>SESH01027919.1_pt1 | contig 11401 bp, 7 predicted proteins | sample 3171561 | NCBI WGS metagenome assembly SESH01 (sample SAMN10866947, study PRJNA518727) | freshwater metagenome | biome: subpolar coniferous forest; feature: holomictic lake; material: water; isolation source: holomictic Lake 442 2011 16.5 m and 2014 13 m | place: Canada: near Kenora, Ontario
CAGGGCGCTGGTGGGGGACCCCGGGCTGGTGCTGGCGGATGAGCCCACGGCCAATCTCGACTCGGCCACCGGGGAAGCGATCATCACGCTCATGAAACACCTGAACCAGAAGAAAGGGATCACCTTTCTTCTGTCAACCCACGACGAGCGGATCATCCGCTACGCCTCCAGGATCATCCACCTCCTTGACGGCAGGATTGTCTCATGACCGTCCTGAAGGCGTTGTCCGCAGCACTGGGGCGTTGACTCCACCTGTTTGGGTTGTACTATAGCGCGGCATGACTTCAGACCAGAACAGGATCCTGCTGGTTCACCCGCTCGGATACAGTCCGACCAGGGCGCGCGGCGATATTACCAGGATAGCCAACCTTATGCCGCCCCTGGGCATGGCCAGCATCGCCGCCTATCTCGAGTCGCGCGGACTGCATGCGGACATCGTCGATTGCGTGGCCTGGCCGGAGTCTGACGGCCTCATACGCGAACTGCTGCGCGACAGGCGCCCCGGCTTCATCGGGGTGGGGTGCACAACTTTCGGTTTCGCCGATGCCGTGAGGATCGTCAAGCTGGCCAAGGCCGAGTCGCCGGGGATAAAGAGTATCCTGGGCGGGCCGCACGTTTCGGCGCTTCGCGAGCGGGTCCTCAGGGAGAACCCGGACGTCGACTACGTGGTCGTCGGCGAGGGGGAAGAAGCCACCGAGGCGATCATGCGCGGCGCGGATTCCGGTCCCGCCGGCATTCCCGGCCTGATCTACCGCGCCGGCCCGGACGTGGCGTTTTCAGGCTTCAGGGAGCGTGGAATGGACCTGGACCGGCTTCCATTCCCATCCTATGAGAAGCTGCGCGGATATCCCGATGTGTACAAGCTGCCCATCTTCAACTACCCGCGGTCGCCCAGCGCGAGCTGCATTTCAAGCCGCGGGTGTCCGTACCAGTGCAGCTACTGCGATCGTTCGGTCTTCCGCAGGAGCTTCCGCTTCAACTCCGCCGAATACCTGTACGAGCATCTGCGCTACCTCAAGACGCGCTGGCGGATCCGACACGTCAATTTCTACGATGACCAGTTCACGTTCAACCGGCGCCGGGTCTCGGATTTGTGCGATATGCTCACCGCGAAGCCGTTGGGCATTACGTTCAATTGCGCGGTTCGGGCCGAGCACATCGACAAGGACCTGCTCAGGCAGATGAAGGCGGCGGGATGCTGGATGATGAGCCTCGGCATCGAGACAGGGGACCCGGAGATCCTGTCACGACATCGCCAGAACGCTGATCTTGACCTGCTGGCGGAGCGGATTCGCGACATCAAGAATGCCGGCATAAGGACCAAAGGGCTGCTGATGATGGGCCTCCCGGGGGAGACGGAAGCGAGCATCCGCCGCAGCATGAAGTATGTATTCTCCCTGCCGGTCGACGATTTCAACCTGACGAAATTCACCCCGTTCCCCGGGGCGCCGATTCACGAGACCATCCGCGAATTCGGGACATTCGACGAAGATGCGTCGAAGATGGATTGCATGCATTTCGTGTTTGTGCCCAAGGAGTTCACCGAGGCCCGGCTCAATCAGTTGTACGGGGAGTTCTACCAGGCGCACTACAGGAGAGTCAGGGTCTGGCTGGAGTACATCAGCATGTTGTGGCGTTCGCCTGAGAGCTGGTGGCGATTCCTGGTCAACCTCAGGACCTTTGTCCGATTTGCGCGCGCAAGCAAGGGAAGCGAAGAGGACCACCGGTGAACGCTGAATCCAGGCTTCGGAAGACCCTCGTGGTCATTCCAACACGAAACCAGGGCGCCGCGCTGCAGGGGGTCGTCGACGCGGCGGTGGCGGCGCACCTGGATGTGCTGGTGATCGACGATGCCGGCAGCAGGCCGGTTGACGTCAAGGGGGCCACCGTGATCCGTCACGCGGCGCGCATGAGCCGCGGCGCGGCGATCCTGACTGGCGCGGAAGAAGCCTTCCGGCGGGGGATGACTCACATCGTGACGGTGGACGCGGCCGACACGGCGGGCACGGCCGGGTTTTCGGCGATGGTCTCCGCGATCGACAGCAATCCCGACTCCGTCATAGTCGGCCGGCGACGCTTCGCGGCTGCGGATGGCGTGGGGCTCACGCGGCGACTGGCCGGGTTCTGGCTGCGCGTGCAGACGGGGCGGCCGATCGCAGACGTGCAGAGCGGGTTCTGTGCTTATCCGGTTCAAACGCTCAGATCCCTCACGATCAGGTCGCGGGGGATAGCCTTCAACATGGAAGTCCTCACGCGGGCGTCGTGGGCTGGATTCGACATCAGGGAAGTCGACATCTCCCAGGCTTTCGGGCCCGCACATTGCTGGAGCACCGGCGTACGTCTGTTCGCCGAGTACTTCGTGTGGGTGATGCTGAATGTGCATCTGACGATGCTCTCCGCGCTTCCGTGGCCTCCCCGCCGCCGGCTGGCGCCTGACACCCCGAACGCGGGACGGATCTCGATCCTTCATCCGCTCCGTTCGCTCCGCATCCTGGTTGCGGAAGACAACGCGCCGCGGCAGATCGGGTTCGCGGTAGCCCTGGGAGTCTTCCTGGGAACCATCCCGCTGCTCTTTATCCATTCCATGGCCATCCTTCTGGTCGCCGGCTTCTTTGGCCTGAACAAATCCACGGCGCTTATCGCGAGCCAGATCTGCATGCCGCCGGTTGTCCCTGCGCTGTGCATCGAGCTCGGCTATCTCCTCAGACATGGTCGCTTCCTGACTGAGCTTTCACTGAACACACTTGGCTACCAGGCATGGGATCGGTTCTTGGAATGGATCCTCGGGTCGCTCTTCATGGCTCCTTTGCTGGCGGCGGTGTTTGGCCTTGTCGCCCTTGCCATGGCGCGAGGGGTGGCCAGGGCGATCCCGGAATCCGGGCGAGGGTTGAAGCGGTGACGGGTTGGGCTTCCAGGCAGGACCGGGCCGGGCGAGGCACGGAGGATACCGGGGGCAGGTCGGGAAGACGACAATGAGCGAAACAGGTTGCGCAGGACCGGCGGGAATGGGACGAATGGACTCGATCAGGAAACAGGCCGCATACCGGTCGTCGGAGTGGCATGGAAGAACGCGGGGCGGAGTGCTGGGCAACTGGTTCTTCATCAAAATGATACGCTTCCTGGGGATCAGGGTTGCGCACATCGCGCTCGTGCCGATCGCGGCCTACTTCCTGGTTGCGAGCCCCGGGAGCGTGAAGAACTCCCGCCGCTATCTCCGTCGGGTACTGGGGCCCCTGCCGTGGTGGAAATGGCCGTTCCTGACGTATTGCCACTTCTACTCCTTCGGCATGAGCCTCCTTGACCGCTTCGCGATACTGATGGGCAGCGGAAATTTCCAGTGCACCTACGAGGACGAGGATAACCTCGCTCGCGCGCTCGAGGGCGGGAAAGGCGTCGTGCTTGTCGGCGCTCACGTCGGGAACTGGGCCGCCGGGGGGCATCTGCTGAGGCGGCTCAAGACACGCGTCAACATCGTCGCGCTTGCGAACGAAGTCGAAAAGATCCAGGGCATGTTTGACAGGGCGTTTCCGGACACGGGATTCGTCGTGCTTCCTTCCAGCCCCGACCTGTCATCGAGCCTGGCCATTATGAACGCGTTGCGCAGCGGGGAGATCGTGGTGTTTAACGGCGACCGCACTGTCGACGGCACGGCCAGCGCGGAGGCGGTCTTCTTTCAGGATAAGGCCGCTTTCCCGGCCGGCCCCTACCTGATGGCGTCGGTGACAGGCTCCCCGGTGATCAGGGTGTTCGCCATGCGCGATGGGGTTGGCCGGTACAGGTTCTTCTGTTCGCGACCCCTGTTCATCGGGAAGGCATCCGGGCAGGCGCGCGAGCGGATCGTCGCGGAGGCGGCTCAGGAGTTTGCCGCGCACCTCGAGGCGGTGCTCAGGAAGTATCCGTTCCAATGGTACAACTTCTACCAGTTCTGGAAGCAGGACGGATAAACGGGTCATGTGAGGCAGCTCGGCGCCATGGACTCTTTCCCTGTCGCGCCTATTCCCTTGACCCTCCTGGAGTTCGATGTCAGATTCTGGCCCTCAGAAGGAGCGGTCGGCATCGGGCGACCGGTATGTCTGTCTTGCTGCAATACTCAGGAAACGACCATGAAAATACAGATCGTTTATCCGCGATGGCCCAAGATGCCGAATCAGACGCAATTCCATCTTCCGCCGCACGGGCCGGTATGCTTCGCGGCCGCCATACCTGACGGCGTGGAGCTTGCGTTTTGCGACGAGAACATCGATTCGCTCGCCATTGACGGGACCGCGGATCTGGTGGCCATTTCAACCATGCTGACCTGCCAGATTCCGCGCGCGTGGGAGATCGGGGACGAGTGCAGGGCGCGCGGAATTCCGGTGATCATAGGCGGGATAGGGGCCATGCTGCACCGCGAGGAGACCATGCCGCATGTCGACTCGATCTTTGTCGGTGAGGCTGAAGGATGGATGGAGGAGGTTCTCGCCGACCTGAAGAAGGGGCAGTTGAAGAAAGTATACGACCACTTCCATGATTTCCCCGAGGCTGGAAAGATCGGGACCGCGCGCCGCAGCATTCTCAATCGGGAACGCTACAATTTCAAGGGAGTCCAGATGGTCGATCTGGTTCATGCTTCGCGCGGCTGCAGGTATGCCTGCTATCCCTGCTGCACGGAGTTCCTTGGCGGCCGCAATTTCAGGCCGCGCCCGATCGATGCTGTGGTGGCCGAACTGGAGAGTATTGATAATGACCGGGTCTTCTTTGTCGACAATTCGCTGGCCCAGGACGATCAATGGGAAATGGATCTATTCCGCGCCATCGCCCCTCTCAAGAAGAAGTGGATCTCGCACCCCATCAAGGACGACGAGAAGATCCTGGACCTGGCAGCGGAAGCCGGATGCTGGTACGTCTACCAGGCCATCTTCGACACTTCCGACCTGATTCGGAACCGCATCAAACGCCTGAAGGAGCGCAACATCGGCGTTGAGGGAACGATCCTGCTTGGGTTGGACGAACACGACGAGGACTACATCAAGCGGCTGGTCGACTTCCTGCTGGAGATCAACCTCGACCTGGCCGAGTTCACCGTCCTGACGCCGTTTCCCCACACACGCGCCCGCGCCGAACTGGAGAAGCAGGGCAGGATAATGCACAGCGACTGGATTCGATATACGGCGGCGGAAGTGGTCTTTCGGCCGGCCCGCATGAGCCCGGCGGCGCTGGAGAAGATGCACCAATACGCATGGGACACATTCTACGCCGGCTGCAGCAGGGAACTCAAGATGGTCAAATTGTTCATGAACGTCATGAAGAAGCAGACCAAGGACGGAACATACCGGCGCCCGCGGATAGCCAGGAACAAACAGTGGTGACAGCGCGCAGGGCTTCGTTCACTTCACCAGCGGCCAGGAGGAGCCGGTAATCGCTCTCATGCAGGTCGGAATGTCCCAGTACCGCATCACGGACGGTAACGGCCATGCGGTGGACATGATGAAGGTCTCGCCGTTCCTGTAGTTCAGGCTGCCGTGCGTGGATGCAAGCGTCACAAACTTCCCTATCGCTTCGGACCCGAAACAGAACCCGTCGGACAGTGAGACAATAACGTCCGGTGGATTCTCCACGAGCGCATAGTGAGCCTCCCACAACCGCTCCAGCGGGTTCGGGTACTTGTGCCGCACCGTGGCGTGAAGGAGTTCATCCGCATCATAGTAGCCGTCGGTATCGGCCTTTAGCTGGCTGAGGATCTCGCCCAGTTCCAGGGGGTCGCCGTCGACCTGCTCATACCTGTACCGGCCGTGCTTCTTGTGGATAGCAGCCTTGTTGCCGCTGTGCGAGACGACCACTACCGACTCCTGCTCCGCGTAGCTCGCCAGTTCCGCGCCCTCGCAGGAGACGACATCCGAGGCGAGGCGCGCCGGGGCGCGGGTAGCAAGGCATGCCACTGTCATGAGGCCGAAACGCATTACATGGAAATCATGGTCGTCGCGCAGGCTGTCGGAAGGATTCCATCCTCTCTTGATCAGGTGGGCCGTGATGTCAGTGCGGCGAGGCACGACAAGGCTCTGGCCATGGTCCGCCAGGAGTGTCACTTTCACGAGCCCCCTGGTCTGCCACACGAGCCGTGTGATAAGCCGGTCGACTTTCTGCAGGCACTCGATCTGGCCCTCCTCGCCGAGCAGGCAGCTGACGGCGGCAGAACTTGCAACGTATGCCAGCACCTCGTGATCTGTCCTGCGCTGAAAAGTGCGCTCGATTTCCTCCATTTCCGAATCGAATACTCGCCAGGGATAAAGCCAGGCGGCGCCCTCGATCCTTGAAGAAGCGCGATAGGTGAGGGAGCGGGCGTAGGTTTCATACTTTCCGGCTACATAGTCCGTGAATCCCCCGGCGATCGAGTTGTTCTTGTGGTCGAAATACTTGCTTTGCACCGCGAGGCAGGGAATTGCACCCAGTATTCCGCTCAGGCTCAACTCGGTGACAGCCGGGTAGGAAGCCACGACTCTCGACGGGGCGTGAAACAGGCTCAGGCCTCCGCTCCGGTAGTACTTGTCCACAAGGTCGTAGCCAAAACCGTCGAGAATGATCACCATGTGGCGACAGCGGTCGAACGGTATTTCGTCCAGATCGACGACGACATCGGCTTTCCCTGATGCGGCGGCGGAGTAGCCGATGCGGCTGGCGCGGCCGACGGTGTTGCTGAGGATGAAGAAATCACCTTTGCCGTCGCGATCCGAATCATATGCTGCTGCCACACCGGATTGCGATGTCGACAGATGCGTCAGGGGCGGACAGGCAAGGTGGCGGCATCCCGACGAAACAGCGGCCAGGAGCAGCAGTCCCAGAATCTTTAGCTTTGCGCGCATACGGAGGATCTTGTACATCAATGTCCTTTTTCTGCCAAGCAGAGAGGCAGTTGACGTTCGGTATCGCTTATCAACTTGCTCCGGCAACCTCAGGGCCATCCGCGGAAGCTTGTGTGAGCGGTCTGCTGATTGTTGGTGAATACAGGATCGGCGCCCTGCGGGTAGCCGATCCTGCTATTTCAAGGCAGTCAAGAACACGTTCGAGCCAAGGCCGCCGTTGCTGTGGACCTTGATGCTGTGGAATCCTGCTTCGGCCAGCATTGCCATGTATTCCTCCGTCGACGCGAAGTACAGGCCCCTTGTGGCCATGTTGTGCCCCACGAGGACCGCCCAGATCTCACCCCAGTCGACCAGACGGTGCTTCAGGCCTTTACTGCGGTTGGCGTCCCTCATCACCAGCAGTCCGCCGCCGGTCAGGGCCCCATGTGCCTTGCCCAGGACGATCTTCTTCTCCGCGTCTGGCATGTAGTGCAGGACGTCCATAAGGAGTGCCGCGTCCGACAACGGATAAGGCTCGGTGACCAGATTGCCGGTTTTGAAGACGAATCCCTGGCTGTATTGTGCGACGGCCTTTGCGACCCGGATCTTATCCGCATCGTAGTCTATGCCGACGAATGTGAGATCGGGCGAGCACGCCCGTAGCCACTGCGGCACCAGTCCGTAGCCTGTGCCGAGATCGAGGACCCTCGCGTTCGCTGGGACGCACTCATCGAGCAGCGGGAACATCGGATCGGTCTTTGTCTTCCAGAACACGTACTGCTCCACGTATGGCCCCTGGTATCCATACAGCCTGTAAAGGTGCTTCCTGAGCGATGCGACATCCTTTCGCGGCGGCGGGCGGGCGGCAAAGTGCCGCTTCAGCACGGCATCCATGCAGAGGGGGACGAGGACAACGGTTGAGAGGAGGCTGAACGCGATTCCCAGGAGCGCTGTGACACCAACGGCGAAAAGGGCCGGATGCCGTGCCAGCACCAGGACCCCTATGCCGATGAGGGAAGTGGCCGCGCAGATCGAGACCGATCCGCCGGTGCTTGCAAGCCGGCACGGGTAGCCGCGCGCCGGCCCGAGCTTGCCCGTCACGTGAAGCAGGCTGTAGTCGATGCAGACTCCGAAGACGAACACAACGAAGATCATGTTGGCGAGATTGATGGCGTATCCCAGCAATCCCAGGGTGCCAAGTGTCCAGAACAGGCCGGAGAACACCGGCAGCAGTGTGATCAGCACGAGCATCGGGCGGCCGAACACGAGGAACAGCACTGTTGCCGTCACGAGCGTGACCATTACCCCGAACCGGATGAGGCCCTCCTTCGATATTTCCTCGATCATGTGGCCGAAGTGCTGCCCGTTGACTATCAGCGCGCCGGGTATCCGGGAGGACACCATCTGACTGAGTCTCACGAAATCCGCCGGGTATTCCGCCTTGACCATGGTGACGACCGCGCACGAGGAAGTGCCCGTGTAGACGTACTTAGCGAGCTGTTCGCCGATGCTTGTCTCCTTCATGCCCGGGAGGCTGACGGAATCGCTCCCGGCCGACAGAGTGTCAAGAAAGGGCTGGAAGACCTCGCGGCGGAAGCCCAGGTCCGCCACCACCGGTTCAAACTTACTCCTGAATGCAGCAACCCTGTTTGTGGTCCAGAACTCCCGCCAGCGTGCGAGATTGGCGTTCTGGGCCTGGCTGGACGGGAGAAGGGGTGCGATCGACATGAAGCCCTTGATCTCGCCGGCGGCATGCATCTGGCGGAGGAGTGAGTGGAGCTTCTCGTTCTTCTGCATGGCATCCTCAAGGGAATCGCCCTCGACGACAATCGTGGTCAGCGAGAGGGCGCCGCTCCAGACCGTCTCCAGCACATTCTGTGCTTCGGTGGTTTCTGGTGTCATGTAGTTCAGGTGTGACGCATCGCCGTCAAAACTCAGTTTCCCGATGCCGAAGAGACAGACAACCGTGAAGACGCCCACAAGCGGGAGCAGGTGTCTGGCGTGGACTTCCAGCCACAGAAAGAACCGGCCGAAGAATTTTGTCAGCCACAGTGCGGGCTTCTTCCCGCCCTTGCGATGAGGGACGAGGAGGGGCAGGAAGAGGACCGAAACCACCGCCGCCACCGGCACGCCGGCCATGGCATAGAGTCCGACCTGCCGGTGGCCTGCCGCGGACGACAGGCACATGATGCCGAAGGTGGCCATTGTCGTCAGCACCCCAGTAGCGATGGGGAACACGAGTTCGACGGTGCTGTCGGCGGCGGCCTGGAAGCCCTCAGGCTGATCATTCTCGAGGTGGTAGATCACGTGAACGGCGTTGTCTATCGTGATGCCCAGCAGGACGCTTCCAAAGCCGAGCGCTATGGCAGAGACGGATCCGAACACGAAGAAGAGCACGCCGGACCCGAAGAGAACCGCGAATATCGAGGGCATGATTGTGAAGAAGGCCATCCAGCGCCGGCGGTAGACAAGCCAGATGAGGGCCATCAGGGCGACAGTATCCACGAGCATCGTCCGCGCGGCATCCCGTTTTATCTGATCGACGTTGTCCAGTGCGACCCTGTGCCCGCCGCCAACGGCTATCCTCACGCCGCTGCCGGCGAACTCCTGTTCCACCGCGCGGGCCGCGGACAGTACGGCTTCCACAATCGGCCTGGACCGCAGCGTCTCCGACACCGGGACCTCGGGCGTTGCGAGAATGAGGATGTGGTGTCCGTCCTCGCTTGTCAGGCGGCCGGCGACCACGCGCATTCCGCTGAATCCTGCCTGGAGTTCGCGCAGGCCGGAGGCCAGCGCATCGCCGGCACCTATGGGATCCATGACTGCTATTCGCTTCAGCGCAGCGCCGCCCGGTCCGGAAATCCGTTCCTTCAGCCAGGCCATGCGCGTGGCCAGCGCCTCGCTGGACAGCTTGGTTGTGAGGGCATTGGCGGCATCCTCGTCAAAATAGCATGGCAACTTCGTGTAGAGGTACTGGATGGTTGAGTTCGCGCCCTCCGCATCCATGCGATGCGTGATGCCGGCCATTCCAGGAATGGTCGAAAGGCGGCCGGTCATTGCATCCGCGGCGATACCGAGCGTTTCCGGGCCGGCATTTGTCGAGGAGACATCCACAAACATCCGGGCGGACCGGCTGAACAACTGTTCGGCGCGCATGGTTCCGGAAATGCGGGGGTCTGCCAGCGGGAGCATGTCCGAGATGTTTTCGCTGAAGCGGAGGTTGAGCGTGCAGGCGAGAAGGCCGCCCCCTGCAAGAGCGAGAGCGATGGCTGTTTTCCAACGATGCCGGGCGAGGAACATCTGCAGCAGTACTATCAACTTGCTCATAGTGCCCCGCTAACTGTGTACGGCTTGAATGCGTGCGCCAGTAGACAGGCGATAACGCCGCCGATGACGGCAGTGAGTCCGGCCAGTGTGATGCTGCCGAAGGGCCGGTCCATCGCGTCGCCGTCCTTGCCCGGCGTGAACACTGGCAGCGGTGGTGTGGTTGCAGCGGATGTCCCGCCCGCGGCGCCAGCCGGCGCCACGATACAGATGCGGTGGGCTGGCGTCATTGCGCCGGCCTTTCGTCGACGAAATACCTGCGTTTCCTGCTGCCTTCGGGCATCTGGAGTTTCTCAATGGCGGCGGGGTTTGAGATGGTTATCCGCGGGATGACCTTGGCTTCGCCCTGGAACCGTTCGCGGAGAGTCCTGACCATCCCGGCCTTATTGCCCCTGCAGGCCACGAGTACTTCGACCGAATCGCTGAGATCGGTTTCGCGGCGTGCAATGACAACATAAGACTCCACGCCCGGCGTGGTGTCGAGAATCAGCTTGAGTGTGTATGGGAAGATGGTGGTGCCCTTGACCTTCAGCTTCTGGCTTTTGCGCCCGATGATCGGCCCGATGCGCAATGTCTGCCTGCCGCAGGGGCAGGGGGTCCTGAAAATCGCGGCGCAATCGCCGGTGCGGTACCGTATGAGGGGCATTCCCTCGACCCCGAAGGTTGTTGCCACCAGTTCGCCGACGGTGCCGTCGGGAACAGCCCGACCCTTGTCGTCCAGCGTCTCTATGAACAGGAGTTCCGGATGCAGGTGTCCCCCCGCGCCATGCTCGCACTCGCACAGCGACACCGCGAGTTCCGTCACGCCGTATGTCGAGAAGACCTTTGCGTTCCATCGGTCTTCCAGGTCCGCCCCTGCGGGGTTAGGCAGAAGTTGCTCGTTTCGGACGGGCTCTCCTATGCACACGAGCCTCCTGACGGTGGACCGGGCAGGGTCGAGTCCGTTGTCCGATGCGGCTCCGGCAAGCATACGAAGGAACGACGGCACCCCGACGATGGCGGTTGGGGCGAAGCGCCGCATCATCTCGAGGTGCATCATGGGTGTGGTCGGCCCGACACGTATCGCGGCGCAGCCGAGCATGCGCAGGCCCAGGTAGTAGGCCATGCCTGCGATGAAACAGCGGTCGAGCGTGACAGCAATCAGGACAGTATCAGCCGCAGTCAGTCCGGTGCATCTGAAAGACAGGTACTCATTGTAGGCAAGGCGTTGGAGGTCGCGTTCGGTGAGCATGGTTGCGATCGGTTTGCCTGTTGTGCCG
>SESH01029810.1_pt1 | contig 11398 bp, 11 predicted proteins | sample 3171561 | NCBI WGS metagenome assembly SESH01 (sample SAMN10866947, study PRJNA518727) | freshwater metagenome | biome: subpolar coniferous forest; feature: holomictic lake; material: water; isolation source: holomictic Lake 442 2011 16.5 m and 2014 13 m | place: Canada: near Kenora, Ontario
GTTCGCACCGTCGCTGACACCCTTCATCTCGTTCCGCGTTCTCTGGTGCTTCGAGGGCTCGCGGTGGTTGCTGCACCCTCGTCCCCAGGGTGTTACGTTCGGGTTCTGCATGGGCCTTCTCGTCGCGGGAATCGCTTGGAAGATCAGCGAGAAGAGAAAAGCCCAGATGGCTGAGAAGATTCACAATGGTGGCGAAAAGCGCAGCGAACCAACGGGCGCGCGCGGCGGCGTGACCGCCGCGCCTGACCGGTGACGTTCGGTTTCATTGATAAAGAGATGATTGATGGGAAGCCTCATTGAAATACTGGTAGATTTCGTCGCGCAGATATGGACGACCGATTCGGACCTGCGCGACAGCAGCGTTCTCGGTGAATCTCGGGAGGACCGGAAAGACCGTAAGATGGTCGGCTGGATTTGCGGATCAACGATTGTCTTGGTGTTCGTGGCCGGGCTGATTGGTTGGTGGTGGATCGAACACAAATGAACCGAACCAGCGCAGGCATGCGTCGGTCTGAATCGCGCGTTTGCTGCGGAACGTTAGTCATAACGAAAATGCTATATCTCGAGAAAATGTGGGATTTTGCCTACGGCGTGATTCTGATCGCAGGGATGCCGCTTGTTACGTTCTGCGGAGTCGGAGAGGTCCTTGAAAGACTGGCGAGAGTGGGATGGCTAGGTGGATGGCGGGATGACATTGCATTTCCGGTGTTGATCACTTGTGGTGTTTCTGCCCTTATCGGCGGCATAATCATCAGAAAGCGGAAACGGGTGTTGCCACTTTGGGTTCTGCCCATTGAAGCGATTATCGGCGCGGTGATTGGTCTGGCCTTCCTTTGTTTGATCGCGATGGTATCTTTCTTTGCAAATGCAGGTTAGAAGATGGACCCAGCCGTCCCTGTGACCTGAAGGACTAGGAATGCTGGGCGCACACAATGGCGTGGTGCCTACTCGCCGCAGCGCGGGCGGCTCGCGGCACACGCAGAGCGTTGGGCTCATGAGATGAAACTGAAGAAGCGAATCGTGATCGCCACCATCGGCTTGGTGTCCCTCGTGGGCTGGCTCTGCATCAATCCGCCTGGTCGTTTTGGCCTCTGCACCTTTGCGTGCATCACCTACAGTGGCATCCCCCGGCCACTTTTCGATTTGCAGGTCCGTAGCGACGGCAAGACTCGCAAGGTAGACAAGACCCACGATCTGAAACTCGAACATGTCGAGTGGCTACTCGAATCGAAGCCGGAAATCTTGATCATTGCCACTGGGTGGGACGGTGAAACCAAGCCCAGCAAGGCCGTTACCGATCTTCAGGATTGTGACATCACAATCCTGAAGACTGGTGAAGCCGTCAAGTTGTATAACAGGTTGAAACGAGAGAAGAAAAAAGTCTCTATCCATGTCCACGCGACATGCTGATGGAGCCCAACAAGACAAATTCAGCGAACGCGGGAAACCGCACCGGTGATTTGCGATGCTGGTGCGCCACGAAGTGGCGCCAGTCTAGCGGGGTGAGAGTCCCCGTCGCGTGGCATCAAGCCCGGCTGCGCGTACCGAGTGTTGGGCTTGCGAGGACTAACCGAGAGGAAGGGAACGTAGCAAGTTAAGCGTACACAGGGAACATTGCAGGTCGCAGTGGTTGCGCATGACCCCAAAGCGATACAGCTCCGTGAGCAAACATAGATGCGGTGGGCGACGGCTTCAACGTACCGGAAGCCCGTAACGACCAGGACGATGAAAGATGGCCTCTTCGGCGGGGAAACCGGCCGGGGTTAAAGGAACGCCAGGGTTAAAGGATTGGTCAACCGTCGGAGTCCAAGAGCGTGGCATGTAATGAAAGACTGGCGACGAACGTGGGATGCCCCTACACCCCCTTGGCGCGAGCCGGGGTATGCGACTGCAACTAAAGAAGCTGAGCAAAAGGGTCATGCAAGTATGGGGAGTCCGACCGTCTCATAGTACTTTGAGCGCGGGAGAGCCGCGTACAGGGGGAAGGGGACGGCGCTGTTGCGTCTTGTGGAAAGCTGGCATGGGCGGTAAAGATAGGCTGATAAACCATGCAACCGGTAGCCGCAATACAACAAGGACCTGTGCGTAAGCATGGGTTATGCGACTGAGTGAGCAATAGTGAAGAGCCCGGTGCGGAAAAACTGCACGCCGGGATCTGTGCGGGGGGCACCCGGCAACGGGTGTCCCTACCGCGAGGGCACACAGAAATGAGTAGCAAAGAAGTCAACGCAATGGCGCTCGGCGAGTGGCGTGTCTACGTGACGTCGATTGTGCGCGGAGTGAGGAGACGGCTACGCCGGAGCGCTCCTCAGAATGTCAGGCGACGGCTTGATGAATATGAGCGCCGCATTCACAGGCGACATGACTGGTGAGGCAGGGATGAAACGCCACGATCAGACAAATGGGTTTTGGGAATCAGGTTCGTCCATCTTCCAGAGCGAGTTGGCTAGGCAGGAGCAGGTTCGTCTTGCCCCGTTGAAAGCCGAACTGAAAGAGACAGCGGACGCCCAACGCAGAATTCACCTGGAACATGAGATTGCGGCCATCAAAGCGGAATTCCAAACGAAACGGAAGAGTGCCCGGCATAGCCTCTTTGCCAGGACCTGAAAGTTGACTGGTGCCGATGGATGCAAATCCATCTCGAAAAGGTGAATCGACGGGGGCGTTCTCCGTATGAAGAAGAATACGAAACACTGGCTCTTTGGAATCCTCGCGGTGATCGTGGTCGGCTTAGCCGGACTCAACTTGCTGGCGTACAACCACGCGCACGCCATGATGCGCTCCACAACGGGCGGCTCACGAACCAGCAAGCCGGAAAAGTTGACCTGGGGGCGTCGGGTGGGGAGCAACATGCATAGAATGATTCCGGGCCTTCGGGCGCTTGAAGAAATCTTTTGTCATACACATCGCAGCGGTATATTATGTGTATAAAGGAGTCGATCGACATGACAAGAACTAACATAGTGCTGGATGAGACTCTCGTTCGGAAGTGCCAGAAGTTAACCGGGATTCCCACTCAAAGGTCCGTCATTGACTACGCCTTGAGGGAATTGCTGCGGCATGGCCGACAGAAAAAGGTGATGGATTTGAAGGGAGTTGTGTCCTGGGATGGTGACCTGCCCTCATGGCGGGCGGGACGAGGCGCCTGATGACCCTTGTTGATACAACAGTCTGGATTGATTTCTTCACGGGTCATGATACGCCTCAAGTTCGGCATCTTGAGAGTTTAGTTGGCGCGGATGAGGACATCTGCATCTGTGGCGTCATCCTGACTGAAGTGCTTCAAGGTGTCCGGGAGGATAAGGATTACGACGCTGTATCGACCCGGTTCGCCGCTTTCATCTATTTGCCGATGTCGCAGAAAACATTCAGGAAGTCGGCAGAACTGTACCGGTCACTCCGGAAAAAAGGCGTCACGATAAGCAACGCCGTTGATTGCATGATTGCTGCCGTGGCTATTGAGCACGACATACCCCTTCTGCACAATGACAGGGATTTTATTCCTGTGGCAACCCATTGTGGCCTGAAAGTGATCGATACAGATAACCCGCCAACAAGCAAATCCAACTCGCGGCTTCGCCGCCGCTGATTTGCGCCGTGCGCGTCCAGAGGCAAGGTCAGCCGCCAGCGTTGATCGAACGTAGAACCCTTATCGCTTACTGACCGGCGGTCTTTTCCACCGCACCCAGCACCAGTTCCGCTTTGGCTAGACGGCCTCGGGTGGGGGACGCCAGCAGCGTACACTCCAGCAGAGACCAGGGGGGGCGGCATCGGGCCGTTCCGTTCAGCAGGCGGCCAACGTCATCGCCGGAAATGTCGGTAAGCGCCACGCTGACCCGCCTGGCTGTCCAGCCCGGCAGGGTGGGGAGGGGGTCAATCTCATGCATGGCGGTCTCGCGTCCAGGGAGGGCGGTCCGCAGCACTTCGGCCAACGGGGTGAGCGGGCTAGCCATCTGTTCCCGGTCCGTCAGCACGCGGCGGTAACGCAGCACGGTCTGCCGCAGGGTCGACAGTTCCCGGATATCGGATATCTTCTTCCGGTACAAATCGGTGGCCTGCCCGAGATGGGCCAGGGATTGGCCGGTCCAGACCAAGCCGGTCAGCACCGCGACCCCCGCCGCCACGCGCAAAAGGATGAGCCGGATGGGATTATCTTTCATGTGGCCATTCCATGCTGATCACAAAGGCCAGCCGTTCCTCGCCAGTCGGGGCGTCCTTACGCTCCAACTTGACGTTCGTTCCCTGTTCTTTCAGGCGGGTGACCGCACGTTCGCACTGGCTCCATTTCGAGGCGAGGCCATGAAGGACGACCGTCTGACGGTTCAACGTGAGTGTCTCAAAGGCAAGGTTCTCATCCTGTCCCAGGGTGAGGATGGTTCTCAGGACATCAACCAGTGGCCGTTCCACAGCCGCCAGAAAGGGCTCGAGTTGGCGGGATTGGGCCGCGAGTGCGCGCCGGCCGCTCAGGAGTTCCTGACCCCGGGGAACGAGGCGTGGCGACCCGGCAATATCGACGGCCAGCGCGCGAATCTGGTCCTGGGCGCGGGCCAGCCGGCGGTGTGTCGCGATCTGCCAGGCGAGATTGACGGCGATAAGCGCCAGGCCAGCCAGCAGAAGGGCGGCTGCCGTCCGGTAGGGCTTCTGGTCCTGACGTTTGGCGATAAGGGGATGCGTGAACCGGCCCGCCCGCAGGTTGCAGGGCAACGGCGGCGCGTTCAAGGCCCGTGTGGCCAGGGCACGGGCCAGGAATGTTTTGGGATCATTCACCACTTGCATGGATCCCGGCCAGCGCGTCGCCAACTCCGTCTGAAGTTTCCGGACGGTATCACTTTCGGCGGCCAACGGACCGGCCCACATCCACTGGCTGACAGGGGGCGGAAGGGCGAACGTGGATTTCAGGAGGCGGATGATCTGATCGGGATCAGCCTGGCGCAGGGCGTGGGCGCTCAGGAGTTCATCGCCCTGACCGATCACCAGCGTGGTGCGGCCGGCGTCCAGGTAGACGAGGAGGCGCACCGCCTGATCAGTCGGCCATTCCCGGGCGCACTGCGACCAGAGGGCCAGACTCTCCTGGTCGAGAACATGCGGATCCACGCCGGCGGCCTGCAACTCTCCCAGCCGTTTCTCGATGTCCCCGTTGCGGGCGCCGACCAGCAGTCCCCGGGTTCCGGTGTGGTCTGCGGTCGGTCGCGTCATCACGAGGGCATAACCGCACTCCTCGACGGAGAAGGGCAGTTGGACGTCGAGCATGGAAGGGAAGACGCGTTCCGCCTTTCGCGCGGAAGGGAGCGGGACAGTGAGCCACTTGACAAAGCTTTCGCGTTGAAGCAGAGGGGCGGCGACGGTCTCATCCGGAGCGATATCACCGGCCGATATCGACGTAAACGAGAGACTGTTTCCCCGGCGAGTGGCCCGCACGACGGTGAGCCTGGCCGGGTCGCCGTCCACGCCAACGGCGGTACGAGCCCAGGGCGAAAAAGTTATTCGGAGGCGGCTCATATCGTTATTCAGGGGCGCTCCCACCAGCTGAGGACCCGTATTTCACCGCTGGGCAGGCGGCAGGCCATTCCCCGCGCCATGCTGGCAGCGTCCCCGAGGACCGCCTCGGCAGCCACGGTAAGATATTGTCCGAACAGGGGAGGCTCCACCCGCTGGAGCGGCACCGGCAGGGATGTGCGGTCCAATGGGCGCAGGGCGACCCTGGTCGCGATTCCTGACGGAAGGCGATTCTCAAGGGTCTGGTCCGGGACCGCTGCCTGCGCGGTTCCGGCCAGGGTTTGGAGGCTGTCCCACGCGGCGTCCAAGGCGGCGGCACGGAGCAGCAGCCGGGTCCGGCGCGCTTCCCCCGCCCGTAATTTCGCGTGGGTGGACATCAGCGAGTGGAGGATGACTCCCGACAGAAAGGTCATCAGGAGCAGGGCCATCAACAGGGCCAGTCCGGATCGGCTCGATGGTGCGCAGTCGGTCCTGAGTGTGGACGTGCCTCGCCCGCGCAGGCGGGTATAGGCGGTGAGCAAACCCCAGAACAGTAGCGACAGGCCCCCGGCGAGGAGATAGAGGCTCCCTAATAGACGCGGCACATCGTTCCGGTCACGGTGGGCCCAGGTCAGGAGCAGGCCTCCCAACGGAATGGTCAGGGCGCCGACCAGAAGCGCAGCCCGGCGGAGGGGGCGCCGACGGTGCTGTTTGCCGCGGTGGCGTGGTTTGGACTCGCTGTGACTCATGCGTAGAATCGTATTTACTGGAAACGGGGGGGGAAGTCAAACTGGCGCCCGACAGAGGGTGGAGGATTCGGTGTTAACAGATTTCTGGACGACCGCTTCCATTTCGGTGTACCCTGCCTGACTTACAACGAGGGAGAAAAGCAGCATGAAACGCGGTAAAGATTTTCTGGTTAAAGACTTGTCACTGGCCGACTTTGGCCGGAAAGAGATTGCGCTCGCCGAGAAGGAAATGCCCGGCCTGATGGCCATGCGCGAGGAATACGGCAAACAGAAGCCGCTCAAGGGCGCCTGTATTACCGGGTCCCTTCATATGACCATCCAGACGGCGGTGCTGATTGAGACGCTGGAAGACCTGGGCGCCAAGGTGCGATGGGCCAGTTGCAATATTTTTTCCACGCAGGACCACGCGGCCGCCGCCCTCGCGGTGAAAGGCACACCGGTTTTCGCCTACAAGGGCGAAACGTTGGAGGAGTATTGGCAATACACCGATCGCATCCTGGATTGGGGCGGGGGTAAAGGCCCGAACATGATCCTCGATGACGGCGGCGACGCCACGCTTTTCGTTCACCTGGGATACCAGGCAGAGAAGGACGCCTCTGTGTTGAACCGCAAGCCTGACAGTCGCGAGGAAGGCATTCTGCTGGCCCAGCTCAAGGCGTCGCTCAAGCGCGATCCCAAGCGGTTCCACCGGATCATCAAGAGCCTTCGCGGTATCAGCGAGGAAACGACCACGGGCGTGCACCGCCTGGAGCAGATGAACGCCCGCGGCGAATTGCTGGTTCCGGCCTTTAACGTCAACGACTCGGTCACCAAGTCCAAATTCGACAACCTCTACGGGTGCCGGCACTCGCTGACGGATGGAATCATGCGGGCTACGGACGTGATGCTGGCGGGCAAGATTTGCGTGGTGGCGGGGTACGGCGATGTCGGCAAGGGTTGTTGCCAATCGTTGCGCGGACAGGGCGCGCGGGTGATTGTGACGGAGATCGACCCGATCTGTGCGCTGCAGGCCGCGATGGAAGGTTACCAGGTGATGACGATGGACGAGGCGTGCCTGATCGGGGATGTCTTCGTCACCGCGACGGGCTGCTGCGACGTGATTACCGAATCGTACATGCGCCGCATGAAGGACATGGCGATCGTGTGCAACATCGGGCACTTTGACAGCGAAATCCAGGTTGAGGCCATCAAGAAATACACCTGGCTGGAGATCAAGCCGCAGGTTCACAAGGTCACTTTCCCGAGCAAGCGGAGCATCATTCTGTTAGCGGAAGGACGACTCGTGAATCTGGGCTGCGCGACGGGGCATCCGAGTTTTGTGATGTCCAACAGTTTCACCAACCAGGTGATGGCGCAGATCGAGCTGTTCACGAATCCAGGGAAGTATCCCGTGGGCGTCTATGTCCTGCCGAAACTGCTCGACGAGAAGGTGGCGTCGATGCATTTGGGCAAGCTAGGCGTGAAGCTCGAGACCCTGACGCGCCGCCAGTCCAAGTATTTGAATGTGCCCGTCAAAGGCCCGTTCAAGCCGGCGCACTATCGGTACTAGACCCGCTTGCGGAGTGCAGGCATCGGGGCTGACGCTGTCGGGTTACTTCAGGATAATCTCGATGGCGGCGAGTTCCGTGTCGGACAGGCGGGGCGCCGTAAGCGCCTTGACGTTTTCCTCGATCTGCTGGACCCGGCTCGCTCCGATCAGGGCGGACGTGACCCGCTGATCGCGCAACACCCAGGTCAATGCCATTTGGGCGAGTGTTTGCCCGCGGGCGAGCGCGAGATCGTTGAGTCTCCGGACCTGGTCGAGCCTTGCCGGTGTGAGTTGCGCGGGCTTGAGAAACCCGTGCGGCTTGGCAGCGCGGGAGCCCTCGGGGATTCCGGTCAGGTAGCGGTTGGTCAGCAGGCCTTGCGCCAGGGGGCAGAACGCGATGCAGCCGATACCGTCCTCACCCAAAACGTTCAGCAGGTCTTTCTCGATCCACCGGTTAAACAGGGAATAGTTGGGTTGATGAATCAGGCAGGGGGTGCCGGCTTCGCGCAGCAGGAAAGCTGCCCGGCGGGTCTGCTCGGCGTTGTAGGAGGACACTCCGACGTAAAGGGCCTTGCCCTGATGCACCGCCTGGGTCAGGGCCGACAGGGTCTCTTCAATGGGTGTTTCCGGATCAGGCCGATGGGAATAGAAGAGATCGACGTAATCCAGGCCCATTCGTTTCAGGCTCTGATCGAGGCTTGCCAGGAGGTATTTTCGCGAACCCCAGTCGCCATAGGGGCCTGGCCACATGGTATATCCGGCCTTGGTGGAGATGATCAATTCGTCGCGGTGGTTTCCCAGATCATCCTTCAGTATCCGGCCGAAATTCCGCTCGGCGGCTCCCGGGGGCGGACCGTAATTGTTGGCCAGGTCGAAATGGGTGATTCCCAGGTCGAAGGCACGGCGCACCATGGCCCGCTGGTTCGGGGCTGGATCGACGTCGCCGAAGTTGTGCCAGAGACCCAGGGAGAGTGCCGGCAATTTCAAGCCGCTGCGACCGCATCGGTTGAAGATCATGGTTTCATAACGGGAGGCGTCAGGTTCGTAGGTCATGGAGGCTGATTCTACATGATGCCAGCACAGGCCTCCACCACAAAAGGTAGCGGAGGGGTGGGGGAGGTATACCCCATATTTTGTGGTATTTGGGCCAGATACCCCTTGATTATTTTGGTGTATTTCGGTACGTTCGGACCCTGATGACTCCCCCGCGAGGGAAGTGTATTTAGCCTGTGAAAATCGGGGGCGGCAGTCCCGAGGAATCCGGCCCGGGATCGCTACTGAATCGGGAACTGTTATGAGATGTAACTGTCGCAGGGAGAACGAGTTAAACCATGGTTGATCAGAAAAAGAAAAGCGGGGCCTATGATGCCTCGCACATTACCATTCTTGAAGGCATTGAGGCGGTTCGGAAACGACCGGCCATGTATATCGGCGACACGTCCGTCCGCGGGCTCCACCACTTGGTTTATGAGGTCGTCGACAACTCGATCGACGAGGCGCTGGCGGGCTTCTGCAACAGTATCCAGGTTCGGATCAACGCCGATGGTTCGGTGACGGTCAACGATAACGGGCGAGGCATTCCGGTGGATATGCATCCCACCGAGAAACGACCGGCTGTTGAAGTCGCGTTGACCATGCTGCACGCGGGTGGAAAGTTCGATAACGATAGCTACAAGGTCTCGGGCGGATTACACGGGGTGGGTGTTTCGTGCGTGAACGCCTTGAGCGAGTGGCTCGAGGTGGAAGTCCGGCGCGACGGCAACGTCTACCACCAGCGGTACGAACGGGGTAAACCGGTCACCAAACTTGAAACCATTGGCAAGACGCGGGGAACGGGAACGAAGGTTACGTTTCTGCCGGATAACACCATCTTTACGGTTTCCAAGTTCGAGTGGGATATTCTCGCCAACCGGCTGCGCGAATTGGCGTTCCTGAATGGCGGGATCGAAATTCAGTTCTCGCAGGAAGAGCCGGCCCGCGAGGAGTTGTTCAAATTCAAGGGCGGGGTCACCGAGTTCGTGGAGTACCTGAATCGCAGCAAAAGCCCGTTGCATCCCAAAGTCATTTACTTCAACAAGGAAAAGGACGCCATCATTTGCGAGATCGCCTTCCAGTACACGGAAGCCTACAGCGAAACGATGTTGTGCTTTGCCAACAACATCAACACGATCGAGGGCGGCACGCATCTCAGCGGTTTCCGGTCGGCCCTGACGCGTACGGTGAACGCCTATGCCAAGGCCAACAAACTGATCAAGGAGGATAAGGAGAGCCTATCGGGCGACGACATTCGCGAAGGGCTTACCGCGGTGATCAGCATCAAGCTTCCCGGCCCGCAGTTTGAGGGACAGACCAAGACCAAGCTGGGCAACAGTGAGGTGGAAGGCATCGTGGCGTCGGTGGTCAACGACGAGTTGTCCTCGTATCTTGAGGAGCACCCCTCGGTAGCGCGGCGCATCATCGAAAAAGCCCTGTTGTCGGCCCGGGCCCGTGATGCCGCCCGCAAGGCGCGCGACCTGACCCGCCGCAAGGGGGCGCTGGACTCAGCGTCGCTGCCCGGAAAGCTGGCGGATTGCTCCGAGCGTGATCCCGCCCTGTGCGAGTTGTATCTGGTTGAGGGCGACAGCGCCGGCGGCTCGGCCAAGCAGGGGCGGAACCGGGAGTTTCAGGCCATTCTGCCGCTGCGCGGCAAGGTGCTGAACGTGGAGAAGGCGCGTCTCGACAAGATCCTGAACAACAACGAGATTCGCACCATGGTCACGGCCATCGGCGCCGGGATCGGGCAGGACGATTTCGACATCGCCAAAGTGCGCTACCATAAGATTATCATCATGACCGATGCCGACGTGGACGGCTCGCACATCCGGACGTTGCTGCTGACATTCTTCTACCGCCAGATGCCGCATCTGATCGAGAGTGGGTACGTTTACCTGGCCCAGCCGCCCTTGTACAAGGTGAGTCGCAAGAAGCGGGAGGAGTACATCGATACGGATGAAACGCTGACCCGCAAGCTGTTGGAGCTGGGGTCGGAGGATCTGACGCTCAAGGTCTCGAAGACCAAAACCCTTGGCGGCAAGGATCTCATGGCCCTGCTGGAGCTCCTGCTGCAGGTTGAACAGGTCGTCAAGAGTCTCTTGCGCAAGGGCATAGATTTCGACGAGTTTCTCCAGCAACAGCACCCGCAGACCGGCGCTTTCCCAAAGTACTACGTGACCATTGGCAAAGGGGACGATGCCGAGCACCACTTTGTTTTCACCGACGAGGAGCTTAAGGCACTGAGGGAGAAGGCTGAAACGAAACTGGGCGAGCAACTCGAGATCTTCACGGAGAACGGGCATGCTCCCGTCGCCACCACCAGCGCGGCCTTCCGATGGATTGAACTCTACGTGGCCGGGACGCTGGCCAAGGCCGTCACGGCCATCGAGCGCAAGGGCTTTGAACTGGCCCAGTTCAGGAAACATGAGGATCCGATCTTCCAGCTTCAGGATGGGGATGACGGCGCGACGCCCATCCACTCCCTGCCCGATCTGCTCGAGGTGATTCGCGGATTTGGACGCAAAGGGTTGTCCATTCAACGTTACAAAGGCTTGGGTGAAATGAATCCCGAGCAACTCTACGAGACCACGATGAACCCCGAAAAACGCAAGTT
>SESH01032071.1_pt1 | contig 11390 bp, 8 predicted proteins | sample 3171561 | NCBI WGS metagenome assembly SESH01 (sample SAMN10866947, study PRJNA518727) | freshwater metagenome | biome: subpolar coniferous forest; feature: holomictic lake; material: water; isolation source: holomictic Lake 442 2011 16.5 m and 2014 13 m | place: Canada: near Kenora, Ontario
GTCGGGGCCGTCATGTACTCGCCAAGGAGCCGCGCCTCGGTGAGGTTGCGGATGATGATCGAGGGGGCGTGGCGGCGGGTGTTGGAGAAGGTGGCCTTGGTCTCCTCATGCTCGCTCTTGCCGTGGATCACCACGGTGAAACCCTCCCGCCCGAACGTGCGGGCCGCCTTCCACACTTTTTCGACCAGCATGCAGGTGGCGTCAAATTGGGCGACCCGGATGCCTTTGCGGACAAGTTTTTTCTTGTCGTCGTCCGTTGCGCCGAAGGCGGGGATGATGACGATATCCTCGCTGGTCAGGGTGTCCCACAGGATCGGCCCCGGCCCGCCCGCCAGCGCCACCTGGCCGTCCGGGCCGAAGGGCTGACCCTTGTCCGTCTGCAGAAAACGCAGGCCGCGGCGCAGCAGATCCTCGTTCACAAATGAATTGTGGATCAGCTCGCTGAGCATGAAGACCCGGCGGCCGGGATTTTCCGCCAGGGTCTCGTACGCGCGCTCGATGGCGTTTTTCACGCCGAGGCAAAAACCGAAATGGCTCGGGATGACGTAACGGACGACCCCGAAGTCCAGGCTGGCGGGTTCGGAAGCCGAACGCTCATTGGTCCGGGCGAGGGACTTGATGGCATCGCACAGCTGGCTTTGGTAGAGGGCCCGCGCCGCCTCATCCTGCTGGTAGATGCCGTGGTTGCGGTCCCGGGCGACCCGGAACTTGTAGATGTAGTCGTTTTCGCCGAGATGCAGGTACGGGATCTCGATGAGATAAGGTTCCAGTTGGTCCAACACTCCCGCCAACGCCGGGGCCAGGGCGGATCGGCTGGCCGCCAATTGCTCCAGGGTGCGAAACACCACTTCCCCGTCCGTGGGCTGGCCGCTGACCTGCACGAAGAACACGCGATAGTTCACGCCGCCGATCGTGCAGCTGAAATACTCGGCGGGTGGGGTCGCGATAGGAAAATTGGCCGCGAGCCGGGCGGTGGCCATCGCCGGGTCGGCACCGACAAAGGCCTGGCCCAACCGGGTCCCCGCCTGACGCACGGCGAGGTGGTTGCTCGCATTGAAGGCGAGCAGCACGCACAGGGCGGCGGGGGCCGGGGGAGGCGCAATCATGCCACCCACGGAAGCACAATCAGTGGTCGCGTCAACGGCGGCGTACAGACCGACGGATGCTTGCGGAGTCGGCGGCATCCACCCATGGTGGGGGCGTGAACCTGCAGGAAATGCGCCGCAACTATGCCCGCCGGACCCTCGACCGGGCTGACTTGCAACCGGATCCCTTCGCCCAATTCGATCTCTGGATGCGCGAGGCCATCGCCGCGCAATTGCTCGAACCCAATGCCATGGCGCTGGCCACCGTGGCGGCGGACGGCTCGCCCTCCCTGCGCATTGTTTTGCTGAAGGGCTTTGATGCGCGCGGCTTCGTTTTCTACACCAACTACGACAGCAACAAGGCGAAGGACATCGCCGGCCAGCCCGCCGTGGCCCTGTCGTTCGCCTGGCTGGACCTGGAACGCCAGGTGACCGTCCGGGGTCGGGCGGAAAAAATTTCCACGGCGGAATCGCTGAAATATTTTTTAACCCGGCCGCGCGACAGTCAGATCGGGGCGTGGGCCTCCCGGCAAAGCGAGGTGATCACGACCCGCTCCCTGCTGGAGCAGAAATTTGCCGAGATGAAGGCGAAGTTTGCCGCGGGGGAGATACCCCTGCCGGCTCACTGGGGCGGCTACCGGGTCGCCCCGTCGACCTTTGAATTCTGGCAAGGCCGGTCCAACCGCCTGCATGACCGCTATCGTTATTCGCGCCAGCCCGCGGACGCCTGGCAGATCGAGCGGTTGATGCCCTAGTCGCGGCGAAGTCAGGTCCGGCCCTGCAGCTTTTTCAAAAAAAGCGCGACCAAAATGCCCAGGAAGAGGACGCAGCCCCCGAGGGCCCAGAGGGTCGCGCCGATCATTTTACTGACCACTGCGAAGACAATCCCGACCAGCAGGACGGTCGCCACTTCATTGTAGATGCGCAGCTGGCCGGAACTGAAGGGGCGGTCCCCCCGGGCCAGTTGCGTCCTGATCCAGCCGCAATGGAAATGATAGGCGAACAAGAGCAGCAGCAACGCGAGTTTCAGGTGCAGCCACGGGCTGTCCTTCAGGGGAAAAAAGCTGATCAACCAAAAACCGGTGACGGCGGTGAAAACCATGGCAGGGACCGTGATCGCCCGCCAAAGGCGCCGCTCCATGAGGGTGAACTGCTCCAGCAAAATGGTCCGCTTTGGCTCGGTCTCGTCGTGGGCCTCGACATGGTAAATGAAGAGCCGCACCACATAGAACAGCCCGGCAAACCAGCTGACGACGCCGATGATGTGCAGGGCTTTGAGGATCAGGTAGGTCATGGGACGCTAAGCCGGATGGGGGAGCGAGGCTAAGAATTATTCGTACTGAACTGCGGGAAACATCGGGGCGTAAAGCCCCTCCTACAGCTTCAGTACCGCGGCCAGCTTGCTCGGATCGCCGCCGCCGCCCTGGGCGTAATCCGGCTTGCCGCCGCCCTTGCCGCCGAGCTTGGCGGTGGTGGCGCCGATAATCTTGCCGGCCGACTGCCCCGCCTTGATGGCGGCGGGAGAACAATAGGCCACAAGGCTCACCTTGCCGTCGAAGTTCGCGCCGAGCAGCACGACGCCGTCCGTCAGCTGGTGCAGCACCTGGCTACCGAGCGACCGCAGGGTCTCGGAGGAGTCGGTCGTGACGACCGCGGAGACCCAGTGGAGTCCGTCCTTGGCGACGGCGGTCAGGGCGAGCTCGCCGGCAAGGGCGGCGGAAGCCTTGGCCTCAAACGCCTTCAGCCGCTGCTCGAGTTCCTTCTGGTGGGTGAGGACGCTCTCGAATTTCTGGGCGACGTCGGTGACGCCGGCGTTGAGCCGGCTGCTGACGGTCGCGAGCGCTGCTTCCTTGGCATTGATGAAGTCGAGGGCGGCCTGGCCGCAGACGGCCTCGATCCGGCGCGTGCCGGCGGCGATGGCCATCTCGGCGACAATCTTGATGACGCCGATCTCGCCGGTGGTGGCGACGTGCGTGCCGCCGCAGAGTTCCTTGGAGTAGCCGCCGATGTCGACGAGGCGGACGCGCTTGCCGTATTTGTCGCCGAAGAAGGCGAGGACGTCAGCCGGCTTCTGGTCGTAGTCGATTTCGCCCGAGACGACCTTGGCATTGTCGATGACCTTCTCATTGATGAGCTGCTCGCACTCCTTGATCTGGGCGTGGGTAAGGGCCTCGAAGTGGGTGAAGTCGAAGCGCAACCGGTCCGGTGTCTTGTGGGTGCCGAACTGGCGGACGTGCGTGCCGAGCATCTTGCGCAGCGCCCAGTGGATCAGGTGCGCGCCGGAGTGGTGGCGGTTGATGGCGCGGCGGCGTTGGAAGTCGACGTGCAGTGTCGCCGCAGTTCCGGCACTTGGCACTTGCCCCTTGGCACTTTCCGCCGACAGGCGGTGGAGATGTCGGCCGGACTTGTCCTTGATGCAGTCGACGATGTCGAACTTCGTGCCGTTGATGAGGGCGTGGCCGGCGTCGCCGACTTGGCCGCCCATCTCGGCATAAAAGGGCGTCAGATCGAACACGAGGTAGGTGTCCTTTTCGGTTTTCACGACGTCGACGAGCTTGGCGTGGGTTGCGTGCCCGGAGTGGATCTCGTAACCAACGAACTTTGTGGCTTCGGCGACGGTTTCGCCCTCGGTGGAAGCCACAATGACATCGGTCTTGCGGGCGGCGCGGCCGCGCTCACGTTGAAGCTTCATTTCATTGTGAAACCCTTCCTCATTCAATTTAAGCCCTCGCTCTGTCAGTAGAAGCTCCGTCATATCCACCGGGAATCCGTACGTGTCGAAGAGAACGAAAGCGAATTCGCCAGGAAATCCTTTCGCTAAATCTGCTGCGGCCATCAGGTTTCCAGCGGCTTGTGCATCACGGAGCGAGGACAGATAGTTTTCCAATTGGCGGCCAAATTCATTCAGTCCGCGAGCTAGTGTCTTGCCAAAGGACTCCTCCTCCGCGCCGATAGCTTTCTCGAGCATAATGCGCTGGCTCTTGAGTTCGGGAAATACGCCCCCAAGGGATTCGATGACGGGCGCGATGAGGGCGGAAAAATCGCCGGTCTTCAGGCCGAGGTTCTTCTGTCCATACATGATGCCGCGGCGGAGAATGCGGCGGATGACGTAGTTGCGGCCCTCGTTGCCGGGTAAAATGCCATCGGCGATGGCGCACGCCACACAACGGGCGTGGTCGGCGAGGACGCGGAAGGTCACGTCGATCGTCTGCTGTTCGCTCAGGCCGGTGCGTTCACTCGGGACGGTTCCGGTGTAGGTCTTGCCGGAGAGGGCGGCGATCTTGTCGAAGGTCGGCTGGAAGACATCGGCATTGTAGTTCGACGGCTCGGCGGAGAAATCCTTGAAGCCGTGGGTGGTCGCATAAATTCCGGCGACGCGCTCGAAGCCCATGCCGGTGTCGACATGCTTGGCCGCGAGCGGGGCAAAGGTGCCGTCGGCGTTGGCGTTGAACTGGATGAAGACGTGGTTCCAGATCTCGATGCAGCGCGGGCTTGAGGAGTTGACCAATTTCCGCCCGGCCGCCTCGTCAGCTGCCGGCAGCAGGTTGAAATGCACTTCCGAGCAGGGCCCGCAGGGCCCCGTGTCACCCATCATCCAGAAATTGTCCTTCTTGTTGCCGTTGACGATGTGGACGGCGGGATCGAGGCCGGCGGCCTTGAACAGACCGGCCCAGATGTCATAGGCCTCCTGGTCGAAGTCGGCGGGGTCACCCTTGGCCTTGTCGGGAGAATAGACGGTGGCGAAAAGCCGCTGGGGCGGAATGCCCCACACCTTGGTGAGCAGTTCCCAGCCCCAGGTCAGCGAGTCCCTCTTGAAGTAATCGCCAAAGGACCAGTTCCCCAGCATCTCGAACATGGTGTGGTGGTACGTATCAAAGCCGACGTCCTCGAGATCGTTGTGCTTGCCGCCGGCCCGAATGCATTTCTGGGTGTCGGCGACGCGCTTCCATGGGGCGGCCTGGTCGCCGAGGAAATAGGGGACAAACTGGTTCATGCCGGCGTTCGTGAACAGCAGATTGGGCGCCGTCGGCATGAGCGAGGACGACGGCACGATCGCGTGCTGCTTGGAGGCGAAAAAATCGAGAAACGACTGGCGGATCTGGGCGGAGGTCATTGCAGATGGGAGAGGGGAGGTCAGCAACCGGAGGCCGGAAAGGCAAGAACAGGAATTTACGTTTGCGAACCCGCCGGGGCCGACAATCCTTGGGGCAGTGAAAATCCATGTGCTGCCCTCCGGGCCCATCCAGACCATCGGCTACCTGCTCACCGAGACCAAGTTGGGGGAGGCCATACTGATCGACGCCCCGGGCGGGATTGGGGAGAAGATCAGGCCTTTGCTCGCCCAGGACGGCTGCCAGCTCAAGGAACTCTGGCTGACGCACGGTCATTGGGATCATACGCAGGACTCCGCCAAGATTAAGCGCGAGTTTGGCGTGGTGGTGCGCGCGCACCGGGCGGATCAGGCGCTGATCGAGACGCCGGAGATCATGGAGGAGTTCATGGGCGCCCGCATGGGATTGGAGCCGGTAAAGATCGATGCCTTTCTGGGCCAGGGCGACAAATTGACGGCGCTGGGCCGTAGCTTCGAGGTGCGGCATGTGCCCGGCCATTGCCCGGGAAATATCCTGTTCTTCGCCCCCGCGGCCCCGGGAGCAGACGGTCGCGGCATGCCTACCGCCTTCGTGGGTGATGCCCTCTTCAAAGCCGGCGTTGGCCGCTGGGACCTGCCCGGGGGCAGCTTTGACCTATTGGCCAAGGCGATCCGGGAGCAGATCTACACGCTGCCCGACGAGACCATTGTCTTTCCAGGACACGGTCCGCGCACCAGCGTGGCCGAGGAGAAGGCCAGCAATCCCTACGTGCCCGGGAGCACTCCGGCCTCAACCCCATGACCGATCGCGAGAGCCAGACTTATTTCATGCGCCGCGCCTTGGCCGCGGCCCGGCGGGGCTGGGGGCTGACGCATCCCAATCCCATGGTCGGGGCGCTCCTGGTCGAGAATGGCGAGGTGGTGGCGGAAGGCCATCATGCGAAGGCCGGCGAGCCGCATGCCGAGATCAATGCGCTGCGCCTCCTGGGGCGGAAGCCGCGGCCGGATGCCACGCTCTATGTGACCCTCGAGCCGTGCTGCACGCACGGCCGGACCCCGCCCTGCACCGACGCCATTGTCGATGCCGGCATTGCCCGCGTAGTGGTCGGGGCGACGGATCCGAATCCGGCCCATGCGGGCAAGGGCTTCGAATTGCTCCGGGCCGGGGGCGTCGAGGTGGAGAGCGGGATATTGGCGGACGAATGCGCCGACCTGAACCTGATCTTCAACCATTGGATGACGACCGGCCGGCCGCTCTTCGCGGCCAAGTCCGGGGTGACCCTCGACGGCAAGGTGGCGACCCGCACCGGCGACTCCCAATGGATCACCGGCGAGTTGTCGCGGGCCGATGGGCACCGCTGGCGCCGGCTGTTTCCGGCCATTGCCGTCGGTGCGGGCACGGTGCGGGCCGACAACCCCCGGCTGACCGCCCGGCTGGGGGCGGAGGAATGGTGCCCGTGGCGCTTCGTTTTCGACGGTTTGCTCCGCACCGTGAATGACAAGGTGATGCCCAATGTGTACACGGACGAATTCCGCGAGCGGACCATCGTGGTGACGACGTCCCACGGCGGCATGGGCTATGTGCGCAAACTGAGTGCACTCGGGGTCAAGACGTGGATCCTGCCCTCCGCTTCCGCCAAGGTAAATTTCATGGACTTCCGCCAGCGTTGCGCAGCCGAAGGCATCACCGGGGTGTTCTTTGAGGGCGGGGCCCAGTTGCTGAGCGAGCTGCTGCAGAGCCGCGAACTGGACTATCTCTTCACCTACCACGCCCCGGTGCTGTTCGCCGACGACAAGGGCAAAAGCATCCTGCGCGGCCTGCGCACGGAAACGATGGAGCAGGCGGTCCGCCTGACGGGGGTGCGCCATGAATTGCTGGGCGATGATGCCCTGATGCGCGGCTTCCTGCAGTATCCGGAGAAAATGACGATCGATGAGGCGACCTTCAACCGGACGCTCTATGGGGAGTGACATTCGGCATATACATCTGGCCACGGGCAACGCGCACAAGGCGCAGGAATTTCAGGCCCTGGCCAATGCGGCGCATTTGGGGCTGAAGATATTGCCGGCCGCAAGCATGCCGGCAGTGGTGGAGGACACGGGAACCTTCACGGGCAACGCCCGGAAGAAAGCCGCGGCCCTCAAGGCTATTTTACCCGCTGATGCGTGGGTGCTCGCGGACGATAGCGGGCTCTGCGTGGCCGCGCTGGCCGGGGCGCCGGGCGTCGAATCCGCTTACTTTGCCGGTCCCCACGGCGACCCCCGCGCCAACCTCCGCAAACTGGTCGAAGTGATGGCGAATGTGCCGGACGACCGGCGCGGCGCTTACTTTGTCTGTGTGCTGTGCCTGCAGGGGCCGAATGGCGTCGCGCAGGTCGTCGAGGAGCGCTGCCCGGGTAGACTCGCGCGGGAGCCGTCGGGTGGCAATGGGTTCGGCTATGATCCCTTGTTCGTCCCTGACGGCTATGTCCAGACCTATGCCGAGCTGGATGAATCGGCGAAAAACCAACTCAGCCACCGGGGCCGGGCCTTTGCCCAACTGGCAAGGTGGCTCAGCGGTTTGTGACCTTCGGTGCGGGCTCCAGACTGGTCCAAATCCCTTCAATCTCGGATTGGAGCGGCTTGAGCTGCCGGAGCGGTCCTTCGGCAATGAACAGATAGGCCTGCGACTCATCACCGGCGACGACGATGATCTGGCCTAGGGCAGGGGAGTTGGGCGCAGCCGGGGTGATCTCCAGCTGGCGAATGCGCGTGCGCCAGCCGAACAGCCGGGTCAGTCCTCCATTCACGGTGGAATCGTCGTCCACGATAACCCGGGATTGATCGGTGGGGGCGCGGACCAAGCCACTGGGCACACTGCCCCAGGCGTTGCCGGCCAGCAGCTGGCGCACCACCGGTCCCGTGAGGTAACTCACGCTGATGGATATCTGGGGATTCCGTTGGTTGGCCCAGGCGATGCCGAGTTGGGGCGCGGCCATCCGGTTCCAGTCAGCGAGGTGATCAAAATCGATTTCCAACGCGATTCCGCGGGCGAAAGTGATCACCTGCTTGGCCAGCGGGAAACCGTCCCAGACATATTCGCGCCGGGATAAAACGGCGGGGGTCGCCACAGCCACGGGACCGGGTTTGCGATTGTCCGTGATCGTCGACTGGGCCCCCGGGTTGGCGGCCAACGGGCGAGCGCCCAAAAACTGGGCCTCAGCCTGACTGACCAGCAAGAGGCACGCGGCAAAAATGAGGTGGGAGGAAGGCATGGCTTACATGCTGGTGAAGCCCAGCGTGGTGTTGTTGAGCAAGGTGTTGAATTGGGTGGCGGTCAGGTCCGCATACGTCACGCGCCGGAAGGTCCGCAGCATGGGGGTGCCGGGAGGTTGGCGGCCATTTTGGAACATGTCGCTGAAGCCCCACTCGCGGGTCGGCGGATCGTAGCGGGCGGAAGACCAGGGACCCGTGGCGATGGTGCTGTTGAACAGGGCCACCATGGATCCGCGGTAGCGCAGGCGCTGATTGGTCCAATTTTCATGGAAACGGGGGAAGTTTTCCACTCCGCCCGAGTAGGATGAGCCGCCGCTGCCGGAGGTGGCGACATTCCCGGTGAGGATGGCGGCGGCGATCTCGGTCTTTGTGGCCGTGAGTTTGGTGCTGGTGTAGGTCGAGGCATCGCCGGTGGGCAGGCCGCCACTCCACCAGGCGTTGGAGAGAATGTTGACGGAGTCGGCGATCACCGCGACCGGAGATTCGTTGTCCTTGGAGAGCGCGACCGAGGCGGCGGTTTCCGGGTTCGCGACCGCCGACCCGCTCCGGGTGCCGGTATCCGCGCCGGGCGAATTGAGATTGCCGACGATGTAGATCGGGGCGTTCGTGGCCACGGTGAAGCCATCCGGGGCCGTGGCGCCGCCGGTCGCCGTCTTGCGGTTGGGCACCTGGGCGCCGTTGACCAGCCGCACGGCGGTGCGGCTGCCGCTGGCGGCGCAGGAGGCGACATCACTTGTCGCCGTGAAGCCCTGCGTGGGGCGCTCAACATCCACATAAACCTGCCCGTTCCAGCCACCACTGGCATCCAGATTCCAGTCGGCCCCGTTCACCTGCAGATTGGTGGCCAGACCGGCCGTCGTGGAATTGACCGCGGTGCGCAGTTTGCCGACGTCCAGGTCGACGGTGTTCACATTCACGTTTTCCCGGAAATCTTTCATGTTGCGGTTGTTTTTGATCACGCCGGTCGGAAGGGTGACAATCTTCGATGGATTGGCGGTCCGCCAGGCGGTGCGCAGCGCCGCCGTGCTCTGGGACTTGTAGGCGGCGGCATCCGCAGCATTGGTGAAGGCGACCGGAGCCGGCGGCGTGCCGCCGGAGTTGGCTTCCTGCAGAATATAGAGGCCGGCCTTGTTGGCATATTTCTGGGCTTCCAGCGTGGCGTTGGCGCTGCCGGAGGTGTCCGGCGGCTCAATCAAGGTATGGGCGGTCGCACTGTTGCCGGCGGTGATGGCCGGCAGGTTCTGGGCAACGATGCCCATGTTGGAATCCTGCACGTTGCCGCGCCAGGCCTGCGAGGCGATCTGGGCAAACGTGTTCCCGGTGGAGCGGCTCGACAGGTTGGAATCGATGTAGGTCGTGCCGAGGGCGGCCCCGGCTGCCGTGCGGATGCTCGAGTCGTTGATGGCGATGGTGTCGGGCGTGTTGTTGAGGTCGACGTCGAGTCCGTTCGTGAAGTAGATGTCCTTGCCGGTGGACCGGCCGGAAGCAATCGCGTCCGCCGTGAACCGGCCGGCGGTCGTGAAGGTGGAAAGGAACTTGAGGGTGCTGCCGGAGTTGGTGGTCATGTGCGTGTCCACATTCGAATGCACCGGGCCGCTGATCGTCATGTTGGGCCCCGGGTGAAGCTCCATGGTGATGTTATAGAAAATGGCATAGTTAAAGAGAAACACATCCCGGATCTCAATGGATTGGGTGGCGTACTGGGTTTCACTCAGGCCGGGCACCGACCCGGTCGCTGAACTCAGCAGGCGGAGGGTTTGCGCCCGCACCCACTGCCCCCGGAGAGGGTCGTAGGCATTGCCCGGATCGGCCGGATCGACATAGCGGCGGGTCGAATCGGTGTATTGGCTGGCCCAGAAATTGAGGCTGGAGGAGTCCACGTTATTATACGTGCCGGTGCCCGTGGCAAACAGGGTGGCCTTGCGGGTGCTGCCGGCGGTGAGGGGGGAGCCGCGCAACTCCCCGGTCGAAAAATTGATGTTCGCCTGCAGGCGGGTCATGATCTCAGCCGAGCCATATTCCAGCATCGCCTCGGCGGCATTCTTGGCCTGGAAGCGCAGCTGATTGCGCTGGTTGAGACGGAATTCGGAACCGGCATAGCGGAGCAGGACGGCGGCCGTCAGGCTCAGCAGGAAGGAGAAGATCAGAACCGTGGCGAGGGCGTAGCCCGACGGGGAGCGGCGAGGTTGCATGGGAGAAATCACCCGCGCGGGGTGATGGTGAAATTATAGGTGTTCGTCACCCGCTTGGCCTGGTTGCCATGGAGGATCTTGGCCTTGGTGATGATGCTTTTGTTCTGATAATTGTAGAAGGTGTAGCCGTTGGATAGGCCGCTCAGGTTGTTCAGCAGGATAGGAAACTCGGTGGCCTGAGAGTAGGCGGTGGTCGCCGGGGGGAGCAGGGATTCAAAGGTCACCGTGCTGGAGAGGGTGGCGGGGAACGTGGCGCCCCATGACGTGCTCCAGGTGGCGCCGGCCCCCTTGTAGGTGTCCGTGTCAAAGCTGTAGACGGCGTTTTCCCCGGGAAAACGCCGGTTCGGGGCGATCCAGTATCCCACCATCCGGCTGACCACACCGCTGGTGATCGTGGGATTATTCGACGCATTCCCGTCGTAGAGCAGGGTGTTGAAATACGGATCAGTGTAATAGATCAGCACCATGAAGTCGCCGGATGAACCATTTTGCTGGCGGTCGAAAAAATTGATGGCGCTGTTGCCGTCGGCATCGCGGGTTTCCGCCACGCCGTCCCAGCGATTTTGCGCCGCGAAGGCCTGATAGATCACGAACGTATTCGATTCCCGGGCATACTCGACCATCTGGTTCGTGACCTTGCGAATATCGCCGTTGATGAGCAGCTTCTGCTCGGCCACATACTGGCTTTTCAGGTTGAAGATGAAGAACGGGAGGACGCCGGCCATGACGAGACCAAAGATGGTCGCCACGATCATGATTTCCGGGAGA
>SESH01013534.1_pt1 | contig 11367 bp, 10 predicted proteins | sample 3171561 | NCBI WGS metagenome assembly SESH01 (sample SAMN10866947, study PRJNA518727) | freshwater metagenome | biome: subpolar coniferous forest; feature: holomictic lake; material: water; isolation source: holomictic Lake 442 2011 16.5 m and 2014 13 m | place: Canada: near Kenora, Ontario
CCTCGCTGTCGAACTCGAGGGAAAGCCGGTGCTCAACGATCTCCTTGCCGACACCTCTGTAGAGGTGCTCACCATCACTGCCCCTGAGGCACTGGCCGACTATCTCGACACGCACGGTTTGCACCGAGTCTCGAAGCGCCTCGCCACCAGCGGCATCATCGATGTTGTGGCCACCGCCGCACCTGGCATCGATGACATCGTGGTACTCGGCAAACTCAAACAACTCGAGCGCAGCGACGACTACGACCTCATCGTGGTCGATGGCCCCGCCGCCGGACACGCAATCACGTTCTTGCTTGCGGCCCGCGGCCTGCTCGACACGGTTCGCGGCGGCCCCATTCATACGCAGGCGCAAGACGTGCTCGAGATGTTCCAAGACCCAACCCGCTGCCAGGTGCTGCTGGTTACGTTGCCCGAGACGACGCCCATTAATGAACTCATCGAGACGGCGTACTCGGTAGAAGAGCGCGTGGGCGTGCAGTTGGGGCCAGTCATCGTGAACGGTGTCGATCTCGGCGAGCCAATCACCGTGGTCGACAGCGACAACATTCCGTTTACTGTCGACCCCGATCTGCTGGCCGCCGCCAACTATCGCAATCACCGCCGCCAATGCCAGCGCGACGAACTCAATCGTTTGTCAACCGATCTTGCTCTCGCCCAGATTGTGCTGCCGCAACTTGCAGTGGCCGGCCTCACTCCCGCAGATATCAGCGTGCTCGCGCAGTCGTTGCTGCAGCAGATCGCGCAGCTTCCGTCGTGAGTGCCACACAGTTGTCAGCGCTCGACATCGTGCTGCGCGATGCCGAGATCATCGTGAGCTGTGGTTCGGGCGGCGTCGGCAAGACCACTGCTGCGGCGGCCATTGCAATGCACGCTGCGGCGCTTGGCAAGCGAGTCGTGGTCGTCACCATCGACCCCGCCCGCCGCTTGGCCGATGCGTTGGGTCTTGCCGACGGACTCAGCAACGAGCCCACTCGCGTGCATCTCGATCTCGGCCCCAACGCCGAGGCGTTCGGCGAACTGTGGGCGATGATGCTCGACCCCGCCACCACATTCGATGGTCTGGTGCGTCAATACGCCGAAACTCCCGAACGTGCTGAGCGCATCTTGGCGAACGCGTTCTACCACAACATCGCCGGAGCTTTATCGGGCACGCAGGAATATATGGCGGCCGAAAAGCTGTACCAACTGCACCGCGATCATCGCTTCGATCTCGTCGTCGTCGACACCCCACCAACGCGCAACGCGCTCGACTTCCTCGATGCGCCAGCAACGCTCACGCGCTTCATCAACCATCGGCTGTTCCGACTGCTCATGCTGCCAGCGCGCAAGGGTCTCAAGGTGCTCAACGTGGCTGCGCAACCCGTGCTGCGCAGCATCGGCAAAGTGGTAGGTGGCGATGTGCTGGCCGATGCCATCGCGTTCTTCCAAGCGTTCGAAGGCATGGAAACTGGATTCCGCGATCGCGCCGACTCGGTGTCCGAGCTGTTGCACTCGTCGATCACTCACTACGTGCTCGTGGCCTCAGCGCGGCACGACACGGTCGAAGAGGCTCGCTACTTCGCAGCGCGTCTCGCCGATTCAAAACTGTCGGTGGCCGCAGTCATCGTGAACCGTTTGCAGCCACGATTTGGCGATGCCACCGCCGAGCAGGCGTTGGCCGCCGCAGCAACCGCTGAGACTGCCGGAGATCACAAACTGGCCGGCCTGTGGCGCAACCTTGCCGAGCTACGCGCCCTTGCCGATGCCGAAGAAGGAGTCATCGCTCCACTCATCGCAGACACCGGCGACACTGCCATTCATCGGGTGCCATTGCTGGCCAACGATGTGCACGATCTGAGCGGACTTCGAGAGATCGCGGGGCATCTCTTCAACGTTTGGCCTTCGGGCGGCTAAGTTCTTCTTGTGCATGTCTTGGTCGCAACCGACGCCCAATGGGTCGTCGACGAAATCGTCGCCGCTCTGAGCGGGCCAGAAACCAGTTTCACCGTGTGTCGCAATGGTCGCGATGTCACCGATGTCGTCATGGCCCGAACGCCCGACATCGCCATCCTCGATCTGCAAAGCGGCTCGATGGGTGGCATGGCTGTGGCCATGAACCTGCGTCACGACGAAAGCTCCGGCGCCATGCCACGGGTTCCCATCTTGATGGTGCTCGATCGCCAAGCCGACATCTTCCTCGCTCGACGCAGCGGTGCCGACTCGTGGATCGTGAAGCCGCTCGATGCGCTCTCGATCAAGCGTGGAGTCGCTTGTGCGCTCACTGCGGCGCTCGATGACACCGACCACGACGACGACCACGAAACCGCAGACGCGCACGCTGAAACGGTTGAGGAAGAGCAAGTCACCGCCGGATAACATCGTCGGGCACCTGCGGGGTGTAGCGCAGCTTGGTAGCGCGCCACGTTCGGGACGTGGAGGCCGGGAGTTCAAATCTCCCCACCCCGACCAATCGCTTGCAGGTTGAGCAATCCCCGCGCACCGCTCTCACGAACCCTAAGTTCGCTACATGGATCTGGCTCACCTTCAAGATGTGATCGAACGCACCTACGGCGATCGCGACCGCGACCGAGGTGTCCCCAGCACTGTGGCGTGGCTGTGTGAAGAACTTGGCGAGTTAGCCCAAGCCGTGCGCAAAGGCACCGTCGAGCAGCAACAGCACGAGTTCGGCGACGTGCTGGCCTGGGTGGCATCACTGGCAAACCAGATGAACATCGACCTGACGGCTGCCGTGCAGCGTTACGCATCCGGCTGCCCTCGATGCACGGCAATGCCCTGCGCCTGCCGCTGACATCCGCCAACCGCCACTTTCCTTCAACCGCCACTTTCCTTCAACAAAGCGTTTGTTGAAGACAACAGGTTGGGGGTTGACCAATTGCCTTCAACAAACCGGTGAGGGCGAGGGCAAGGGCGAGGGTGAGGGTGAGGGCGAGGGCAAGGGCGCGTTGGGACGCCTGGCTTGGGTTAGATGAAGAGTTCGGCGATCTGCACGGCGTTGAGTGCTGCACCCTTGCGCAGGTTGTCGTTGCTGACGAACAACGCCAAACCACGACCGCCATCTACCGAGGAGTCTGAGCGAACACGGCCTACGAAGCTTGGGTCAGCGCCAGCAGCCTCGAGCGGAGTGGGCACATCGAGCAACTCAACACCGGGCGCGCCGCCAAGCAGTTCGAGGGCACGAGCAACGCTGATAGCGCGTTCGAACTCGGCGTTGATGCTGAGCGAATGACCCGTGTAGACGGGCACGCGCACGCAAGTGCCGCTGACGCGCAGGTCGGGGATCGCCAAGATCTTGCGGCTCTCAAAGCGCAGCTTTTGCTCTTCGTCGGTTTCGAACGAACCATCGTCTACGTACTTGCCAGCAAACGGCAACACGTTGAACGCAATGGGCTTGGTGAACTTGGTTGGCGTCGGCATCTCAACCGCATCGCCGTGATAGGTGAAGTCGCGGGCTCGATCGGCCACTTGGCGGGCCTGCGTGTCGAGTTCCTCGACGCCGGCAAGACCGCCGCCGCTCACGGCCTGATAGGTGCTGACGATGAGGCGCACAAGGCCGGCCTCGTCGTGCAATGGCTTGAGCACGGGCATCGCGGCCATCGTGGTGCAGTTGGGGTTGGCGATGATGCGCTTGTGGGCGTTCGCGATTTCGCTGGGATTGACCTCGCTGACAATGAGCGGAACCTCGGGGTCCATGCGCCACGCCGACGAGTTGTCGATGACCATCACACCGGCGGCAGCGAAGCGCGGTGCGAGCACGCGTGACGACGAAGCGCCACTAGAGAACAGGGCAATGTCGAGCCCTGACGGGTCGGCGGTCTCGGCATCTTCGACCGTGATCTGGCGATCGCCCCAGGGCAACGTGGTGCCGGCGGAGCGCGACGATGCAAAGAAGCGAATTTCGCTGACCGGAAAATTTCGTTCGGCGAGGATGGCGCGCATGACGCTACCGACCTGACCTGTTGCTCCCACCACACCAATTTTCATGCATCCGAGGCTAACGCCCAAGTGCCCCAGATCGATCGGGAATTAGTGCTCCAAGCAGCGCCGATAGCGCTACGAACGTTCCGCAATCAGCCACCAGTGGCTGCGGTTCACGCCCTCGAATGTGCGCAGCTCGGCGTCGTTGCGAGCCTTGAGTCGGCGATGCGGCGAGTGGTAAATGACGCGGGTTGCGAACTTGTAGGGCAGGTCAGCGAGGTGGCGTGACACTTCGTCGGGTGACAAACGGTTGGCCTGCCAACCCAATCGTGACGCCAACCGGCGGCGAGCAAGCCACGGGCCAACTCGAGGCAAGTGCCACATTGCGCGCATCAGTTTACCCAACGGCCACAACGCCAGATCGATGGGCTGCCAAGTGCGGAAGTTGAGGGCGATGTGTCCGCCTGGCTTAGTCACCCGGGCTGCCTCGGTGACCAACGACAACGCATCGTCGTGCTGACAGTGCTGCAAGGTGATGTAGCTGAAAGCGATATCGGCCTCGCCGTCGGAAATGGCAAGGGTGCGGCCATCGGCAACGTGACAGGTGCGCAACCGCGACACCTCGCCGAACTGCGCAACGGTCTGACGGCAGCGCTCGAGAAAGGCGGCGTCGAGGTCGCATGCAATCACTTGCGCGAAGGCCCGGCTGAAACCGGCGGTCATGCGACCGATGCCTGAGCCAATCTCGACGATGGTCTGCTTGGGCAGATCGTCGGTACGAAGTTTGAAGGCTTCGAGATAGGCGAAAATCTCGTGGTCACCGGTGTTGGTGAACTCCGCTAGATCAAGCGTCTCACCGGTTTCGTTGTTGAAGACCCAACCGATTTCGCGCACGACATCGTCGGCCGATTTTTGGCCTTCGCTGACGCGGCCGGCTGTGCGCCAAGGAACGAGTTGGGGACGACGCCGACTCACTTGCGCTCGGGAAGTGGCGCTGCGTAGGCCTGGCCGCTGTCGAGGCCAAACGCTGTGTGCAAGCAACGAGCAGCCGTTTCGAGATCGGCTGCCGAACACACCACGCTGATGCGGATTGTCGACGTCGAGATCATCTCAATGTTCACGCCGTTATCGGCCAACACCCGAAACATCTTGGCGGCGATGCCCGGGCTGGTCTTCATACCGGCACCAACAAGGCTGATCTTGGAGATGCTGGCGTTGTGGTTCACGCCCACCGCACCGATCTCGGCTGCGACACGAGCAACGATCTGCTCGGCAACGGCCATGTCTGCCTTGGGCATCGTGAAGCTGATGTCGGTGGTTCCCTCTTTCGAGGTGTTCTGCACGATCATGTCGACGTTCACGTTGGCATCAGCGAGCGGCTCAAACAGCGCCGCTGAAATGCCGGGACGGTCGGGCACACCAATGACGGTGACCTTGGCTTCGCTGGTGTCGGTGACAACACCCGAAACGATGGGCTCTTCCATGCCTGGCTCCTTCGAGCTCACCCATGTGCCCGGCTCCCATGTGAAGCTCGAACGGACATGGAGGGGAACATTGTGGTTACGAGCAAACTCGACACTGCGCAGTGCAAGCACTTTGCTGCCGGCACCCGCCATCTCGAGCATTTCATCGAAGTTGACGTGAGCCAACTTGCGAGCTTGCGGCACGATACGAGGATCGGCGGTGAACACGCCCGTGACATCGGTGTAGATCTCGCAGGCATCGGCGTTGAGCGCCTGTGCAAGCGCTGAGGCGGTGAGATCGCTGGCGCCACGACCAAGCGTGGTGATTTCGTTCTCGTTGCTCACACCTTGGAAGCCAGCAACGACGCACACCTTACCCTGGGCCAAGGCCTCGCGAACACGGTCGCCCTTGACCTCGATGATCTTGGCCTTGCCGTGCTTGTTGTCGGTGATGATGCCCACCTGGCTGCCGGTGAAGCTGACTGCGTCGATGCCGAGGTCGCTGATGGCCATGCAGACCAATGCAGCCGACATGCGCTCGCCCGTGGTGAGCAGCATGTCCATCTCGCGGCCGGAGCGGGTATTGGAGACCTGCGTGGCCAACGAAATCAGATTGTCGGTGGTCTTGCCCATCGCGCTAACAACGACAACAACGTCGTTGCCATGGCGCTTGGTGAACGCGACATGTTCGGCAACCGCACGCATGCGATCGGGGTCGGCTACCGAAGTACCGCCAAACTTTTGAACAATCAGGGCCACGGGTTGGACAGGTTATCGGTCGAAAGCCACGACACCGCGACACGATTGGCCGCGCACGCTCAGCGCCGAACGGACTTGTTCGGGACTCAAGCTCGGTACTGTGACCAACCGTGCTGTCCGCCCGTCTCGATACCTCGTATGCACCCGAAGTGCGCCGGGCAATTACTCCGCTCACGATCGCCAAGATTGGAGCCAACAGCGCCTACAGATTCGCGCCGCCGTTCCTCGCCACAATCTCGGGCAATATGCACGCGTCGCTGCCGGCCGTGGGAGCAGCGCTCGCTGTGGGCGAGCTCGGCGGACTCGCAGCTCCGATACTGGGCCGCATTGCTACCCGGGCAACACGGCGCACGACCATCTGTGGCGGCTTACTGGCGCTCTCTATTGCCGCCACCGGTTGCGCTGCGAGTCGCAACATTTACCAGTTGGGCGTGTGCCTCGCCTTCCTCACAATGGCAAAGATCGTGTTCGACGTCGGTGTCATTTCGTGGCTGTCTGACCGTGTCGCGTACGAGCAGCGCGGCCGCGCCGTAGGCCTCACCGAAACTGCGTGGGCGGGCAGCCTGTTCATCGGCGTTGTCATCATGGGACTCGTCACCGGCGCCACCTCTTGGCGATGGGGCTACGCCGTTGCCGCGGTGGCCATCATTTGCTGCTCGGCATTCTTGCGTCAGCACCTGCCCGACGAGGCGGCCCCATCCCGTGTGCCACGAACGGCTGATCACGTGAAGCCCCGGCTGGGCAAAGGCTGGTGGGTCATCGTCGCCATGCTTGCCCTCACCGCGTGCGCACAAAGCGTGTTCGTCACATTCGGCAAATGGCTGAAGGACAACTTTGGCTTTAGCGACACTGACATCGCCATTGTTATCTTCGGCTTCGGCGCCGTAGAACTCATCGCAACTTCTTCGATGATTCGCTTCTCCGATCGATGGGGCAAACAACGCTCAGCCATCTCTGGCGCGGCGCTGATCATTCCGTTTGGCATTGCGCTCGCAGCCACCTCGAGCCACGTATACATCGCGTTGCCGCTGTTAGCGCTGTACATCGGTGCGTTCGAGTTCGCAATCGTCTCGGCGCTGCCGTTGGCCAGCAACTTGGTGCCCGAGCATCCGTCGATGGGACTCGGCTTCGTGATTGCCGGCGGCACATTGGGGAGAGCCGTGATGTCGGCTCCGGCCACAGCCGCGTTCGCAGCGCATGGCATGTGGCTTCCGGCAATACTTGGCGCCTGCTGCGCCTCGATCACGGTGTTCAGCCACTGGCGCTATCGGGTCAGCCTCGGTAGGTGGTTGTAATGGGCAGTCGGCGATCTTTACCGAACGCCTTGATGCTCACTCGCACTCCCGGAGGACACTGACGACGCTTGTATTCATTGGTGTCGACAAGGCGGGTGATGCGCCGCACCATCGCTTCGTCGTGACCCGCAGCGATGATCTCGGTGGCGATGCGATCTTCCTCGATGTACATCTCGAGAATCGGATCGAGCACCTCGTATGGAGGCAACGACTGGTCGTCACGCTGATCGGGACGTAGCTCGGCTGACGGCGGTTTGGTGATGACATCTTCGGGGATCAGCTCGTATCCCGCGCGCTGATTCACATAGCGGCACAGGTCGTACACGCTTGTCTTGAACACGTCTTTGATGACTGCGTAGCCACCCACACTGTCGCCGTAAATGGTGAAGTACCCAACGGCCATCTCACTCTTGTTGCCGGTGGTCAGCACCATCCAGCCGAACTTGTTCGACAGCGCCATCAATGTGGTGCCGCGCACACGACTCTGCAAGTTCTCTTCGGTGAGATCGGGCTCGCGATCGACGAACGACGGAGCAAGCATCTCGAGATAGGCGCTGAACGCAGGCTCGATGGCCACCGTGCGGTAATCGATTCCAAGGTTGTCGGCTAACGCTTTGGCGTCGGTCTTTGATCCGTCGCTGCTGTAGCGCGAGGGCATGGAGACACCGTGCACATGTTCGGCGCCCAAGGCATCGACAGCGACACAGGCAACGATCGAAGAATCGATACCGCCCGACAAACCAATGACCACATCGGTGAACTTGTTCTTGTGCACGTAGTCGCGCGTGCCGAGCACCAGCGCTTGATACATCTCGGCAACCGGGTCGAGCAACGGCGCAATGCGAACCGGCGACTCATGCAGTTGAGTAACGGTCTCGTCGCTGATGAACACGGTTGGCAACAGCGTGTCGGTGACCCGGCCGCGAGGATCGAGCAAGCGCTTGCGGAACACCGGCGCAATGTCGATGTCGGTGATCAACAGCTCTTCTTCGAACTGAACAGCGCGCGCCAGCAGATTGCCGTCGGCATCGAACGCCATTGAGGCGCCATCGAACACCAACTCGTCTTGGCCGCACACTTGGTTCACGTAGACCAACGCACAGCTGGCATCGGCGGCACGCGTAGACAGCATGCTCTCGCGGCTCTCGACCTTGCCGCGGTGATACGGCGATCCGTTGATGTTGATGTTGAGTTCGGCGCCACCAGCAGCCTGCGCAGCCAGCGGGCCAACGGGGCTCCAGATGTCTTCGCAGATGCTGACGCCAACCTTCACGCCACCGATGACGTACAACTCGAGTTGGTCGCTTTCGTTGCCCGGAGTGAAATAGCGGGCCTCGTCGAACACGCCGTAGTTGGGCAGCAACCGTTTGCGATACGTGCCTTTGATCTCGCCGCCAGCGCACACAGCAGCGGCGTTGTACAGATCGCGATCGCTCTCTACGAAACCAACGACGGCAACGCAGTTACCGGTTCGCGCCGCAATGGCGGCCAGCACGTCTTTGTTGTCGCTGACGAATCGCGGCTTCAACACGAGATCTTCGGGCGGGTAGCCCGTGATGCACAGCTCGGGGAACGCAACAATGTGACACTGCGCAGCCTCGGCCCGATCGTAGTAATCGAGGATCTTGGCGAGGTTGCCCTGTAGGTCGCCGACGGTTGGATTTATCTGCGCGAGCGCAATGCGAAGCCGAGTCACAGCGGCAGGCTACCGAAACAGGCGGCCGGCCTGTGGCGGGGTTACGTGGTGGGCGCCGACAATTCTTCGGTGCCGCATGTATCGCCCGGCAACATTGCGGCCGCAGCAAGCTGATAGTTGACTCCATCATCGGTAAAGACGGTGGTCTGCTTGGCGGCCGCAAACAAGGTCTGCACGTCGGCTGCCTGAACGACCACACACTGACCCGCCGATGCAAGCGATACTCCGGCCGCTGCTGGCCACGCCACCGTGGTGGGGTGCGGCTCGATAGCGGCGATCTCTTCAGCAGATATCTTGCGCGCCTGCACCCGATATTGCTCGGCAACAAACGGAGTCTCATCGCCCAAGTTGCCAGCTCCGAAATACTTGCTGACATCGCTGAGCGCAGCAACGAAATCGGCCAAGGTTTGGCGGGCCGGGGTCTGCTCTGGAGTGTCGAACCCGAGCGCATACGCGGAATGGGTATAGGTCTGCCCGTTCGCGGACAGGACCACCACCGTGTTCGGTGCGTCAGCAACATTGAGTTCGGCTACGTACACCGGCGGCTTTTGCAGCAGTCGCAAGGCATCGGCGAAATTCAGAACTTTCTGGATCGCACCTTCAGTAATCGTTCGCTCGAACAACGGCGCCAACAACGAGCCAGGGAACTGCGCCGTCTGCGCACCCGGGGTGATGAGCCGCCCATCGCCGCTCACAACCAACGTAGGCACCGCTGAGAACACTGCGGCCGCAGGCGCAAAGCCCCCCGTTAAACCAATGCTGACCACCAAGTCGTTCTTGCCCGTGCCGTGGTTGATGGCGATCGACGGGGTGCTTGTCTCACGGCCCAACCCCATCGCTACGGCTATCAGCAGACCCAGCAGACCCAGCAGTACGACTGCGCCAACCATGACAGCACGACGGCTGGGGCGACGATTACTCGTGGACATAGGCCGCTGACCATACCACCGTGACTCTCACGACTTTCCGCCATTGACCTGCATTCGATAATGTGGGAGAACCTGCACGGCAATGACGCCGGGCGAGTTCACACAGCGTTTACAAACGGGCAACGGGGTCGAAACCCTCGACCGGCACACTCACCGGGCCCTCAACAATTCCATTTCGGAAGGACCACCAGTGGCCTATCAAGCTGAATACATCTGGATCGACGGAACTGAGCCAACTGCGTTGCTCCGTTCGAAGACCAAGATCATCAATGACTCCGTCACCACCCCACCAATCTGGGGCTTCGACGGTTCGTCAACCAACCAGGCCGCGGGCGAGAGCAGCGACTGCGTGTTGCGTCCAGTGTTCTCGTGTCCAGACCCAATCCGCGGCGGTACCAACATCTTGGTGCTGTGCGATGTGCTCTTGGCAGCCGACATGAAGCCACACCCAACCAACACTCGCGCCACCTGCGAGAAGGCAGCCAAGAAGTACGCCAAGCAAGAGATGATCTACGGCATCGAGCAGGAATACACCATGCTCAAGCTTGATGGCACTCCGCTGGGCTTCCCAACCAATGGCTTCCCTGCCCCTCAGGGTCCGTACTACTGCGGCGTTGGCGCCGGTCGTGTTGTGGGCCGCGAGATCATCGAAGAGCACACTCAGGCGTGCCTCGATGCCGGCTTGATGATCGAAGGCACCAATGCCGAAGTCATGCCCGGCCAGTGGGAATTCCAAATCGGCGCAGCCGACGCACTCACCGTGAGCGATCACATGCACGTAGCCCGCTGGCTGTTGCACCGCATCGCCGAGGACTACGACGTAGTCATCAGCTTCGATGCCAAGCCAGCCGCTGGCGACTGGAACGGCGCAGGCGCCCACACCAACTTCAGCACCAAGGCAATGCGCGAGGATTACAAGGCCATCGAGAAGGCCTGTCATGCACTCAGCAAGCGTGTTGAAGCTCACGTCAAGAACTACGGCCACGACATCGAGAGCCGCCTCACCGGCAAGCACGAGACTGCTCCGTGGAACAAGTTCAGCTTTGGCGTCAGCAACCGTGGCGCATCGGTGCGCATTCCATGGCAGGTCGCCAAGGAAGGCAAGGGCTACGCCGAAGATCGTCGTCCAAACGCCAACGTCGATCCGTACACGGTTACCCGGCTCATCCTTGAAACGGTCTGCGGCGCAGCCTGATTCCGTTTCAAACGTAAGCAGTATCGTCAGGGGTCGGGCCGAACGTCCGGCCCCTGACGCTTTTTCGAGAGAGGCTCAGCCATGAACGAAGAGCAGCGCAACTATGTCCTGC
>SESH01009514.1_pt1 | contig 11360 bp, 7 predicted proteins | sample 3171561 | NCBI WGS metagenome assembly SESH01 (sample SAMN10866947, study PRJNA518727) | freshwater metagenome | biome: subpolar coniferous forest; feature: holomictic lake; material: water; isolation source: holomictic Lake 442 2011 16.5 m and 2014 13 m | place: Canada: near Kenora, Ontario
GGGTTTTTTCCGGCTGCTTAAGTAAAAGACCAAGTGACGGTCTTTGGACAGGCTCTTGGGCTTGTTGACAGATCCTGCGGCTTCTGGCATTTTCAAGGCTATGAATTGGGTGCGTTTTGCCATCGTGTTGGCCGTTTGCGCGGTCTGGTCTGGGTTGGTGCCGGCGGTCGGTGCCAATGCTTCGCTGACGTTTGACGATGTGGCAAAAAGCAAGGCCGCCTACCAGTTGAAGCTGAAAGAATTCAAACAGGAGAGTGCCGGCGCAAAGTCCGAGCTGGTGTTGCGTTACCGCAAGACGCTCGACGCGATCCGCACGGCGGCCAAGCAGAAGGGCGATCTCGAAGAAGTGCAGGCTGTGGACGGGGAGATCACGCGGTTTGACGAGCAGAAGCAATTGCCGCCGCAGGCAGCCGCTTCCGCCACCCCCGAGATTGCCAAGGCGGACCGGATGTGTCGCGAGGCGATGGAAAGGGCCGACCTGGAGAGCGCTCAAAAGGTTATCGATTACATCGACAAGCACCTGCGTTTTATCGAGCAATGCAAGAAGCAGGCGGTGCGCGACGACAAACTTGCACTGGCCAAGGCATTCGACGCCGAACTGAAGGATGTCCGGGAGCTACCCGAGTATCAGGCGGCCAAGTTTCTGTACGCGGATAAGAAGAACTCGGAGGCGGAGAAATCCGTGCCGCCAGAGGCGTCGCCGGCCATGAATCACAAGGTTGCCGCAGTCGTGGTGAGCAATGCGCCGCCACCGGCGCTGCCGCCTGGCCGGATCGGCGGCGCCGGGATTCAGCCGCGTATTGATCCGAAAGGGCTTTATGACGCGCAGCGCATCTACACAGGGCAGCCAGCGACTGCGCCAACCGCATCCTCCCTCAAGCAGCTCGCGGTGTCCGAGACTGGCAGGGCGCCGCCTGTCGGCACGGTGGGCGTTGCGCTGGATGGTTCGCTGGACAACGAAAACGCCAAGTATCAGCTGCGGATTAAACTGCGGCCCAAAGTTACTGGCGCGACCTACACGAACGTGAAGGTGCTGGCGCAGTATTTTATTAAGAACGCGGGCGGGGGCATTCAAGAGGGTGTTATGCAGTTTGTGCTCGTCCCCGCGCTGGATGCCAAGGGTAGCACGTGTGAGATGAAAACGGAGGAGCTGCCTTATGCCAGCAACTACGTCTACAACAACCGGAGCGGCAGTTCGCATATGATCCGCGAAGGCACCTTTCTCGGTGTGGTTGTCAGCGTGTTTTCCTCGGACGACAAAATGATCGGGCAGGTGACCAGCGTCAATATGCTGAAGGAGCGCGGCAAAACGGCGTTTGAGCTTCCCATCGCATGGCAGGAAGGCGTGCCGAACCGGTAACCCGGACAAAAGGTAGTTGCCGTAAACGACAGCGGTCCCGCAGGTCCCGCTGTACCGTCGCCGTAGTACAGCGGGGGCTGCGCACCCGCTGACGTGGCGCGTGTAACTCAAGCGACAGCGGTCCCGCAGCAGCAATTCTCATTATGGTGCCAAAACGCCTTACGGCGTCACTACAAACGGCCTAGAATCGGCAAAAAGCCGTTTGTAGTGTGCCCGTAAGGACATGCGTGTCGCCATAATGAGAACTGCTGGTCCCGCAGGGGCTTCGACCCTGCGCCATGTGTGCGCTTAGGTGAGACGGTTTGCCCAGGCTATCGGCCTTGTGTGCCACAATGACCCAATGGCGTGGCGATTTCGTTTTCGTGTTTGAGTTGGGTATATATATTGTAAGCTGTTGCTGTTAAGTAGTTTAGGTTTTTAATTTGCATTAACTTTAGAATCTGGCACATGACCTGCTATTAAAGCGCTGCCAGCAATCTGTTTAATACGTCAGGCTGGCGAACAGGAGGGCCAAATGGCCAAAGTACTCGGAATTGATTTAGGCACGACCAACTCGTGCATGGCGTTGATGGAAGGTGGCGAACCCACGGTGATTTCGAACGCCGAGGGGCTGCGCACCACACCTTCAATTGTGGCGTTCACCAAGACCGGCGAGCGGCTGGTCGGCCAGGCTGCCAAGCGGCAGTCTGTGACCAACGCCAAGAATACGATCTATTCGATCAAGCGTTTCATGGGGCGCAAGTACGACGAAGTGGCCCACGAGATCGCGCTGGTGCCGTATGAGATCGTACGTGCGGCCAATGGCGACGCGCACGTCAAGATCAACGACAAGCTCTATTCGCCGCCCGAAATCTCGGCCATGATCCTGCAGAAGCTGAAGACCGATGCCGAGGCGTTTCTGGGCGAGCCCATTACGCAGGCTGTGATCACGGTGCCCGCGTACTTCAACGACAGCCAGCGTCAGGCCACCAAGGACGCCGGACGCATTGCCGGCCTCGAAGTGCTGCGCATCATCAACGAGCCCACAGCAGCTTCACTGGCCTACGGCCTGGACAAGAAGCGCGACGAGAAGATCGCCGTGTTCGACTACGGCGGAGGCACCTTCGATATCTCCGTGCTGGACATCGGCGACGGTGTGTTCGAAGTGAAGGCCACCAACGGCGACACGCACCTGGGTGGCGACGACCTGGACCAGGCCATCATGCAGTGGCTGATCACGGAGTTCAAGCGCGAGAATGGCGTTGACCTGTCCAAGGACATCAGCGCGGTGCAGCGGCTCAAGGAGGCCTCTGAGAAGGCCAAGTGCGAACTCTCCTCTTCCCAGACATCCGACATCAATTTGCCGTTCATCACGGCCGATGCCTCCGGACCGAAGCATCTGAACGTCAACCTCACGCGTGCCAAGCTTGAGCAGCTCGTGGATTCGCTCATTGAACGCACGGTCGGCCCCTGCCGCAACTGCATGCGCGACGCCGGGTTGACCACCGTGGACGAAGTTGTGCTGGTGGGCGGCCAGACCCGCATGCCCAAGCTGGTGCAGAAGGCCAAGGAGCTTTTCGGCAAGGAACCCCACAAGGGTGTCAACCCGGACGAAGTCGTGGCCGTGGGCGCCGCGATTCAGGGTGGCATCCTCAAGGGCGAGGTCAAGGATGTGCTGTTGTTGGACGTCACGCCGCTCACGCTCGGCATCGAGACGCTGGGCGGGATCATGACGCCGCTGATCGAGCGCAACACCACGATCCCCACCAAGAAGAGCGAGATCTTCAGCACCGCCTCCGATAACCAGCCGTCCGTCGAGATCCAGGTGCTGCAGGGCGATCGCAAGATGGCGTCCGACAACAAGCGCATCGGTGTGTTCCGCCTCGACGGCATTCCGCCGGCGGCGCGCGGCGTGCCGCAGGTCGAAGTCACCTTCGACATTGATGCCAACGGCATCCTGCACGTGACGGCCAAGGACCTGGGCACGGGCAAGGAGCAGAAGATCGTCATCACCGCCTCGAGCGGTCTGACCAAGAACGAGATCGAGAAGATGCGTCGCGATGCCGAGGAGCATGCCTCTGAGGATGCCAAGCGGCGTGAAGAAGTCGAGACGCGCAACCAGGCCGAGAACCTGGTCTACCAGACCGAGAAACTGCTGAAGGACAGCGGCGATAAGCTTCCCGCGGCGCGCAAGCAGCCGGTCGAAAAGGCCATTCAGGACTTGCGGGATGCGCTCAAGGGCAACGATCACGAGCAGATTCAGACCTGCCAGAAGGCTCTGCTGGAGATCATGCAGGCCGCCTCGCAGGAGATGTATCAGCACGCGGGCAAGGGTGCCGCAGGCGGGCAGGCGGAGGATGCCGCCGGTGCCGGACCGGAACCTGAGCCTGCCGCGGATGCCGGGAAACCGAAGGAGGACGGCGTGATTGACGCCGACTTCACGATGGTGGACGAAGAGAAGAAAAAAGGCAAAAAGTAATCCATTTCGGGGTGAGCGCCCCGTCATACGAGGCGAGAGCCTGTACTGTAACCAAACAACCAAGGAGAAAGAAACACCATGGCTAAAATGATCAAACCGCTCGGCGCGCGCGTGCTTGTCGAGCCCAAGGATGGCAGCAAGGAAGAGAAAAAGGGCGGGATCATCATTCCCGACTCCGCGAAAGAGAAGCCCATGGAAGGCACCATTCGCGCCATCGGCAAGAAGCGCGATGAAGACGGCAAGGAAATTCCTTTTGACGTCAAGGTCGGCGACAAGGTTCTGCTGCCCAAGTACGGCGGCACCGAGGTCAAGATTGACGACAAGGAATTCCAGCTTGTCCGCGAAGAGGATCTGCTGGGCGTGCTGGTGGACGAGAAGGCGTAACCCCTGTAACAACGGCGATTTTCACACAAACTGAACCCGAAGGAGAGATGAGACCATGGCAGCTAAGCAACTGAAGTACGATTCCGAAGCGCGCCAGGCCGTATTGGCCGGCGTGCAGAAACTGAGCCGCGCGGTCGTGACCACGCTGGGCCCCTGCGGCCGCAACGTGATCCTCGACAAGAAGTTCGGCTCCCCGACGATCACCAAGGACGGCGTGACGGTCGCCAAGGAGATTGAGCTCCAGGACCCGTTCGAGAACATGGGCGCCCAGATGGTCCGTGAAGTCGCCAGCAAGACCAGCGACGTCGCGGGCGACGGCACCACCACGGCCACCCTGCTGGCCGAGTCCATTTATCGCGAAGGCCTGAAGAACGTGACGGCCGGCGCCAACCCCATGAGCCTGAAGCGCGGCATCGACAAGGCCACCGTGGCCGTGTGCGAAGCGATTGCCAAGCAGGCCAAGAAGGTCAAGGAGCACACCGAGATCGCCCAGGTCGCCACCATCTCCGCCAACGGCGAAGTGGAAATCGGCACGATCATCGCCGAGGCGATGGACAAGGTCGGCAAGGACGGCACCATCACGGTTGAGGAAGCCAAGACCATCGAGACCACCCTGGATGTCGTCGAAGGCATGCAGTTCGACAAGGGCTATCTCTCGCCGTACTTCGTGACGAACGCGGAGGAGATGGAGGCTGTGCTGGATGACCCGTACATCCTGATTTTCGAGAAGAAGATCTCCAGCCTGAACGATCTGCTGCCCCTGCTGCAGAACGTCGCCAAGGCCGGCAAGCCGCTGCTGATCATCGCCGAGGAGGTTGAGGGCGAGGCCCTGGCCACACTCGTGGTGAACAAGCTGCGTGGCACGCTGCAGATCTGCGCGGTCAAGGCCCCGGGCTTCGGCGATCGCCGCAAGGCGATGCTCGAGGATATCGCGGTCCTCACCGGCGGCAAGATGCTGAGCGAAGACCTTGGCATCAAGCTCGAGAACGTGAAGATCGAGGATCTGGGCCGGGCCAAGCGCGTCACGGTGGACAAGGAGAACACCACCATCGTCGAGGGCGCCGGCAAGACCAGCGACATTCAGGGTCGCGTCTCCCAGATCAAGAAGCAGATCGAAGACACCACCTCCGACTACGATCGCGAAAAGCTCCAGGAGCGTCTCGCGAAACTGGCTGGCGGCGTGGCTGTGATCAAGGTTGGCGCGGCGACCGAAGCCGAGATGAAGGAGAAGAAGGCCCGCGTCGAGGACGCGCTGCACGCGACGCGCGCGGCGGTTGAAGAGGGCGTGGTGGCCGGTGGTGGCGTGGCGCTGCTCCGCTGCCAGAAGGCCCTGGACGATCTGCATGTGTCGGGCGACGAGAAGATCGGCGTCGACATCGTGCGGCGTTCGCTCGAAGCACCGTTGCGCCAGCTCGTGATCAACGCCGGCATCGAAGCGGCTATGATCGTCGACCAGGTGAAGAACGGCAAGGGCGCCTACGGGTTCAACGTGGCCACGCGCGAATACACCGACCTGATCAAGGCCGGCGTGCTCGATCCGGCCAAGGTGACCCGCTCCGCGCTGCAGAACGCAGCCTCCATCTCGGGGCTGTTGCTGACGACCGAGTGCATGATCACGGAGATTCCTGAGAAGAAGGAAGCTCCGATGCCCGGCGGCGGCCATGGCGGCGGCATGGGTGATATGGGCATGTAATCAAATTGCTGCGCAATTTGATCGTACCGGCGCGTCCTTGCGGGCGCGCCGGTTTTTTTGTGCCGGTAGGTCGGCCTCATCCCCTGAGCGAAGTCGAAGGGCTACGAGGCCGACGGGATTGATCCGGCGGACTCGTAGCGCAGTACAGCGGTACCTGCGGGACCGCTGTTGGATGGGCCAGTAAACGCCTTCGCTCAGCGGGTGCGCAGCCCCCGCTGTACTGGGCAGCCCGCAGGAAATCGTCCACCGTAGTCGTCGCCGTAGTCGTCCACCGGAATGGAAAGCGTCAGTCGGTTGACGACTATGGCGACGACTACGGTTCACGATGGCGCAGTCGCGTCCCTTGCGCCTCTCTACGACCGGGCGCCGTTTGTAGTGGCGCCGTCAGGCGCTTCCCATTTCGAAAAAGTCTTTGTCTCCGGTCTTAATCTCGGGTCTTTGTCTATTCCGAGCACAGTTTATGTACGGTTAACGCGTTGCTATCAGCCCTGCCGATGCTATGATGTCGTCATGCGTACGACTCAGTCTCGCGGCGAAGCGCTGCGCGCTTTGTCGAACGCCACGGCGGGTTGGCAGCCATGATCTGTAACGTTCAGTTCACTGTTTCTTCGGCGGAGTCCGGCGAGCGGCTGGATGCCGTGGTGCGCGCGCATTTTCCGCAATCCACGGCTGCACTGGTGCGGCGCGCGCTGGAAGAGGGGACGGCTGCCGTGCAGGGTCGCGACGTGGCCAAGGGCGGGAAAGTTTGCGCCGGCGAAGTTGTGGTGATCACGCAGCTGCTGGAGACCAGCGATCTGCGCGTGAGGCCGAACCCTGCGCTGCGGCTTGAGATCTTGTTTCAGGACAGCGACCTCGTGGCCGTGAACAAGCCCGCGGGCATGGCCGTGCATCCGCTGCGACCGGAGGAGACGGATACGCTGGCCAATGCGCTCGTGGCGCGCTTTCCGGAAATCGCGGAACTCGGCGATCAGCCGCTGCTGGCCGGCGTGGCGCATCGCATCGACACCGACACCTCCGGCGCGGTGCTGGCTGCGCGCACGGCCGCGGCCTTTGCGTCGCTGCGCGCACAGTTCGCCGCGCGGCAGGTGCGCAAGACCTATCTCGCGCTGGTGGCCGGGATCGTCCGGCAGGACGGTGAACTCACGCACGACCTCGCGCATCACCCGACCAGCCGCGGCCGCATGGTAGATGCGCGTTCTCTGCGCGTGCCGGAGCGCCCCATGCACGCGGTGACCGCCTACCGCGTGCAGCAGCGGGTGGGGGAGAACACGCTGCTTGAGGTAACGATATTTACCGGCGTCACACACCAGATCCGGTGCCAGCTTGCGCTGATCGATCATCCGCTGCTCGGCGATACACTCTACCATGGGCCCGTCGTCCCTGGCTTTTCGCGGCATTTTCTGCACGCGGCAGCCGTAGCCTTCGCGCACCCGCGCACCGGCAGCCCCGTGCGCATCGAGGCGCCGCTGACCCCGGACCTGCGCAAGCTACTGGCAGCTTGTCGGGCGTAGCTTTTGGAAGGCACAGATCATCTGCCGACCAAGCTGCCAGTTAAGAATACCCATTTAATCGAGGCCAAGACCTTTCGGTTTCATCTGTCGGGGGCGAAAGAAATTGGAGAATCAGTCCGAGGTTGTGGTAAGTTGCGGGCTGTTGGGAGCGGAAAATGAAATACAGCGTGAAGGTGGCCATCTTTTGTATTGTCGTGCTGGGCGGGATTATGGCGTTTCTGTTCTGGCAACGGATGATCAAGCCAGCGGCGCCCGATGAATCCGGAAAAATTCCCGTTATACCCGTTTCCGCGCTCGGCCCATTTCCCGTGAAGCCTGACAGGACGAACCGGACAAACGGCGCCGTTTCAGTGTCCGTGCCGGAGGATATGATCAGGGATGACACACACCCGTTCAATGTATCCAAACCCGTGGCGATCATCTTGGGGCTGGACAAAACGAAGAAGGACTACAAATCGCGGGTCAAGGCCTTGCGGGAACTGACACGCGACCTGCAGGAAAATGACAAACTGGCCTTGTTGCACTTCCTCGACGCCAAGAGCGTCGCCCAGAAGGATATGCGGCCCTTGGAATTCAACGGGCTGAAGAACGATGTCCTGGATGTGCTCCTGCGGCAGAATCAAGTCCCGTCCGGCATCTCGAAACAACTGGTGAGCATGTACCGCGATTCCGGGCAAGATGACGTATGGCGGGACTATTGCGTGCAGTACATGTCGGTTTGTTATGAAGCGACAAAGCCGACTGGCGTGGCAAGCAACGCGCCGGACATGACCCGCAAGGAGATCGAGACGGCATACTGGGACGCGGCGCGGGAGACAGACAAGACCATAGCTGGCACGTCCCTGATTGCCCTTGAGCAACTTTCCCGGACCCACCCAGAGTTCGACCGGGATAAGGTGACCCACGCCGCACTGGAAACAGTAGCGAACGATCATTGTGCGGAAGCCCCGCGGATTACGGCCTTGCGGATCTGCGCGATGACCGGCGCGAACGACGTTCTGCCGTCGGCGCGCATCCTGGCGCAGACCGGCGAGACCATCCCGCTGCGGATGGCCGCGGTTGCCACGGTGGGCGATCTCGGCGGACGGGAGGACGTGGAGTTGCTGAAGTCCATGGCGGCCGACTCCGAGAAACGGATCTCGAACATCGCCTCTTCCGCCGTAGCACGCCTGACCCTGCGCCTGGCGAAGAAGGAAGGCCAATAGGAATTGCCATGGTAATGGGGATGTTATGTGTTGGCGGCAGGCGGCGGGTCCGACGGCCCCGCCCTACCTGGGCGCGTCGAGAGCAAGGTAGGGCGCGGCCGCCGGACGCGCCGCTACCCATGCCAGCGCCTTGCGGATTCCGCTGCCAACCCATATCTGCCACGGTACATGCTGTCGTGCCAACGCTGCTGGTTGTCCTGTTCGCTTGTACTGCCCATGCCGCCCCCCGGATTGCGTGCAAGACTGCTGAATATTCGTTCGGGACCGTGCCGGAGAACGCAGGGACGGTCGAACACGTCTTCACGATCGAGAACGAGGGGGATGCTGTCCTTCAGATCGGCGACGTCCGGGCCTGTTGCGGGTCCACGGCGAGTATCGCAACCAACTCCATTGCGCCTGGATCGAACACCGCGCTAAAGGTGGCGCTCTCGATGTCGGGGCGGAACGGCGAACTGCGGAAGAGCATCTACGTGGGGTCGAATGACCCGAAACAGCCCTATTTTCAAGTCCGAATGCTTGGAAAGGTCGTTTCCGATGGCCTGACAGTCTCGCCGCGGAACCTGGATTTCGGGGTGGTGGATGCCGGGGCGGTCGTGACGCGGGATGTTGCGCTCTCGTGCGCCGGGGGCACCTTTCGCATCACCAACGTGGTATCCAGCAGCCGGAGCTTCTCCGTCACCTGGAATCCGGCGGCGCAAACGAACAGCCACTCGATCAGCATCAGAACCGTGCCGCCGCTGGTTCAGGGTGTGACGACGGGCAGCCTGTGCGTGCTCACGGACAGCACGAACTTTTCGGAGGTGGTTATTTCGGTTATTGCCGCGGTTCGAAGCGACCTGATGGTCGTGCCCCCAGAGTTGCTGCTGATGCAAAAAACGGGGAAAGTCGAAGCCGTGACCCGCTTTTTGGCGGTGCGTTCGCGATCCGGCAAGCCTTTCAAAGTGTTGAAGGTGGAGGCGCCAGACCCGCATGTGGATATCGTGGTGACCCCTGTGGGGACCAACGGATGGCAGTGCCGGATCGGCGGGGTTCTGCCGGGCGCGGATTTGAACGGTAAGAACGTGAATATATGGACCGACCACCCGGACGTGAAGCAGATAACCGTGCCCATCCGCGTGAATCATGAGTGAAAGCTGTTGCTTTCCGACTATTTTAATTCGCGCAACCATTGCAGAAACAAGCACTTGCAAATAAAATTGCGCTTGTATGAGCATTTCGGTATTGTTTCTCCGATTTCAATGGGTCTGTCGGCATGTTTGCAGGCAAGTCAACCAGAAGGCTCAAGAATTCAGCACCACGCCGTGAACGGTGCATCATGCGGCTTCATTTGCAGAGTGTACGAATGTCCTAGAAATGGACTTTTCTACGGAAAACAGCAGAAAAACTGACTGCTTTGTTGGCGCCAGATGCGATGGCGCAGGCGGACAGAGATTGCACGGAAAAAACGATGAACGAGCAAAACAAATGCGGATTACGGTCCCGGAGCCCATCGCACGACACGAGCCGTCCCTCGCGGTTTGCGCGCGTCGGCCCTGCCGGGAATTCGTCTTGTCGCCGGGCAGCTGCCTGTGTGCTGTTGGCCGCGGGGATGTTCGCGGGCACATTCCAGGCGCAGGCAACCGATTCAGGAACGGCGGACGCACTATGGGCTTGGGGCGCAAATAGTTACGGGCAACTCGGGGTAGGGTACAATTTTAATGGCACCAATGTCCCGCTACGGGTGCTGGGTCCGGACGGCGTGAGCCCCCTGACTGGTATCAAAGCGGTTGTCGGCGGCGGCGTGATCACGGTGGTTCTCAAGGACGACGGCACGGTCTGGACCTTCGGCCGAAACACCTACGGCCAACTCGGCAACGGCACGACCAACAACGCCAGCCTGCCTGTGCAGGTTAAGAATGGATCTGGCTTTCTAAGCAACGTCACGGCCGTTGCCGCCGGAATCGGACAAACGGTCGCGCTCAAGAATGACGGATCTGTGTGGGCGTGGGGGCGCAACGACATGGGCCAACTCGGGAATGGCACAAAGGCAAACACGAATATGCCCGTGCAGGTGACGTGCGGCGCCAGCTACCTGAGCAACGTGACGGCCATTGCCTGCGGCGGACTCCATACGATCGCTCGTAAATCCGACGGCACGGTCTGGACCTGGGGAAGGAACAACCTCGGTCAACTCGGCAACGGGACAACGTCCGACACCAACATGGCTACGCAAGTTGCCGGCTTTTCCGGCGTATCGAATATTGAAGCTGGAACCTATTTCACGCTGGCGCTCAAAACCGATGGCACGGTGTGGACCTGGGGCGATAACAGCCGGTCGGAACTTGGTCTGACCATCGATTCGATGACCCTTGGCAGCAGCAATCGCCCGACGGTCGTTGTCGCAACGAACGGCGTCGGCACGTTGAGCAACGTCGTTGCCATCTCCGCCGGAAACTATCACGCGGTTGCGCTAAAGGGCGACGGCACGGTATTGGCATGGGGGTATAACCTTTATGGCCAGCTTGGCGAAGGGGACTACGTAAGCGAAAAGAGCGTGCCCGTCCAGGTTGTTGGCCTGGGGAGCGTCAGCGCCCTTGCCGGAGCAGCGGGGGGCGGGAGCGGAAATCGAAACCATACGGTAGCGCTCAAGACCAACGGCACGGTGTGGGCATGGGGCGACAACCAGTACGGCCAAGTCGGACCCCCGATGGCGCAATACAAAACCAACCTGCCGGTTCAGGTCGCAAGTCTTTCCTTGATTACGGCCGTC
>SESH01027389.1_pt1 | contig 11358 bp, 11 predicted proteins | sample 3171561 | NCBI WGS metagenome assembly SESH01 (sample SAMN10866947, study PRJNA518727) | freshwater metagenome | biome: subpolar coniferous forest; feature: holomictic lake; material: water; isolation source: holomictic Lake 442 2011 16.5 m and 2014 13 m | place: Canada: near Kenora, Ontario
GGCGATGATCACGCACGAGAGGAAAAACACCTTGATGGTGTGGCCGTCGGCGCCGGCCAGCAGGCCCCAAGCGAGCCCGGCGGCCAGAAACCCGTTGTAGAGCCCCTGGTTGGCGGCGAGCGACTTGGTCATCTCCGCCTTCTCCGGCGTCAACGCAAACACCCGCCGGCCGTACGGCTTGGTCCACAGGAACATTTCCAGTACGAGGAAGTAGAGGTGCAGCAGGGCGACCAAGCCAACGAGGGCATTCGCGAGGAGGTTCATGGCGGCAGTCAGCCGGCTACGCCAGCAGAGGCAATGCTGCAATCGGCCAAGTAGCCACAGGCCTCCGTACCTGTGGTTTTGGGTAGCACGTAACGCATCACGGAATCCGGCGCCGGCAGCACGCACCCCCCATCCTTCACAATCCCCACAGGCAGGGACGCCTGGGGCTACACCGGATGCGCCACCCGCCGCGCCACCAGCAGCGTGGCGATCATGTCCTGCACAATCTTGCCGTGCTGATTGTACGTGCGGCAATGCAGCTTGATCAGGCCCCGGTCGGGCCGCGCCGGCGCCGGGCGCAGTTCCTCCACCTCCGTCACCACACGCAACCGGTCGCCCGGCAGCACCGGGCGCGGCCAGCGGAGCGACTCCATCCCCTGCCCGATCACCCCGCCATCGAGTTCCATCTCCCCCTGCACCATCAGCCGCATGCTGACGGCGGCCGTGTGCCAGCCGCTGGCAACGAGCTGGCCGAAGAGCGTGGATTGCGCCGCCAGCGGATCGGTATGAAACGGCTGCGGATCGTACTGCCGGGCAAAGGCCATGATCTCCGCCGCCGTCATCTCATACTCGGCGGTCTGGAATTTATCCCCGACCTTCAGGTCCTCGAAATAGCGCATGGGACCCTGATAGCCCTTTCCAGGCCGATGTCCAATATGCCTGTAGCCGGGGTCGCTGACCCCGGACTGCAGTAGCCACAGGCCTCCGTGCCTGTGGAGCTTTCGGCCGCATGCGCGGCAATACCCGACAGGCAGAGACGCCTGTCGCTACCGCAAACCCGCATCAACTCCTGTGGTTGCCTCCCCCCGCATCTCTGTGCATCTGTGTGCATCCGTGGCCTCTCCTGCTCCCACTTCCCTGACCGGCGTCCTCGAACGCATCATCTTTTTCAACGAGGAGAACCACTACACCATCGCGGAATTGAAACCCGACCCGTCCTCCGCCAAGGCTACGGAGGGCAAGGGTGCGCCATCCGAAAGTGATGATGCTTCCGGCAAAATCACCATCGTCGGCCCGCTGCCCGGGGTCCAGTGCGGCGAGACCCTCCAGCTGACCGGCGAGTGGACCCGCCATTCCCAGCACGGCGCCCAGTTCAAGATCGTCACCTTCAAGTCCGAGCTGCCCTCCTCCGTCTACGGCATCCGCAAGTACCTCGGCAGCGGCCTCGTGCCCGGCATCGGTAAGGTCTACGCCAACAAGATCGTCGACACCTTCGGCACCGACACCCTCCGCGTGCTCAGCGAGGAATCCGGCAAACTCCGCAAGGTTCCCGGCATCGGCAAGGTCCGCGCCGCCGCCATCAAGGAGGCCTGGGCTGAGCAGAAAACCCTTCGTGAGGTGCACATTTTCCTCCAGACCTACGGCGTCACCACCTCGCAGTGTGTCAAGCTGGTCACCAAGTACGGCCCCGCGGCCAAGCAGGTCATCACCGAAGAACCCTACCGCGTGGCCCGCGAGATCGACGGCATCGGCTTCAAGACCGCCGACCGCATCGCCATCAACCTCGGCTACGCCAACGACGCCCCGCCGCGCCTCGACGCCGGCCTGATCTACGCCCTCGAGACGCTGCAGGAGGAGGGCCACACCGCGTTCCCCCGCGGCGAGCTCGTCGACTATTCAGCAACCCTCCTCGAAACCTCCGGCGAGCTGCTGCAGGCCCGCATCGACGCGCTGATCGCCGCCAAGGCCATCATCCAGCATGGTGGAACCCGACCTCCATCCTTCGCCAAGGCTACGGACGGCAGGCCGGGCGGGTTTGCAGGTAGGGCGTACCGAGCGCCAGCGACAGTTGGACATCCTCCGGATGAGCCGTTGCGACCAGCTCAAGGCCCAGTGCCCGTCGAGGGGCCGCGGCTCGTCGGGACGACTCGCCCTACCTCTTCTGACACCGCCTCCCGTCTCCCGCCTCCGCAGTTACACGATGCTATCGTGCAACTGCCGAACAACGACCGCGCCGAGCAGAAAATCGCCGCGACCGTCAAGCGCCTTGCCTCCGTGCCCTCCGGCCTGCCGGCCATCAAGGTCGACGCCGCCATCCAGTGGGCCCAAAGCAAGTCCGGCATCGAGTTTCACCCCCTCCAAAAAGCCGCGCTGGCGAACGCCCTCACCCACAAATTCAGCATTTTGACCGGTGGACCAGGCGTGGGCAAAACCACGATTCTGCGGGCGCTGGTCGAGATCCTGAAAGCCAAGAAAGTTCGCGTGCATCTCGCCGCCCCCACCGGCCGAGCCGCCCAACGACTAGCTGAGACCACCGGCGGCTTCGCCTCGACCATCCACCGGCTGCTGAAATTCGAGGGCGCCAAAGGCGGCTTCACCGTCAACGAGTCCCACCCCCTGGCCACGGACTTCCTGATTGTCGACGAGGCCTCGATGCTCGACTCCCGCCTCGCCGCCGCGCTGCTGCAGTCCGTGCCCGTCCGTGCCCACCTCCTGCTGGTGGGCGACGTGGACCAATTGCCCAGCGTCGGCGCCGGCAATGTGCTCAAAGACCTGATCGCTGTAGCCGGGGTCGCCGACCCCGGCCTGCCGGCCGTAGCCTTGGCGAAGGCCGGACCGGGCTCAGCGAGCCCGGCTACAATGGCCGTGACGCGATTGACCGTCGTCTACCGCCAAAAAGACCAGAGCCTCATCGTCACCGTCGCCCACGCCATCAACGGCGGCGATGGCTCGCCCCCACCCGTGGTCAGCGAGGTGGCGAAGGCCCAGGCGTGGAGCGACCTCAACTTCATCGCGGCCTCCTCGCCCGAGGACTGCCTCGCCAAGGTCACCGAGCTCTGCACGAAATTCATCCCGTCGCACTTCAAGTGGTTTCATCCGGTCAACGATGTGCAGGTCCTCGCCCCGATGCACAAGGGCATCGCCGGCGTGGCCAACCTCAACGCGCAGCTGCAGGCCGCACTCAACCCCGCGCACCAAAGCCTCAAGACCGTCAGCGGCGAGTACCGCCCGGGCGACAAGCTCATCCAGCTGCGCAACAACTACGACAAGGACCTCTTCAACGGCGACATTGGTGTGGTGCTCTCGATCGACGGCGTGAAGGGCACGCTCACTGCCGACTTCGACGGCGCCAAGCACACGTTTGAACGCGGCGAGTTCGGCGACCTCGGCCTCGCCTACGCCATCAGCATCCACAAGTCGCAGGGCAGCGAATACCCCATCGTCATCGTCCCGCTGCTGAAGGCCCACTTCGTCATGCTCCAGCGCAACTTGATCTACACCGCCATCACCCGCGGCCGGAAGAAGGTCTTTATCGTCGGCGAGCCCGCCGCCTACGGCATGGCCGTGCGCAACGCGGAGTCGAAGCTCAGGTGCACTCACCTGCGGGAGAAGATCGTCGCCCGGACCCAGTTGTAAGTTGAATAACCGGTTGGCTTCATGCTTGAGCCACATCCGGCGCCAGCTATCCATTCTCTCGTTTGCACCTGCGCCACCGCCTCCTCCTTGCCCTGCCCCTGGCCCTGCTAGGCGGCTGCGTTCAGCAACCCGACCTGCTGCCCGTGCCGGAGGCGATGGTCACCCAAGCGCGCATTCCTGGTTACAAGGGTATTCGCTACGGCTACGACCAACGGGAGGCCAATTTTGTCGCCGACTTCCAGACGGCCATGCGCGCGGCCCAGCCCGGCCCTGAGGGCGTGGCCCTGCTGGCGCTCTCCGGCGGCGGCCCCAACGGCGCCTTCTGCGCCGGCCTCCTCACGGGCTGGACCGAGACCGGACACCGGCCCGAATTCCAGGTGGTGACCGGCGTCAGCACCGGGGCCCTGGCCGCCCCGTTTGCCTTTCTCGGTTCGGCCTATGATGCGCGGTTGGCCCAGGCCTACACCACGATCAGCGACCCGGATGTCTACGAGCCCCACTATTGGCGCAGCGCCTTCCGCTTTTTCAAGACCGATTCCCTGGCCGACACCACCCCGTTGACCCGCACACTTTCCACCTTGGTGGACCAGGCGTTGCTGGATGCCATCGCGGCGGAATATCGCCGCGGCCGGCGGCTCTATGTCTGCACCACGGATCTGACCTCCGGCCGCCCGGTCTTTTGGAACCTGACCGCCATCGCCGCCAGCGGCCGGCCGGATGCCCTGGGCCTCTTCCGGAAAGTCCTCGTGGCTTCCGCGTCCATCCCGATTGTGTTCCCGCCCCAGTACTTCGAGGTCGAGATCGGCAAGGACCGTTACGTCGAGATGCACGTGGACGGCGGCCTGAGCCGGCAGGTGTTCGTGCACATGAACGGGGCCCGGGCAGGGCTGGCCCCCCGCCCCGACGGCAGCCCCACGCCGCTGACCGCCTATATCATCTGCAATTCCAAGGTCGCCCCCACCTACTACCTGATCCCACCCCAACTGCCCGCCATCGCCATGCGCACCGTCGCGGCGCTGGTCCGCGCCGAATCCATTGGCGACCTCCATCGCATCTACGGCCAAACGGTCACGGAAGGCGCCGCCTTCCGACTGACGGCCATCCCCGAGGACTTCAACATGGCGCACAAGGGGGTCTTCGACACCAGCTACATGCAGCGCGTCTTTAAGCTGGGCCGCGAACGCGCCGCCCGCCCGGATCTGTGGCAGGAGAAGCCGCCGCTGATCGACGTGCAGTCGGTCGAAGCACCGTGAGCGGCGGATTCTGAGGCTCACGCGAAGGCGCGAAGTGCTGGACCCTCCCGAGTTCGAATCGAGTCTTTCTCTTAATCGTAATCTTTCTCTTTCTCACGGTTTGTTGATCGGGATCGTTCGGAGTTAGAGAAAGATTATGAGAAAGAGGAAAGAGAAAGAACGAGACCCAGAGCTGCGGAACGGGGCGTGTCCTCCCGACGAGCTGCTTCGCGCTCTTCGCGGCTTCGCGTGAGAACTGATCGGGTAACAGGCCCACGCCGGGCCAGCGGTGTTACCACCGCTGCTACCGGCAAACCTAAGCCTCTATTTCCACCGGGGTCTGCGCCTCGATCTCGTCGATCGTGGTCAGGCCCAACAGCACTTTCTTCAGGCCGTCATAGCGCAACGGCCGGTAGCCGATGCGGGCCGCCAGTTCGGTCAACTCCACCAGATTGGTGCCGGCGGTGATCTTGGCGCGCATGGCCCGGCTGACCAAAAAAAGCTCGTGGAAGGACACCCGGCCCTTGTAGCCGGTTTTGTTGCACACGTGGCAGCCCCGGCCGCGATAGAAGGTCACGTCGGGCAGTTTCGGGTCGTCGAAATACCGCCGCAATACTTCCTCGGCGGGCGAGTAGGCTTCCTTGCAATTCTCGCAGATGCGCGCGGCCAGCCGCTGGCCCAGCACCGCCACCACCGAGGGCGCGACCATGTAGGGATCCACGCCCATTTCCTCGAGGCGCACGATGGCCTCCGGAGCGGAATTGGTGTGCATCGTCGCCAGAACGAGATGCCCGGTGAGCGCCGCCTCGGTGGCGATCTTGGCGGTTTCCAGGTCGCGAATTTCTCCCACCAACATGATATCGGGGTCCTGGCGGAGCAGGGCCCGCAGCATTTTGGCGAAGGACATGTCGATGCCGTGCTGCACCTGCGTTTGCGTGATCCCCTCCAGCTTCATCTCAATGGGATCCTCGATGGTGGAGATGTTGACCGTGGAGTCGTTGAGTTCGGACAATGCCGCGTAGAGCGTGGTCGTCTTGCCCGAACCCGTCGGACCGGTGACCAAGATGATGCCCGACGGACTTTTCAGCATCCGGCGCAGCGGCACCAGCACCGACTGCGAGATCATCATCTTGTCGAGGCTAAGCAGGGACTTCCGGGCCGTGCTGCCCAGAATGCGCACGACCACCTTTTCCCCGTATTGGGAGGGAATGGAGGAGAATCGAAAATCAATGCTGGCCGAGCCCAGCGGCAGGGAGAAGCGGCCGTCGGCGGGGAAACGCGACTCGGTGATGTCCAGCTGGCAGAGAATCTTGAACCGGGTGGAGACGGAGGCATGCAGCTTGCGGGAGAACGTGAGCACGTCGTGCAGTTTGCCGTCGATGCGATAACGGACGTGGGACTCCTTCTCCCGCGGCTCAATGTGAATATCACTGGCCTCGCGCCGCAGGGCGAAATAAATCAGGGCGTTGGTGAACTGCACCACCTGCTCCGACTCGGCCATGCGGGCGATTTCCTTGCCGCCGACCGTCAGATCCACCCCGGCGGTGAACAGGCCCAGGCCCTCGGCCGCATGCAAGGCGGCATCCAGCGACTCCTCGGTCGAGTAATGCACCCGGATCTGCGCCGACAGATCCCCGGCGAACGCAAAGACCGGACTGATGGGCATCTTCACGATGTGGCTGAGCCGCCGGACCAGAGCCTGGTCTTCCGGATGCGCCAACGCCACGGTCAGGGTCTCGTCCATGATGCGGAGAGGCAGCACTCCGGTCTTGGTCGTGATCTCCGCCGGCAAGATGGCAATCGCATCGTCGGCGATGCTGATGGCATACAAGTCCACGAAGGCAAAACCGATCTGCTTGCTCCATAACCGCCCGGCTTCGCTTTTATCGACCAGGCCGCCGGACACCAGTTGCTCGAGCAATTCCAATGGGCCCAGGACCGTCGCTGCGACCGCCTCCAGGTCACACCCGTGGGTGAAAGAGCGCAGGCCGCGGACGGCGGCCATGAAGTTGGCGTCAATTTTAGCTCGCACGGGGCGGGCGGGGTTTGGTCCGAATCACTTTCCGGATATCGGACTGGCGGAGCCGCTCCATGCCGAAAGCACCGGTCTGGCGTTCGGCCGAAACTTCCTTGATCAAATTGGCCAGGTTGTAGCGGGTCTCCTGGATCTGGAATCCACTGACGTCACGTGACGGGGATGGAGTCGGGCTCATCGGGGCGGATTATTGCAGGAAGGAAGTGCGGACGACCTCGCGCAAGGCCTCGGTCATTTCCTCGAAGGAACTGTCCTTCAGGATGTAGCCGCTCGCTCCCTTTGCCATGGCATCCTCGATGGTGTGGCGCACGTTGATCGCCGTGAGCATGATCACCACGGCGTCAGGATTCAGGGCCAGAAGCTGCGTCAGCACCTCCAGCCCGCTGCTGCCGATCAGGTTGATGTCCAGCAGCACCAGTTCGGGCCGGTGCTGGGCATAGAGCGCCAGCGCCGTCGTGTCATCGCCCGCCTGCAGGACCTCGATGTTCTCCAGCGTGGCCTTCGCCAGCCGGCTGACATAGGTGCGGACATGTGGTTCATCATCGACAATTAGAACCTTGGCGGGTGAGGGCATGTTGGGGTGGAAGTGTACAAAAACAGGCAGAGGTGCACCAGCTGTAATTTCTCAAGCGGACGGCTGGGCCGGCAGGCGGAGCCAGAACCGGGTCCCCTGCCCCACGGCACTATCGCACCCGATCTGCCCCTGATGCCGATCGATGATGGCCTTGACGATGGACAGGCCCAGTCCGGTGGAGGATTCCCCGCCGGTGGGCCGGGGGGTCAATTTCTGGAATTTCCGAAAAAGCTTCGACTGATCCTCCGGCGACAGGCCGGGGCCGGAATCCTGCACGGCAAACTCGATCAGACCGGCGGCCGGTTGCGGCTGGCAGGAAACTGTGACCGTGCCGCCGGACGGTGTGTACTTGATCGCGTTACTCACATAGTTGTCGAATGCCTCGCGCAGCAACTTGCCGTCTGCAGTCAGGGTCATTCCGGCGGCGATCTCCACCCGCAGGGCGATCTGCTTCCTCTGTGCCACTACTGCGTTGAAGCGGATGACCTCCGTACACAGCGCACTCAGGTCGACGCGGGCCGGCTGGAAGGGCATTCCCCCCTGCTCCAGGCCTTCGTTCACCAATATGCCCCGCACAATCTCGCTCATGTGCTTGGCCGAGGCCTGGATGGTCTCAAGTGCCTCGAGGTCATCCGCGCGGGCCGCAAGATCCGGGCGCGACTTCATCAGCTGCACCTGCAGGCCGGCCAGGCCGGCGATCGCACTGAGGGGATTCTTGAGGTCATGCGAGGCGATCCGGAGCAGCTCGCCCTTGGCCTCATTGGCCTTCGCCGCGAGGTCGCGCTGCATTCGCATCTCGGCCTCGGCCTGTTGCACCTGTTGCAGGTGAAAAATTGTCTGACGCCGCATCTCGGCCATCACGATCGCCACCAGCAGGCTGACCAGGAGGGCCAGGCCCAGGGTGATCAGCCCGGTGATCTGCACTTGGCCAATGCGTTCATAATAGCTGTCGAGCGCGTAGTCCACGCCCACATAGCCGGCGAATTTCCCCTGCCGGTCCTGTAACGGAGCCCGGGCTTCAATGTAGCTGCCGTGACTGTCGGTATAGATATCGTCCAAAACCAGCGCCGCCCCCTTCCGCAGGACCGGAAGGGACTTGTTGCCGGCCGCCGTCGGCGGGTCCGTTTCCATGAATGACAGTATGTCCTGCGTCCGGCCGTATTCGGTCTGCTGGGTCCGGATGCGATCATCCGTGGCCGTCTCCAGCACAAGCACCTGCCGCCCATCTTCGGCCACGCGCGTGGTCCACAGGTATTGGACACTGGGATGCGACAGATGAAATTTTACGAGTGGGCCGATGACACGACGATAGATATCCGATTCGCGCTGGTCCGGCCGGACCAGTTGCTCATGCAGATCCATGTCCACCAGGCTCGCCGCGGCGCTGACCAGTTCGCGCACATAAATTCGTGTATCGTCCTCCCGGTGCCGGACCGCCCCGAGATACAAATAGCTCATCACCAGACAGGAACCGCCAAAAATGATGACGAAGAAAACCAGCGCGAGCCTCCTGGGGCTGAGTCCGGACAAGTATTTAGGCAGCGTCATGACGGCGGACCCGGACTCTGGCACAACAGAGCCTGGAATTTCCAGCGTGGTCACGCCTACGCGGCATTCAAGACGTTTCCACGAAAAGCGCTCGACTGGTTTGGCGCACTTCCTATTCATGAGTGCGATTTTCCTCACCCCCATGAACCTCGCTCAACGTATTATCATCTGGCTCGGCTGTCACGGCCTGGCCCTCGTCTGGATTTTGCCCCCCACCTATATCATCCACGTCGACGGCACCCGCTCCGAATCGAACTGGTCCTACCTATGGGACGTGCCGCTGGAGTGGTCCGTCTGCGTGCCGCTGACCGCGCTGCGCTTGGCCACGGTGATTGTCATCACCGCCGGCTTCTATCTGGTATTCCGCACCAACCCCAAGTCAGCGGGCAGCACATGAAGCTCAATTTCTTGCCCTCTCGCCGCGGACTCGTCGCGCCGAAGCCTTCGGGCGTAGGCGGATTCACCCTGATCGAGATCATGATCGTGGTGTCGGTCGTGGTGCTTCTCTCGCTCCTGGCCATGGTCGCCATCGGCCGCATCCAAGACCGGGCGGCCCGCAGCCTGATCGAAAACAACCTCCGCCAGCTCTACCAGGCCAAGGAATATTATTACTCCGAGACCGGCTCCACTCAGGTTGCCAGCGTCCCGGTCTTGGCCAGAAGCGGCTACCTGAGTGGCTCCGTCAAGGAGCGGCTGATGAACACCCATTCTTTCGAGGCCAACAAAGGCTGGCATTATTATCCCGTGCTGCGGGCGGGCCAACCGGTCCTCGCCTATCAGGGCGAAAAAATGGCCGGCGGAGTGCCCACCGGGGAAGTCATCTATTATCCGGGTCCGCCGAGTTCGCTGACTGATCTCTACGGCCCTGGGATCGCCGCGTCCGCCACCGCTGCCACCGCAAACAACCAACCGGTTGTTGTTCCACCTCCGCAGCCCGACCCGGTGGTGAATCCGCCCCCGCTACCTGGTACGGCTGGCCCCACCACCCAATCTCCGGCAATCAGGCCGCCGGTCACCACATCTGCCGGCGGACCGGGTAATTCAGACTTCGGCCATGCTCAGGGCAACGGACAAGGGAATGGCAACGGTAACGGACACGGCAAACCCTAGGTCGGCCCAGGAACGATTCCTGTCGCCCCGGCCCTCACCCGCCAGCCGCGGATAGATTTCGCCGGAAAACCTCGGCCAGCCCCGCCTTGTCCAGCCGCTTCTCGGCGATGGCGATCATGGCGTCGTAGAGCTGGGAGTCATCAAACCGGTCGACGTCAGCCCCATTGGCCTTGAGGAACAGGTAAGCTGAACCGAGGGCTGTGCGCTTGTTGCCATCAAGGAACGGCTGGTTCTGCGCGATGTGAAAGGCGTATGCCGCGGCAATCGCCGCTAGGTCACCCTGACCATAGTAATACGTAGCTTCCGGTTGCATCAAAGCCGAGTCCAACAACCCGGGCTCGCGGAGACCATCAATGCCCCCATGCCGTTCCAGCGAGATTCGATGAATATCCAGCACCACTTCACGGGAAATAAAAACCGGCTCATCCATAAACCAAAAAGGGTACAGATCACCCCACGACTATTGAGCCAGTTTACGGAAAAGCTCGTGATGCTTGTCGAAGATTTCCCCGGTCATTTTTCGGGCAACCTTGGCATCAAGGTAGCGGACAGGATTGCCGTCCACACCGGAAGAAACTGACGCAGTCGCCTTCGTCGCTTGCTTGGCAACATAAGGCACGGAGGACTCTTCAACTTTGGCGGGCTTCTTTTTCACACCCACAAGTTGAGCCCGTCGGCTCCCGCTGTCAACCGGCCGGGCTACGCACCGGCCATCGGCCGCGGCCCGTCGGGAGACGGGCCCTCCACACACGGCAACGAGCGCCAGCGAGTCGTGGGCCGTCGGCTCGCTGGCGCTCGCCGCTACACCCAGACCAAGCCAAGGTTCACGCGAAGGCGCGAAGCCGTGAAGTGTCCCGGTCTGCTTCGCGTCCTTCGCGGCTTCGCGTGAGCCTGATTGGTAAGTAGCAGCCGTCGTCAGACGGCTGACGTAGCCCAGCGGTGTAACCACCGCTGCTACAAACCTGCCTACGCCTGCATTTCTGCTTTTGCGTTTTTGGCGCTTTTTGTGGCCAATCCCTCCCTGCCCATGAAATCCCCCCGCCCCTGCTTGGCCGCCATGCTCCTCCTCTCATCCTTATTCACCGCCCGCGCCGCCGACCCGCATGAATTCTGGCTCGACCTCGCCGAGGGCGAGGAGATCTCCGAGTCGCGCGTCATCGACGACCTCGCCACCGCCGGCGTCGTCTACGTCGGCGAAGCCCACACCATCGCCCGCCATCACGCCCTGCAACTGCACC
>SESH01099774.1_pt1 | contig 11357 bp, 9 predicted proteins | sample 3171561 | NCBI WGS metagenome assembly SESH01 (sample SAMN10866947, study PRJNA518727) | freshwater metagenome | biome: subpolar coniferous forest; feature: holomictic lake; material: water; isolation source: holomictic Lake 442 2011 16.5 m and 2014 13 m | place: Canada: near Kenora, Ontario
TGCTGCTCAGCGGATTCCTCGGTCAAATCCTGCGATGCAAACGCCGCGCCTGCGAGACCGTCGCGGCCCGTCGCCGGGCCCACGTAAAACACCGGATTGCCCACGCCCTTGGCCGCGCCGCGCGTGATCTGGTCATGGCGCAGCACGCCGAGGCAGAACGCGTTCACCAGCGGATTGCCTTGATAGGTCTTGTCGAAATACACCTCGCCCGCCACGGTCGGGATGCCGAAGCAATTCCCGTAGTGCGCGATGCCGCTGACGACGCCGGCGAAGAGACGCCGGTTATTTTTCAACTGCGCTTCTTCTTCCGCTTCTGTAGCGGCGCTCTGTAAGCGCCGTTCTTCGCCGTCCGTCGGCGGTCGCAGACCGCCGCTACAGATCGGCCCGAAGCGCAGCGAGTTCACCGCGCACACCGGCCGCGCGCCCATCGTGAAGATGTCGCGCACGATGCCGCCGACGCCGGTGGTCGCGCCCTGAAACGGCTCGACCGCGCTCGGATGATTGTGCGACTCGATCTTGAACGCGATGGCGATGCCGTCGCCGATGTCAATGATGCCGGCGTTTTCCTCGCCCGCGCCGACGAGTATCTTCGGCGACTTGGTGGGGAAGGTCTTGAGCAGCGGCTTGGTGTTTTTGTAGCTGCAATGCTCGCTCCACATCACGGAAAAAATGCCGAGCTCGGTGTAGCTCGGCGTGCGGCCGAGGATGGCCACGGCATGCTGGTATTCTTCCGGCGTGAGGTTGTGCTTCGCGACGAGTTCGGGAGTGATGGCGGGTTCGGTCATCGGAGAAATTTATTAAGCCGCTTGCGCGACGGTTTTGTTTTTGAGCGCGGCGAAGATGCTTTCGAAAATCCATTTACCGTCGGCGCTGCCGAGGAGCGGTTCGCAGGCGCGTTCGGGATGCGGCATCAGGCCGGCCACGTTGCGCTTTTCATTGCAGATGCCGGCGATATTCAGCAGCGCGCCGTTCGGATTTGCGCTGTCGGTCAGGTTGCCGTCCTGATCGCAATATTGCCACAGGATCTGGTTGTTGGCCTTGAGTTTCGCAAGCGTTTCTTCGTCGGCAAAATAGCAGCCTTCGCCATGGGCGATGGGCACGCGGAGAATTTTTCCCGCGGGAATTTTGCTCGTGAACGGAGAATCGTTCGTGGCGGTCTTGAGGAAAATGTTTTCGCAGTGGAATTGCAGGTCGCGGTTGCGGATGAGCGCGCCGGGCAGCAGGTGCGATTCGGTCAGGACTTGAAAGCCGTTGCAGATGCCGATGACGAGGCCGCCGTTGTCGGCGAATTGTTTCACGGCCTGCATCACGGGGCTGAACCGCGCGATCGCGCCGCAGCGCAGGTAATCGCCGTAACTGAAACCGCCGGGCACGATGACGCAGTCGGTATCGCCGAGCGAGGCGTCCTTGTGCCAGACGAGGCGCGCGGAATGACCGAAGTGCCGCACGGCGTGGACGGCGTCCTGGTCGCAGTTGCTGGCGGGGAATTGGAGGACGGCAAAGTTCATTCGATTTCGACCTTGTAGTCTTCGATCAGCGGGTTGCTCAACAGCTTGTGCGCAGCATCGTTGATGGCCTTTTGTGCAGCGGCTTTGTCCGTGCCGGCCGCGAGGTCGATCTCGATGTATTTGCCGATGTGGACGCCGGTGACGCCGGTGTAGCCCATGTGTTCGAGGGCTTTTTTGACAGTGATGCCCTGCGGATCCACGACCGCTTTCTTGGGGGTGATGATGATTTTAGCTTTCATTCGCGCAAAACGAAATTCTGCGGAAGAATTTTACCGGAAGCGAGTCAAAAAGTTTTCCCCACCAACAGGCTGAGCAATTGGCCGAACGCCGATTAACCCCAGCATGCGGATCAACTAGCCGCAGAATGCAGGCAGATTTTCCGGAAAGCGTTGCTTGGCTGAGAAACTAAGCTTTTTCCGCGCCGGGAATCTCTTTACGCGACTGGACGACCTGATCCACGAGTCCGTATTTCCTGGCATCCTCGGCGCTCATGAAGTTGTCGCGGTCACAGTCTTTTTCCACCTGCGCAATGGACTGCCCGGTATGTTTGGCGAGAATGCCATTCAACGTATGCTTGAGCTTGAGCATGTGCTTCACGCGGATTTCCACGTCGCTGGCCTGCCCTTCCGCGCCGCCGAGCACCTGATGGATCATGATGTTGGAATTTGGCAGCGCGAACCGCTTGCCCTTGGTGCCCGCCGCCAGCAACACCGCGCCCATGCTCGCCGCCTGACCGACACAATAGGTGTTCACGTCGCAGGTGAGATACTGCATGGTGTCGTAAATCGCCAAACCCGCCGACACGCTGCCTCCAGGGGAGTTGATATAGAGATGGATGTCCTTCTTCGGGTCGCTCATCTGGAGGAACAGCAGCTGGGCGATGACGATGTTGGCAATATTGTCGTCCACGGGCGTGCCGAGAAACAAAATGCGGTCCACCAGCAGGCGGGAGTAGATATCCCAACTGCGCTCACCGCGCGCCGTCTGCTCAACCACGATGGGAACCAGAAAATTTTTCGCGTCGTTCATGCGGAAATAACTACCCCATTTTCGCGCCAAGTAAAGGCGGGAAGTTTTTTCAGCCACAGATTTTCACAGACGAAAATATCGCGTGAAGGACGCAAAGTTTGCGAAGAATATTTTTCCCTTCGCCGCCTTCGCGTCCTTCGCGCGACACTCCCAATCAGCTTGCCTTAAAATCCGTGTTTCATCCGTGCCCATCTGTGGCCAAAAGCTGCTTCCAGATCAGCACGAAGCAGCTTGCGAAATCCTGCGGCTTTTCATTCACCCATCGAGAGACCGTTTCCGGCGCGAACCACGCGCCCGTCTCGATTTCATCGGGATGCAGCGTGAACGGACCCTCGCTGGCGCAGCGGTAAATCCAGCAGAATTCCCAGCCCGTCTCCCGGCACGCATCCAGCTTGAACAACCGCGACGGCGTTTGCAACAAGTGCAAGCCGATCTCCTCGCGCACCTCGCGCACCGCACAGATGTCGTAAGCCTCGCCGGTATCCAGATGGCCGCTCGCCGACGAATCCCACTTCCCGGCGGCGATGTCTTTTTTCAGCGAACGTTTCTGGAGAAAAACCTCGCCGCGCGCATTGAACACCAGCACATGGACGGCGCGGTGCCACAGCCCGCGCGCATGGACTTCCGGGCGCGGCGCCTGCCCGACCACCTCGTCACGCTCGTTGACCACATCAAAGATTTCTTCGCTCATATTTTTACAACAAAGGAACAAAGTAACGAAGCAAAGCCAAGCCTGACCTTTGTTGGCAGTGTCGCAATTTAGCCGCCGGAAAATGGTCGCGCATTTTCTCGCGCAATACTTCGATCAAATTTGCATCCATGAATTCGTAATCGTCGGCAATGAAAAGGCAGACACACGGTTTCGCCGCCAGCGCTTCGGGATATTTTTGCCGCAACCGTTCCTTGTGCCGCTTCTCCATCACCATGATGACATCCGCCCAGCCGAGCTGTCCGGCGGTCACTTTGATGCGCGCACTTTCTTCGGTTCCAGCCGAACTGATATCCCACGCAGGTTCGCCCTTGAAAATCGTTTCCGCCGTCAGACTGCGCCGCCGGTTACGGCTGCACACGAACAGGATTTTTATGCGCGCAGATTTCAAGCGGCCAGCAACTTGGTCAAAGCAACAAACTGTTCCAGGCCCAGTTTCTCCGCGCGTTCCATCGGCGAAATATTCAGCACGGCGAAGGCGGCTTCCAGCTTTTCCTGCGGCCATTCCTGCTTCAACAGTTTCAACATCATTTTTCGCCGCTGGGAAAAGGCTTTTTTCACGAGGCGACGAAACAGCGCACGTGATGCTTCCGGCAGCAGCGGCGAAGTGCGGCGCTCCAGACAGATGCACGCGGAATCCACATCCGGCGCCGGGAAAAAACAGCCGGGGGGGATCTTGAACCAGCCGCGCGGCTGAAAATCCAACTGCACCAGCAGCGTCAGGATGCCGTAATCATCGCCGTCCGTCGGCGCCATGAGCCGCTGCGCGACCTCCAGCTGGAGGGTGACCACCATCCGCTTCGGCGCGCGCACGCCGGCGGCTAATTCCACCAAGATCGGCGAGGCGACGGAATACGGCAGGTTTGCCACCAGCTTCCAATCGCTCCAGTCGCGCGGCTCGCGCTTGAGAAAGGCGAGCGCGTCGTCGTGCAATAAATGGAATGCGCCGAGTTGTTTGGCTTCGCCGCTGGCGGCCGGTGGTCCGGCCAAAGAATTTATCAAGGCTTCATCGCTTTGTTTTTCCGTGCCGAACCGTTCGCACAAGAATTTCACCAGCCGCCCGTCCATTTCCACGGCAAAGACCTCGCCCGCTTTTTCCAAGAGCAGTTCCGTCAACGGCCCCAGCCCCGGCCCGATTTCGAGAATTTTGTCCGTCGGCTTGATTTCCGCCGTGTCCACGATGCGGCGAAGCTGGTTGCCGTCGTGCAGAAAATTCTGGCCAAGCGATTTCGTGAGCTGGAGGTCGCGCTTGGCCAGCAATTCGCGCATTTCGTTGAGGGTCATGAGGAAAATTCAACCACGGATGGACGCAGATAAACACCGATTAAGAAGGGCAAGCCGGATGTTTTTCCCCTCGCTTCACCAAGGCGGGGAGAGACGATTTGAAATTGGCGCGCGCCCTCATCCCGGCCTTCTCCCCCGAGGGGGAGAAGGAGCCCGCAGGGCGGTTGGGTGGGTAGAGCACCCGGTTCAGGGCGAACAAATCGCGAAGCCTTGACGGCTCGCGGAATATCCCCCCCAACTCCGCTGGCGGAGAGGGAGAAAAACCAGCGAAGCATTTTTACTTTCAATCCGTGTTTATCGGTGTCCATCCGGATTTAAAACTTTTTTGAGCGCAGCGACGGCCTGGCCGAGTTGCGCGCGGGTGATGGTGAGCGGCGGAGTGAAGCTGATGACGTTGGCAGGTTCGCCTTCCGGCAGGAAAATGTAGCCGCGCCGCAACAGGGTCTTGATTGCGGCGAGCGCGATTTGCGTCGCCGGTTTTCCGTCAGGCAAAGTCAGTTCCACGCCAGCCATCAAGCCGAGGCCGCGGGAAGTGTTTTTAATTTTAAGTTTTAAGTTTTTAATTGAAGAAAGTTCGCCCACCAAAAATTTACCCAGCGCGGCGCTGCGCTCGCACAATTTCAGCCGTTGTATTTCTTTGATCTGGGCCAGCGCCATCGAGCAGCCGACGGGATGACCGAGAAATGTGCTAGTGTGAATCGCTTCGCCCGTCGAGGCGGGCCAGGCAGCATCCATCAAATCGGCGCGGCCAACGCAGGCGGACAGCGGAAAACCACCGGTCAGCGCCTTGCCAAGGCAGATCAAATCCGGAACCACGCCGCTGTGCTCGCAGGCGAACCATTTGCCGGTGCGGCCAAAGCCAGTGTAAATCTCATCGAGAATGAGCAGCGCGCCATGTTCGTCGCAAAGCCGGCGGAGCAGCGGCAGAAATTCCGGCGGCGGAATATTGATGCCGCCGCGGGCCTGAATCGGCTCGACGAGAATCGCGCCGATTTTTTCGCGGCGGAAAGCCCGGCGGATGTGTTGCTCAACTTCGTGGCAGCCGACGTGAGTCGCCGCCATCTTGATTCCAGTTTTAGAATGAGCCGGCGCACGCCGGCTGCTACAAGACGAAGTGGGAAACTTCACGAAATGGACAAATTCACGCAGTTGCGAGCGGAACGGGCGGCGGAAATGCTCGCGGTGCGTGGCGTTGAGCGCGCCGTAGCCAAGCCCGTGGTAACCGCCGGCAAAAGCGATGACGCCGCATTTGCCGGTGGCCAGCAGCGCGGTCTTGAGCGCCGATTCGACGGCTTCAAAACCGGAGTTGGAGAAAATGACTTTTCCCCATTTCCGATTTCCGATTTCCGATTTCCGATTTGTTTTTGTCCAGCGCTCGAAGGTGATCCGGCTCAATTCCCGCGCGAGCCGAGCCTTGAGCGCGTGGGGATGCACGTCGCCCATCGCGTGCAGGAGTTTCGCCATCTGCCGCTGACCGGCTTTGACAACTTCGGGATTGGCGTGACCGGCGGCGGCGACGCCGAAGGCGGCGGTCAGGTCCAGATATTTTTCCCCTTCGGCATCCCAGACGTGAACTCCCCGGGCGCGCTCCCAGACAATCGGCCACGAGCCGTCCGGCTCAGTGAACAGGACATTGCGCGATTCGTGGTCGCGGAGGAGTTGGAGGGTTTGCCGGGTATTCATTTTTTAACCACGGATGGACACGGATGGACACGGATGAAAACAAATGGCGTGCGGATTTTAGCCAGCATCAGCATAGATGCGGTCAAGGCGGGCGGAAGTTGAAGCGGGCGACAGCCCGCGTCCCAACCAAATCCGTGTTTATCTGTGTTCATCCGTGGTTTCATTTTCAAACGCCCCGCTGCTCCGGCGGCCAGATGATTTTGTGCTGCTGGATCTGAAAACGAACCGGCAGCGCGTCGGCGATGATTTTTTCCGCGAGCGCTTTCCGTGAAATCGGCGTGAGACCGGCGGGAACTTTTTTCAACACCTGATTCTGCTGCTCCGGCGCCAGCGGATGAACCCACGAAAACAGCACCGGGCAAAGGGCGGCCAGCGGGTGCGCGGCGAGCTGCGATTTCGCCCATTCGTAATCTTCCACCGTGCCGATGACGAACTTAATTTCGTCGATGGATTTCAAGTGCGCGATGTTCTCGAACCGGTTGCGCGCGACTTCGCCGCTGGAGGGGCATTTCAAGTCCACGATGCGATGGACGCGCGGGTCAATTTTGGAGATGTCATGCGCACCGCTCGTCTCGATGAGCACGGTGAAGCCGTCATCGCACAGCTGCCGCAGGAGCGACAGGGAATTCTGCTGGAGCAGCGGCTCGCCGCCGGTGAGTTCGACGAGCGGCAGACGCGAGGCCGGATGCCGGACGCTGGATGCGGGATTTGAAAACGGCGCGGCCGACCGTTTCACTTCCGTCAAAATTTCCTCGAGCGTTTTCTTTTTGCCGGCGGTGAAAGCGTAGGCGGTGTCGCAGTAGGAGCACCGGAGGTCGCAGCCGGTGAGCCGGATGAAAAGGCACGGCAGCCCGGCAAAGGTGCTTTCGCCTTGCAAGCTCAGATAGATTTCGTTGACGACGAGCATATCGGACACGCGGAAAAGCTACGCGGAACCGGTGGAATTAAACAGGTTTTTCACGCGGGCGGCTGGAATTCTTCGAGGGATGGGTTACAATATTCAAATTAAGCCCATGCTCCGGCGCTTTCCAAAACTCAGTCTGCTGGCCGCTTTTATCCTGAGCGGCGTCAGCAGCCAGGCGACCGCGCTTGATGATATCGGAGTAACGCTGCTGCGGGAGATGACAACCAATTTGAACGGTTCCGGCATTCGAATGGCACAAGCGGAAGCCAATACCGACGGCAACACAAATCATCCGAGCGCCTTTGAAGTCAATCCCGCCGCCGACCCAGTTCAGCAGCCGATAAATCTTTTTACCTACTATTCCAGCCTTGGCTCAACGAACGGTTTTCCGAACGCCGCCGGCGCCGAGTCGGGACATGCGAATATCGTGGGCGGTATTATTTATGGCCGCACCAACGGCGTAGCCCCGAATGTAGCGCATGTAGATAATTTTGATGCAGATTACTTCATCCAATCCTATTATGATGCTTTAAGTAATCTGGTTGTTGCCTTGCCGCCAACCAACATCAACGATTCAATAATAAATCAAAGTTTCACTTTCGGAAACTTATCCGCCAGCGACCAACGAATCGTCGACGCAGCTTACGATGATTACGCGGGGTCAAATAATTCGTTTTTTGTATCCGCCGCGTGTAATTACTCGATAAGGCGCCGGGTTTGCGCCCCCGGCACGGCGTATAATTGCATCAGCGTGGCAGCTTATGGCGGGGACTCGAGCATCGGTCCGACCATTGACAATGGCCGCAGCAAGCCGGACATCACCGCACCCGCTAATGCAACCAGTAGTTCCACACCCCAAGTTTCCGGCGTGGCGGCGTTGCTGATGCAGGCCGCGCGGCGCGGCGACGGCGGGAGTGACACCAATGCCGCCGCGGATTTGCGAACGATCAAGGCGCTGCTGCTCAACGGCGCGGTGAAACCGGCGAACTGGACGAACTCAAGTTCCTCGCCGCTCGACGCACGTTACGGCGCGGGGGTGGTAAACGCGTTTAATGCCCACAGGCAACTCGCGGGCGGCAAACAAATTTTTTGCGCGGCAAATCCGGTCGCCAGCGGCGGGGCGCATCCGCCGGTGGCGGAAACCAATTCCGTGGCCGCCACCAGCGGCTGGAGTTGGGAAAGCATTTCCAGCAGCGCGACGGACGACGCAGTGAATCATTATTTCTTCAATGTTTCCAACGGCATGACCACGGTCACACTGGTCTGGAACCGCCAATACGGCCAGTCCAACATCAACAACCTCGACTTGTTTTTGCTCAACGCCGCCAACAGCAATCTCGTCGCCGGCAGCACCAGCCGCGTGGACAATGTCGAGCACCTCTTCCTCCCGCAGCTGCCGGCGGGACGCTATGATTTGCAGGTCTTGAAATACGGCGGCACGAATGTGGTCAGCGATGGAGAAACTTACGCGCTGGCATTTGCCTTCGTTTCGCCGGAACCAAACCTGACGAAGTCCGGCGCCAACCTGACTTTGACCTGGCCGGTTTATCCCGCCGGTTTCCGCGCCGAGGCGGCGACCAATCTGGTTGCGCCCACCTGGATCACTAATGATCTGCCAGCCCCGGCCATCACGAACAACAGGAACAGCCTGATTTTGCAGGCGACGAATGCTTTCCAGTTTTTCCGCCTGCGCAGTCCGGATTTTTGAAATGGCCGCCAAGCTGGTCCAGCGCGAAGTGCCGGCCGATCGGGTAGCTGTTTGAAATGGCCACCGTGATGAAGTTTTTCGCGATTTCCACGGCCTGCGGCAAGTCGCAACCCAACGCCAGCGCGGCGCAAATCGCTGCAGAATAGGTGCAGCCGGTGCCATGCGTGGAAACGCCCCGCACAAACGGCGCGGACAACAGCAACTCGGTTTCGCCATCGAAAAAAACATCAATCGCCTCCCGGGAGTTTTTTAGGTGACCGCCCTTGACCAAGGCCGCACAGCCGTAGCGCAAAACGATTTTGCGCGCGGCGGAGCGCAAATCTTCCGGCGAGGAGATTTTTTGTTCCGCGAGGATTTCCGCCTCGTCCAGATTCGGCGTGACGAGCGCGGCGAGCGGCAGAAGTTTTTCTTTCAAAACTTTTTCCGCCGAAGGTTTCAGCAAGCGGGCGCCGCTGGTGGAGATCATCACAGGGTCTACGACCAGTTTTAAGTTTTGAGTTTTAAGTTTTGAGTTTCGAAAAATGCTCGCCACGGCCGAAATGTTTTCCGCCGAGAACAGCATTCCGGTTTTAACCGCCGAGGGCGGCAGCTCCGCAAAAACGGCCTCGATTTGCCGGCGCAACATTTTGGGCGAACACGGTTCCACACCGAGGACACGCTTCGGATTTTGCGCCGTGAGACAGGCGATGGCGCTGGTGCCGTGGACGCCAAGGGCGGCAAAGGTTTTCAGGTCAGCTTGAATACCGGCGCCGCCGCCGCTGTCGGAGCCGGCGATGGTCAGGGCGACGGGCCGTGGTCTGCGTTTTGTCATGCGCAGAATTTAGCGGAGGCACGGACAACTTGAAACTTGGAACTTACCCCGCCATCTTGGGGGCATGGACAAAGCCAAAGTTGCGGAGATTATCGGCGAAATCGGCATGCTGCTGGAATTGAAGGGCGAAAATCCGTTCAAAACCCGCGCCTACGCCAACGGCGCACGAATCATCGAAGGATTGAATGAGCCGCTGGCGAAGCTGGTGGCGGAAAAACGGCTGGCCGAAATCAAGGGCATCGGCGCGGCGCTGGAGCAGAAAATCACGGAGCTGGTAGAGACGGGGAAACTGAAATACTACAAGGAGTTAAAGGGTTCGATTCCACCGGGATTGCTGGAAATGCTGGAGATTTCCGGTCTTGGCCCGAAAAAGATTCAAGCACTGAACAAGAAGCTCGGCATTGATTCGATTGAAAAACTGGAAGCCGAGTGCAAGGCCGGCAAGGTGGCGGAGCTGGACGGTTTCGGCGAGAAGACGCAGGCGAATATTTTGGAAGGCATCGCACTGAAACGGACTTATGCCAGCAAGCATCTGCTGAGCGACGCGTGGCGGGCGGCGGAGCCGTTGCTGGAAAACTTGCGACAGCATCCCGACGTAATCCGATGCAGCACGGCTGGGAGTTTGCGGCGGTTCAAGGAGGTCATCGGCGACATTGATTTGCTGGCATCGTCGAAACACGCGGCGAGCGTCATTGAATTTTTTGTTTCGCAGCCGGGCATTGTGAAGGTGCTGGCGAAAGGCGAAACGAAGGCAAGCGTGATTTTAGAGGGCGGCATCCAGTGCGACCTGCGGGTGGTGAGCGATGCGGAATTTCCATTCGCTCTGGCCTATTTCACCGGCAGCAAGGAACACAACATTGTGATGCGGCAACGGGCGATCCAGCGCGGTTGGCGGCTGAATGAATACGGCTTGTTCAAGTCGAAGGAAGAAACGCGCGACGCCAAGCTGCTCGTGCCGTGCAAATCGGAGGAAGACATTTTCGCCAAGCTGGACCTGGCTTTTGTGCCGCCGGAACTGCGCGAGGATCACGGAGAATTTCCAGCGGCAGAAAATAATGAGTTGCCAAAGCTGGTTGAGTGGTCGGATTTGAAAGGCGCGCTGCACAACCATTCAAATTGGAGCGACGGGCACGACACACTGGAGGAAATCGCGGAGTTCATGGACGGTCTGGGGCTTGAATACTGGGCCATCACCGACCACTCCAAGTCATCGTATCAGGCGAATGGGCTGGAGGCGACGCGGTTGCGGCAACAGATGGCGGAAATAAAAAAAATAAATGCGCGACTGGCCGGTGAAGGCCGGGATTTCCGGCTGTTGACGGGCAGTGAAGTGGACATTTTGAAGGACCGGCTGGATTTCGACGATGATGTGCTCGCGGAACTGGAAGTAGTGGTCGCCAGTCTCCATGTTCCGTCGAGCCGCGAGGCGGAAAACACTAAACGGCTGATTCGCGCGGCGGAAAATCCGTTGGTCCATATTCTCGGTCATCCGACGGGACGACTGCTGCTGGAGCGCGAGCCGTATCCGGTCAACATTTCGGCGGTGATTGACGCCTGTGCGGCAACGGGAACATGGATTGAGTTGAACTGCAATCCGCATCGGATGGATTTGGACTGGCGCAACTGGCTCTATGCCAAGAGCAAAGGGGTAAAATGCGCCATTAATCCCGACGCGCACCGGAATATGCATGCCGGTTTTTTACGGCTAGGGGCAGGCATTG
>SESH01042192.1_pt1 | contig 11354 bp, 9 predicted proteins | sample 3171561 | NCBI WGS metagenome assembly SESH01 (sample SAMN10866947, study PRJNA518727) | freshwater metagenome | biome: subpolar coniferous forest; feature: holomictic lake; material: water; isolation source: holomictic Lake 442 2011 16.5 m and 2014 13 m | place: Canada: near Kenora, Ontario
CAGCCAGACGAACGCGAGGCTGGCCAGGCCCTTGAACGCCTCGCGCGGCAGGCGCGAGAACTCGGCCAGCGTGAAGTAGATCCCCTCGATGCCCTGCGCGCTGGTGATCCAGAAGGCCACGGAGATGGAGATCACCAGCATGCTGTAGTGGATGACGAGGCCGCAGAAGATCATCAGGGCGTAGAGGGCGAGATCCAGCGCGGAGGGGTGGAGGCCGAGCCGGTGCGCGGCGTAGGCGACGACGCCCATCGCGACGAAGGAGTTGAGCAGCCCGTCGGGGTCGAGCTTGCGGGTGGAGGCCATGAACAGGATGTTGCCCGGCTGGGCGAGGAAGAAGTCGAAGTAGCCGCTGCGGATGTTGCGGCCCAGCTCAAAGAGGCTGCTCCAGAAGAACCCCATGAGGAAGCGCTGGACCAGCAGGGAGGTGCCCACGAGGAGGAGCATCTCGTACTTGCTCCAGCCGGCGATGGACTGGGTGTGCTCGTAGATCACCGAGATCATGAGCAGGTTCACGCCCATCCAGCACAGCTCGACCAGCGCCCAGAGGAAAAAGTCGAAGCGGAACATCATCGTGCGCACAATCGAGTAGCGCGCGCTGGCCAGCCAGATCTGCAGGTACCGCGTCATGGGTCGGGGTGGGCGAGGGGACAGGGACGGACGGTCAGCCGCCGACGGCGGTGTGGCGGCGGAGCCCGCGGGTCCAGAGCAGTTGGTTGAGGGCGAGCAGGACGAGCACCCAGCCCAACTGGATGACGAGACCCTGGCCGACCACGGCGAGGGAGGAGATGCGGCCGGTGAAGATCGCGGCGGGGAAATAGGTCTGGTAGTAGAAGGGCAGGAACTGCGCGAGGCGGTAGAGCCAGCCCGGGAGCAGGTCGAGGGGGAACATCTGGCCGCCGAGGATGGACTCGATCGCCATCGAGAGGATGACGAAGCCCTGGATCTCGAGGAACCAGAACGTCAGCATCCCGAAGCAGTAGGCGATGCTGAACTGGATGAGGGCGGACAGGACCATGGCGGTGAGGCCGAGGGGGATCCGCCAGAGCTCGGCCGGGAGGGTGAGGTAGTCCCGGAGCAGGGGCAGGGTGACGAGCAGGGGGAGCAGGATGAGGGTGCCGGTGACGAGCCGGGCGGCGAGGAAGATGCTGAAGCGGTAGAGGAAGTAGTTGATCGGCTTGAGCAGGAACTGGTTGATCAGGCCGTTGCGGATTTCCTCGCTGATCTGGTAGTCCTCGTTGAAGGCGCCGACGAAGAACTGCAGCACGAGCATGACGAGGAAGTAGGTCAGGGTCTGGCCGAAGCTGAAGCCGCCGATGGCGGGGACGCCGGCGTAGGCGGCGCCCCAGAGGATGAACACCACCGCGAGGTGGAACATGGAGAAGAACCCCCGGACCGCGAAGTTCCAGCGGTAGACGAGGTTGCTCTGCAGCCCGATGAGGAAGGCGTGCTGGTATTTGGACAGGGCGGAGAACACGGGGGCGGGAGCGGGGGAGGCGGGGCGGGGCGGCCCGCGCTATTTCACGCCGAGTCCGAAGCGCGCGATCACTTCCTGGGCGAGGCTGCGGTAGGCGGTGGCGCCGGGGCCGTGCGGGTCGTAGGCGAAGATGGGCTGGCCGAAGCTGGGGGCCTCGCTCAGGCGGACGGTGCGGGGGATGACGGTGTTGAAGATCTTGTCCGGGAGGTGCTGGCGGACCTCGTCGACGACCTGCTTGGCGAGGTTGGTGCGCGAGTCGAACATGGTCATGACGACGCCGCCGAGGGTGAGGGCGTCGTTGAGGTGGGCGGCCTTGAGCCGGTCGACGTTGCGCAGGATCTGGCCGAGGCCCTCGAGGGCGAGGTACTCGCACTGGAGGGTGACGAGCAGGTGGTCGGCGGCGGCGAGGCTGTTCATGGAGAGCAGGCCGAGGGCGGGCGGGCAGTCGATGATGATGGCGCGGTAGCCGCGCGAGGCGCGGAGGGGCGCGAGGACGCCGTGGAGCTTGAGCAGGTAGTTTTCCATCTGCGCCAGCTCGATCTCCGCGGCGGCGAGGTCCTCCTCGCTCGGGATGAGCGCGAGGTGCTCGTAGGCGGTGGGCGTGATCATGGCGAAGGCCGTGCCCTCGCCGCGGAGGGGGCCGTAGAGGCTCCGGCCGGCCTGCTTCTCGATGCCGACGGCGCTGGTGGCGTTGGCCTGCGGGTCGAGGTCGATCAGGAGGGTGTGGATCTTCTGCTCGGCCAGCGCGGCGGCGAGGTTGACCGCGGTGGTGGTCTTGCCGACGCCGCCCTTCTGGTTGGCGATGGTGAAAACGGTGGTGGCCATGAATTTTTCCCCGAGTAAGGGCGATTCGCGCGGCGCGGCAAGCTCGCGCGGAGCCCGGCGGGGCGGGGCCGGCGCGACGCCTAGCCCTTGACGGCGCCGCTGGTCAGGCCGGCGATGAACTCGCGCTGGAGGAGGAGGAAAAGGCACATGACCGGGGCGATCGCCACGAGGGTGCCGGCCATCACGAGGCCATAGTCGTTCCAGTGGAGGTTCTTCAGCATGGCGACGGTGGTGGAGAGCGGGTAGAGCTCGGGGGACTGGAGGACGATCTGCGGCCCGAGGTAGTCGTTCCAGATGCCGAGGAACATGATCATGAGGAAGGCGCCGAACATCGGGCGCACGAGGGGGAACACGAGGGTGAAGAAGATCCGGAACTCGCCGGCGCCGTCGATGCGGGCGGCCTCGATCAGCTCGCTGGGCACGGCATTGAGCATGGTCTGGCGGAAGAGGAACACCCCGAAGGCGGGCGCCAGCCCGGGCAGCATCAGCCCGGCGTAGGTGTCGAGCAGGCCCAGCCGCCAGAGGTTCTGGAAGCCCGGGGCGATCAGGAGCGGCCCGGGGATGATGAGGGCGGCGAGCACCAGGCGGATGATGCCCTCCCGGCCGGGGAAGCGGAACTTCGCCAGGGCATAGCCCCCCATGGCGGAGAAGAGCGTGGCGAGCAGGCTGCCGACGGAGGCGAGGAAGCAGGAGTTGAGCAGGGCGCGGGGCACGTGGAGCTCGCCGAAGATCCGGCGGTAGTTCTCCCCGGTCAGCCGGTCCCAGCCCACGCCGAACAGGCCGTCGCCGGCCGGCAGGAAGAGGGTGCTGACGAAGTCGGCCTTGGTCTTGACCGTGGAGGCCACGAGGAAGGCGAAGGGGGTGAGCGTGAGCGTGGCGAAGACCGCGAGCAGGCCGTAGATCAGCAGGGGGAGCAGGCGGCGGCGCATGGGTCAGTCCTCCTGGGCGCGCCGGGCGAGGTGGCGCTGCAGCATGGCGACGCCCATCAGCAGGAGGGCGAGGACCCAGCCGATGGCGCTGGCATAGCCGAGGTCGCCGGTGGTGAAGCCGGTCTGGTACAGGTACATCACGAGGGACAGCCCCCGGTTGCCCACGCCCCCGGTGTCGCCGAGCAGCAGGTAGGACAGCTCGAAGAGCTGCATGCTGCCGACGATGGCGAGCAGGGTCATCAGCCCGAGCACCGGGCGGAGCTCCGGCAGGACGATGTGCCAGAACCGCTGCCGGGCGCCCGCCCCGTCGATGTGGGCGGCCTCCAGCAGCTCGGCCGGCACGTGCTGCAGCGCGGCGAGGAAGAACACCATCATGAAACCGGCCCCCACCCAGACGGTGGCGAGAATCAGCGCGGTCATGGCGTAGTTTTCCAGCCAGGCGAACTCGAGGTTCCACGGGGGGTAGACCGCATGCAGCCAGATGTTCACCAGCCCGGTGCGCTTCTCGAGCATGGGCAGGAAGAGCAGGGCGACGAAGACCATGCCGATCAGGGACGGGGCGAAGAAGATCAGCCGGAAGAGGGCCCGGCCGCGCAGGTCGGGCCGGTTGAGGAGCAGCGCGAGGCCGAGGGCGACCGGCACCTGGACGCAGACGGCGCCGAGGGTGAAGGTCACGGTGTTTTCCATCGCCTGCCAGAACAGGGGGTCGGTGGCGAGGTAGCGGAAGTTTTTCAGGCCGACGAACACGGTGGTCTGCGGCCCGGAGGTCTGCTCAAACGCGAGCTGGAGGGAGCGCAGGAGCGGCCAGGCGGTGAACACGCCGAAGAGCAGGAGGAACGGCGCGAGGAAGACCCAGGGCGTGCCGCGCGGGTGGGGCCGGTAGGACCTCATGGCGGCGGCAGGAGGAAGGGGTTGCGGGCCACCTGGTGGACAAAGCTGGCCTGGGCGGCGGCGAGGAGCTCGCGGGCCTTGGGCTCGAGCGTGGCGGCGTCGTAGCGCCCGATGGACTCGGCGTGCTGCTTCAGGGCGGTCAGCACGTTGACCACGTAGATGTGCGCCTCGGGGAAAAACGGCGAGGACGGGCGGGAGGGCATGGATCCCACCTGGGCGATGAACAGCTGGCCGACCCGCTGGCCGCCGAAGTAGGGCTCCGGCTCCTGGTAGAAGGGCAGCGAGCGCAAGCGACGGAGCGGGGAGACGATCATGGCGTCGCGGTAGTTGGCGGCGGCGAGGGTGGGCGAGGTGTAGAGCGCCTTGATCAGCTGCCACTGCTGCTCGACGTGGGGGGCGGTCCGGGCGATGCCGATCATCGTGCCGCCCCACGCGCTGGTGCGGCGCCCGCCGGGCTCCCAGGCCGGCAGGGGCATCAGCTTCACCCGGCCCGCCAGCGCGGGCAGGTCGGTTTTCCAGGCGCCCGCCAGCCAGTCGGGCATGAGGGTGCCGACCACATAACCCTCGACCCGCTGGCGGTTGCCCGCCGCCGAGAAGTCCGGGGCGTCGGCGGCCACCCGGTCGGGCCCGGCGAACCAGGGCACGAGCCGGGCGAGAATCGCGGCGTTCCGGGGCGTGTCGAGCGTGGGCCGGCCCTGGTCGTCAAAGAGCCGCGCGTCGGCCTGCAGCATGAGCATGTCGAGGAAGCCGCCATTGGTGTTCCAGCCGGAGATGAGGTAGCGGTCGGGGTGGCCGTCGCCATCGCGATCCGCCATCAGCGGGCGCAGCACCCGGAAGTAGTCGTCCCAGGTCTCGATCTGCGAGACGTCGAGGCCGGCCGCCGCGACGAGGTCGGCGCGGTAGCAGAGCAGGACGGGGTGGAAGCCGACGGGCAGGCCGAAGATGCGGCCGCGGGAGCTCCAGGGGGTGAAACCGGCGGCCGGGATCTCCTGGTCGAGGCCGTCGGCGCGGACCCGGTCGGTCAGGTCGACAAACCCGGTGCGGTCGAGCGGGCCGACAAACGCGCGGGAGGCGATGTTGCGCTCGATTTCCAGGAGATCGGCCGTGGGGGTGCCGGCGAAGAAGCCGCTGAGCATGCGGCGCTGGAGGGCGGAGTACTCGAGCAGCTTGATAGTCACCGGGGCCCCGGGATGCTGCCGGTTCCAGTCGTCGATGACCGGCTGGTAGTGTTTCACGCTGGTGGGCAGAAAGGTCCACAGCTCGGCGCCCTCGCGCCGCGTGACCGGCAGCAGGGCGACCAGCAGGGAGGAGAGGACGGCCAGCAGGAGGATGACCCAGAGTCCGGGGGAAAGCAGGCGCAGCATCGAGCGGTGGGGAGGGGGGCGGGACCGAGCCAAGCAACCGCCGCCGGGAAAAGCGAAATCCAAAAAAGCCTCATCCGCCCGCCGGCGACCGGGGGAGGAGGGGCTCAGGCCTTGAAACCCGGCTGGCTGAGGGCCTCGTCGATGAAGGCCAGCATGTTTTCGAGGGGGACGTCCCCCTCGACCGCATGGGCCGGTGCCAGGATGTAGCCGCCGTCGCGCCCGTATTCGATCAGGCGCCGGGTCTCGGCGCGCACGTCGGCGGTGGTGCCGTAGGGGAGCGTGCGCTGGGTCGAGAGCCCGCCGTGGAAGGCGAGCCGCCCGCGGTAGCGCGGGATCAGGTCGGCCACGTCCATGACCTCGGGCTGAAAGGGGTTGAAGCAGTTCACGCCGCCGGCGATGAGGTCCTCGAACAGCTCATCGACGTCGCCGCAGGAGTGGATCAGCACGAATTTGCCCGCGGCGCGCACCGCGCCGTACATCCGCACGAGCTCGGGCTGGATGAACTCGTGCCACAGGTCCGGGCCCATCTGCAGTCCCTGCTGCTGGCCCCAGTCGTCGCCGAAGTAGATGCCGTCGATGTCGTAGGTGAGGGCGTGGCGGATCTGCGCGAGGTTGTAGTCGGCGATCGCGTGCAGGAGCTCGCGCACGAAGCCCGGGTTCTCGATGAAGTCCATCATCAGGTTCTCCATGCCCCGCAGCGTCCAGGCGCGCTCATAAAGCGAGAAACCGATGGGGAACACGCGGAAGGAGTCCGGTTGGCGCGCGAGCATGGCGGGTACCTCGTCGAAGAAGATGCCGTCCGTGGGGTCGGGAAACCGGTAGCCCGCCAGGCTGGGCGCGGTCAGCTGCGGGTTGACGACGTTGCCGATGTCCCGGTCGACGGTGCGGTCCCAGACGACGCCGAAGGGGTCGCGGACGTGCTGGTTGCCGAGGTCGATGAAGCTGCCCGCCGGATTGCCGGCCCAGACGAGGTGGTGGTGGAGGACGGTGTCGAGGTCAGTCGTGCCGTAGTGCCGCTCGAGTTTTTCCCGGGCCTCCAGGGTGAAGGAAAAGGACCACGGCACGTAGGGCGGGCGCTGATGGGCGAGGACTTGGCGGATGACTTCACGCTTGGTCATGGGGAAAGGGGGACGGTCGGGGGGGCGGCGGATGAAACGAGCACAGCGTCGGGCGCATGACAAGGCTGCGCGGGGCCGCCTGGCGCGACGCTGTCGCCCAGCGCGGTCCGGTCAGCGCACGGCCATCATCGCCTGCACATTTTTCACCGGGGTGCCGTGGACGATCGCGTTGGAGCAGCCCTGGAAATAGCCCCGACCCTCGGCCTCGTCCAGCGAGGCCTGCGCCTGGTCGCGCACCTCCGCCGCCGTGCCGTACATCAGCAGGGACGAGGAGACGTTGCTCCAGATGACCAGGCGCGGGAACCGCGCCCGCACGGCGGCGACCGTCATGGTGGCGTCGCGGTCCATCTCGCCGTAGCCCGGGCAGCCCGCCTCGGTGAAGAGCATGTCCATCAGCGGCCACAGGTTGCCGTCGCTGCAGAAGTAATAGTGGATGCCCAGCTGGTTCAGGGCGGACATGGCGCGGACATACCCGGGCAGGACGATGTCGCGGAACATGGCGGGGGAGTAGATCGGGCCCTGGCTGCCGGCGAGGTCGCCGCCGCCGGACATGACCGGGGGCAGGCCGGCTTCGAGCATGGCGCGACCGATCGCGATGGCGTGGTCCGCCTGCAGCAGGATCTTGCGGCGGAACAGCTCCGGGGCGGTCACCATGAGTTCCAGGTCATCCGGGTCGTAGCCCACGCCGATGCCGGCGCCGACGCTGCGCATGAGGAATTCCTCGCCGTAGCGCCGCCACAGGGCCACGGCCTCCGCGATCGCGGTCCGGGCCGCGGCCATGGGGTCGGCCGCGCGGGCCTCCAGCCGGGCCAGTTCGTCCCGCAGGCGGACCTCGGCGGACTGGGTGCGCGGCGACTGGTAGATTGGGCTGAAGTCCGCGGTCTCGGGGTGGTACTGCCAGATGGTGTGCTCGCCGGACTCGGGGCCGAAGCGGAAGGTGTATTGATCCAGCCGTGCGTCGGGCCGCTCGTTCATGCGCCAAGGCATGCGCAGGACCTCGACGTCCAGCGCGCGGTGCACGGCGACGACGTCCTCGATCATCTGGGCCTCGAACTCGGCATGGGCGGCCTCGCCGTCGGCCCAGGCGGCGACCTCGGCGTAGCGCAGGGAGCCGGTGCCGGTATGGGCGGTCCGCCCGAGGATGGCGGCGGACACGCTGCAGGCGATGGCCGGCAGGTGGAGCGGGGCGCGTTTCACCACGCGGCAAGCGAAGGTGTCAAGGCAGCGCTGGTGCCGGGGGAGGGCCGGCGGGGAAACGGGTTGGGGCATGGTGGGGGAAACAGGTTGGGGCATGGTGGGGGAGACAGCCGGCGCTATCGCGGTGGGTCGATCGTCGGTCGGCCGGTGGCCGCCACGTTCAGGCGCGCGAGAGGCGGGTGCGGCCCCGCTGGCGGCCCCGCGGCTTGCAAATCTGGTCGAGCGTGGCGATCTCGCGGCGCGCGATGCGGCGCAAGGTGGCGCAGACCTCGGTGACGGCGGCGGTGCGTTCCGCGACGGCGGCGGTGTGTTTGGCGGGCTCCGGGGCGATCTGGCCTGCCTGAACATGGATGAGGGCCTCGAGCAGGGCCTGCTCGAGCGCGGAAAAATAGACGCGCATGGGATTGCGCTCGGAGCGGCAGGTGGGGCGCGGCCCGGCGCTGCGGACGGGGCGGCCCGGGAGGGCCCCGAGGACCTCGTCCAGCGTCTGGTCGAACATGAACACCAGGGTGTCGGGATTGGCCAGCGGGGTGTGGAGCCGCTCGATGCGCAGCAGGGCCTCCCAGCGGGCACGGATCTGCGGGCGCATGACCTCGAGTTCTCTCAGCAGCACCGCGTTCATGGGTGGAAGGGGCGAGCGGAGGAGTTGGCCGGGAGCGGAGGCTGGGTCGTCATGCTCCGGGGTTCCTTGCTGGGGTCATGGGCGAGTGCTGGGGTCGTGGCAGGGTAAAAGGCGCGGCCAACCGAGACTTCTGGCTGGGGTTTCAGTATGCGCTAACGTCGGCGCGCCGTGCTACGCAGTCGTTGCGCGATGTGGCGCATTTATTGCGTCAGCGGACCGCCGCCGGTGCCGGTCCGGGTTTCGGCGGGTTCGGAACCGGTCTCGCGTGGGACGGGAAAGAAGGGAAAACGAAGGCCCTGGGCCGGGCCTCAGAGGGTGGCGCCGAGGACCCAGGGAGAGAACTCGTCCTCGCCGTAGCCCAGGGTTTCGCTCTTGGTTTTCTGGCCGGACGCGGTGGCGAGCATCCGGTCGAAGATGCGCCGGCCGACTTGCTCGATCGATTCCGTGCCATCGATGATGGTGCCGCAGTTGAGGTCCATGTCCTCCTCCTGCTGGGCGAAGAGGGCGCTGTGGGTGGCGAGCTTGAGGGAGGGGACCGGCTTGCAGCCGTAGGCGGAGCCGCGGCCGGTGGTGAACAGGATGAGGTTGGCTCCGCCCGCGACCTGGCCGGTGACCGACACCGGGTCGAACCCGGGGGTGTCCATGTAGTTCAGGCCCTTGGCGGTCACGGCCTGCGCGTATTCGACGACGTCGACGAGGTTGGTGGTGCCGGCCTTGGCCACGGCGCCGAGCGATTTTTCCAGGATGGTGGTGAGGCCGCCGGCCTTGTTGCCGGGCGAGGGGTTGTTGTTCAGCTCGCTGCCGTGGCGGCGGGTGTAGTCCTCCCACCAGCGGATGCGCCGGAGCAGCTTCTCGCCGACCTCGCGGCTGACCGCGCGGCGGGTGAGCAGGTGCTCGGCGCCGTAGATCTCCGGGGTTTCGGAGAGGATCGCCGTGCCCCCGTGGCGCACGAGCAGGTCCACCGCCACGCCGAGGGCGGGGTTGGCGCTGATGCCGGAGTAGCCGTCGGAGCCGCCGCATTGGAGCCCGAGGGTGAGGTGGCTGGCCGGCACGGACTGGCGCGCGGCCTGGTTGGCGGCGGGCAGCGCCGCCTCGATCCGCGCGATGCCCTCGCGCACCGCCTGCATGGTGCCGCCCTTGCCCTGGATGGTGTAGGCGGAAAATTTGCCGCTCTGCCGCAGTTCCTGGTCCGAGAGCAGGCAGCCGATCTGGTTTTGCTCGCAGCCCAGCCCGACCACCTGGACCGCGCTGAAATTGGGGTGCCGGGCATAACCCGACAGGGTGCGGCGCAGCACCTCCATGCCTTCGCCCTCCGCCGCCATGCCGCAGCCGGACTTGTGGGTCAGGGCCACGACGCCGTCCACGTTCGGGTAGGCGGCCAGCCGGTTCCGGAAATGCTCCGCCACCATGCGGGCGACGGTGGCCGAGCAGTTCACGCTGGTGAGGATGCCGAGGTAGTTGCGCGTGGCGATGGCGCCATCGGCGCGGACGATGCCGGCGAACGTGGCGCCCGGGTGCACCGGCACGGTGGGCCGCTGGTCGGCGCCGAACGCGTAGTCCCGCGCGAAATCACCCATGGCCAGATTGTGCCCGTGCACGTGCTCGCCGGCCGCGATGTCCCGGGAGGCGAAGCCGATGATCTGGCCGTAGCGGCGCACCGGCTGGCCCGCGGCGAGGGCGCGGGCCGCGACCTTGTGGCCGGCGGGCACGGTGGCCGCGGCGCGCACGCCGCCCTCCCGGCCGAGCACCGTGCCGGCGGGAATCAGCGTCCGGGCGATGACGACGTCGTCGGAGGCATGGAGGCGGAGGGTCGGGTCGGCGGCGTTGGACATCGGGATTCCGGGGTTGGTCTGGGAGAGGGGCGGGTGCGGGGTGCACCGGGTCGCGGCTACCGTGGCAGGCGGTCAGGTCGGCCGGCGGATGACAAGCCCGACTTGGCGGGGGCGGTCCGGCGCGGGGCGCGACTTTGCATCGCCATGGGCCGGGCCGCGGGCACACTGTGTCCACCCATGAAGCTCGGTCTCGGCCTCTACCGTCACATGCTCACGCGCGAAAACTTCCAGTTTGCGCGGCAGGCCGGCGCCACGCACGTCGTGGCGCACCTGGTGGACTATTTCAAGGGCGGCGCGCCGGGGGCCGGCGACGACCAGCCGACGGGCACGGACTACGGCTGGGGCCGCGCGGGCGATCCCGACCAGCTGTGGACGCTGGAGGAGCTGACCGGCCTGCGCCGGGGCGTCGAGGACGCCGGGCTCAAGCTGGAGGCGATCGAGAACTTTGATCCGGCGCACTGGCACGACATCCTGCTCGACGGCCCGCAGCGCGCCCGGCACATCGCCAACGTGCAGACGATCCTCCGCCGGCTGGGGCAGGCGGGGATCCCGCTCATGGGCTACAATTTCTCCCTCGCGGGCGTGGCCGGCCGGACCAAGGGCAACTACGCGCGCGGCGGGGCCCCGTCCGTCGGCATGGAGGGCGCCTACGACCAGCCGATGCCCAACGGCATGGTCTGGAACATGGTCTACGATCCCGCGGCGGCCCCGGGCCACGTGCCGCCGGTGACGCCGGCGCAGCTCTGGAGCCGGCTCGAGCGGTTTTTGGCGGAGGTGCTGCCCGTCGCCGAGGAGGCCGGGGTGCGCCTGGCGCTGCATCCGGACGATCCGCCCATGCCCAGCATCCGCGGCCAGCCCCGGCTCGTCTACCAGCCGCGCTTCTACCAGCAGGTCATCGACCTCCACCCAAGCCCGGCCAACCAGCTGGAGTTCTGCGTGGGCTCGCTGGCGGAGATGACCGAGGGGGACATTTACGAGGTGGTGGACCACTACAGCCGCCAGCATCGGCTCGGCTATGTCCATCTGCGCAATGTCCGCGGCAAGGTGCCGCAGTACCGGGAGACGTTCATCGACGATGGCGAGGTCGATGTGCGGCGCGTCC
>SESH01019443.1_pt1 | contig 11353 bp, 10 predicted proteins | sample 3171561 | NCBI WGS metagenome assembly SESH01 (sample SAMN10866947, study PRJNA518727) | freshwater metagenome | biome: subpolar coniferous forest; feature: holomictic lake; material: water; isolation source: holomictic Lake 442 2011 16.5 m and 2014 13 m | place: Canada: near Kenora, Ontario
GATGCGCGCTTCCAGGAGGACTCCTGGGAGGAACGGATCGCCGCTGCTCTCGAACCGTACACATGGAAATCGACCGACCCCGTCACGATCGCGAACGTCCTAGTCGCGATCGGAGTCGACACCGCCCGCCAGGACCGCTCATCCCAGATGCGCGCGGCGGCGTGCCTCAAGCGGCTCGGCCGGGAGGTGCGCCAGGTGATGAAGGGCGGACAGAAGTACCGGGAATGGATGCCGAAAGGCTGGAGGAGAGGCGATGAGTAGCCGCGTGGTCCCCGGCTCCCCGACCACTAAGAATAGGGCGGGGAGCTGTAACCCTCTCATTCCAATAGGGTTACTAGACATTCCCCGACCCTCCCCCTCCCCGGAGCCTCCCCAACACTTTTACGTATTCCCTTCTTCCCATTCCCATCCCCATTCCCATTCCACCTCCCTCTTCTTTCCCCCCTCCATAGAGTCTTTCGGAGAGAAAAGGTCGGGGAGGTCGGGGGGGTCGGTGCCGATGCGTGGTACCAGGCCTCCCGTGATCCCCGACCCCGTCCCATCCTCCCCGACCTGTGGAGGGGCCGCCTGATGGGCTGGCCGGGAGACCGACGGTAATGGCAGTCTGCCTCGGCTGCGGCTCCAACCGCGCCGTCGTCGTCTCCTCCCGCTCGGCCGTCGTCCTCGAGAACGAGGGTGCCTGCGTCGTGATCGAGCGCGTCTGCCGCCGCCTCACGAGGTGCAACGCCTGCGGCGAACACCGCATGCAAACCATCCGCGACGACGGCATTACCCGTCGCCGCCGGATCGAGGACGGATGGAACCAACCGTCTAGACGCTATACGGCATGAGGTAGCAATCGCGGGGCGTCTCCCCGAGGCTGGCGGTGGAGCGGTTTGTCGTACCGCAGGAGACCGTGAGCGAGCGTGGAGACAGGGGTCATTTCGCACCCGGGAACAAGGCCGCAGTCGGACATCGACGCGGCCCTGACAAGCGTTCCGTCGAAATCGAAGAGCTCTCCCGGGCGATACTCGAGGAGAACGGCGGCGTCGGCAAAATTGCCGAGCGGCTCCTCAAGTCGGGCGACGAGCGGATCCAGATCGACACGCTCAAGCTCCTCCTCGGATACGGGTGGGGCCTCCCGCGCCAGCGGGTCAGCATCGGCAACGACGGCGCGACCGCCATCGTCCTCTCCTGGGCGAGTGCTCCAGGTGACGATGCCGCCGCTCCATCCGGGGCAGCGGGAGATCGCGGCGGACCCGACGAGATTCCGCGTCGCGGCGACCGGGAGACGCTGGGGCAAAAGCCGAATGGCTAGCGCGCTCGCGATCGAGGTCGCGAGCAAGGGCGGGCGTGCCTGGTGGGTCGCGCCGTCCTACCCGATCGCCTCCGTCGGCTGGCGCGAGGTCCGCAGCCTCGCCATCCAGATCCCTGGGACGCAAATCTCCGAATCCGACAAGCGCGCGACGCTCCTGGGCGGCGGGTGGATCCAGGTTCGCTCGGCCGACAACCCGGACTCTCTCCGCGGGGAAGGCCTCGACTTCGTCGTGATCGACGAGGCCGCCTTCGTCGCCGAGGAAGCGTGGTCGGAGGCTCTCCGGCCTGCGCTGGCCGATCGGCAGGGCCGGGCGCTCTTCATCTCGACGCCGAAGGGCCGGAACTGGTTCTGGCGGGCGTACGAGCGCGGCAGGGACGGCCAGGACGCCTCGTGGCGCTCGTGGACGGCTCCCACGTCGGCCAACCCGTTCATCGCCCCACAGGAGCTTCTGGACGCGAAGGCGGGGCTGCCAGAGCGCGTCTTCCGTCAAGAGTTTCTCGCGGAGTTCCTCGAGGACGGCGGGTCGGTCTTCCGCGCCATCCGCGCGGCGGTGTCCGCGACGAAGCTGGATGCCGGCGAGCCGGGGCGGCGGTACATCGGCGGGCTCGACCTCGCGAAGTCGAAGGACTTCTCGGTTCTGACGATCCTCGACGACGAGGCCGGGGCGGTCGTCTTCGTCGACCGATTCAACTCGATCGACTACACGATCCAGAAGCAGAGGATCGTCGCGGCTTGCGGGCGTTTCCGGCTGGAGCGGCTCGTTGTCGAGCGCAACTCGATCGGCGAGCCGATCATCGAAGACCTCCAGAGGTCCGGCCTGCCGGTCCACCCGTTTACGACGACGAACGCGACCAAGTCCCAGGCGATCGACGCGCTCGCCCTCGCATTCGAGCGCGGGGACATCCGGATACCGAACCACCCGATCCTCATCGCCGAGCTGGAGTCGTTCGAGATGTCGCGGCTTCCGGGCGGCACGTTCCGCTACTCGGCGCCGTCCGGGATGCACGACGACTGCGTGATGTCGCTCGCGTTCGCGTGGCACGCGCATACGAGCGGGATCTCCGTCTTCGCGGTTGACCCCGGCGCGCCAGCGCTCTACGCATACGGCGACGAGTACGAGGGCCGCGGTCCCGGGGACGCTCTCACAGAGCAGGAGCCTGCGTGGGACTGATCTCGCGGATCTTCGGCTCGTCTGCGGTGCCGTCGATTCTTCCGCCCGTCGATCACGCCGAGATCGACGAGATCCTGAACGACCTAAAGACTGACATCCATCGCCAGAACCTTATCTCCCTCGGCTCCGACTTCACCCCAGAGGTCATCCGCGGGTATCGTCATCGCGCCCGGTACGGTGACCCACGATTCCTGTACGCGCTGTACGACGAGGCGGAGCGGCTCGGCTGGGGCCCGCAGAAGACGAAGGCGATCGAGGCCATGAAGGCCGCGCGGCCGACGTTCGTGACGAACCCCGAGGCGTACAACGACGGCGGCACGCTCCCGGAGGGGGCGGACCCAGTCGATGTCGCCAACGCTCGCGCGGCTCGCGACCTCCTCGAGGACATCCTGTCGCCGTGGATCACGGAGCTGATCTCGATCCACGCCAATCAGGAGTTCTACGGGATCGCCGATTCGAAGCTGAAACTCAACCCACGCGGGACGATGCGGCGCTTCGACTCAATCGAGGAGATCGCCCAGGTCCCGGCCCGCCGGCACCGGCTCGACCCCATCACTCACGAGTGGATGCTCATGCTCTCGCCCGACTCGTGGGAGGGGACGCCGGTCGCTGACCTCCTACTCAAGCCGTACCGCGGCAACGAGGGGCTGTTCTTCACTGAACTCGGCGCCGGCTCGCAGCATCTCGACCAGCGCGGGCTACTGTTCCAGTGCCTCGTCTACTGGGGGATGGAACAGTTCGGGATGAGGTGGTGGGCCAAGCACGTCGAGCTGTTCGGCGTCCCGCCGCGCATCGCGTACGTGGATTTTGCCAAGCCGGCGCAAGTCGCCAGCGCGAAGACCGGCCTCGCGAACATGGGCGCGACCTCCTACGCCGTCCTCCAGGAAGGGACGAAGGTTGATCTCCTCCAGTCCTCGACGGGCGGCGCCGACAACCCGCACGAGACGCTCATCACGCACGTCAAGCGCGGGTACGACGCGATCATCCTCGGGCACGAGCAGGCGTCTGGCGTCCAGAAGGGCGTCGGCGGCAAGGTCCAGGGCGAAGCGGCGATCTCGCAGTTTGAGGAGCTGACGAACTCGAGGCTCCGGACGCTCGCGGCGCAGATCAGCCGCGGGCTCGGCAAGACGCTCGTCGCGAGGAACCTCGGCGCCGACATCGCCGAGCAGCACGCCCCGATCCTCAGGCTCGGATTCACGAAGCGCGACGACGCCGACGTGCTCGCGACGATCGCGGCCAAGCTCCAGCAGGCGGGCGCGGGAGAGCTGATCTCGGCGGAAGACCTCGTGACCAGATGCACGCTCAAGCTCGCGGAGCCGGGCGGCAAGACGCTCGGGCCAGCCGTCACGTCGGCTCCGATGCCGGCGATCTCCACGCCGCAAGGCGCGGGCGCTGGGCTCCTGCTCGTCTCGTCGCGCACGGGCTCCGAGGAAGCCCCCGAGGTCTCTGCCGGGGCTGACGCGCGGAGCGTCGCCATGAGGGCCGTGGGCGCACGGCGAGGCATCGTCGAGGCTCCGGTTCCGGCGGCGTTCGGCGCGGAGGTCAGGGCGGCGATCCGCGAGGTGATCGCGGACGTGAAGGCCGACGACCCGGCGCACGGCCTCCACGGCGTAGCCCACGGACTCGATCGGCGGCTCGCCGATCTCGACGTCTCGAAGTCGGTCGCGATGCTGGCCGCGGCGATGTTCGACGCGACGCTCAAGGCGCGGGCGGCGGCCCGAGCGGCTCGAGAGGCGGGGACGTGAGCGCGACCGCTCCCTGTTCCGCGGCTCCCGAGGCAACAGACGGGCTCGTCGTCCAGGCGCTTCGATCGGCGACGGCCGCGACTCTCGAGCTGGACGGCGTCGCCGACGACATGGAGCTCCCGGGCTCTCTCCGCGGCAAGGGCCTCATCCGCGGCAAGCCGGTCGCCGTCTGGCCTCTCGGCCGCTCCCAGGCGCGCGACGGGCGGGTCTTCCACGTGGACGACGCGGCTGTCGAGTCGCTCCTCGCGGACGGCAACTCGCAGATCGTCCCGTTCACCTACTCGCACGAGGAAGACCCGATCCATGGCGCCGACGGTGCGGGATACATGCTGCACTTCGTCGCGTCGGGCGGCTTCATTTTCGCCGACCGGGTCTACTGGACGCGGACGGCAGCCGAGAAGATCGCCTCGGGTGACCGCGGGTTCGTCTCGCCCGACGCCTACTGCGAGCCGCTCGACCCGGACTCCCTCGCGCCGCTGCCTCCTGGCACGCAGTCCAACACGTACCGCCCGAGGCTCTGGCGAGCGGCATCGCTCGTCGGCGTTCCCGCGCTGCGCAACCTCCCTCCCGCCTCGCTGCACGCTGCGAGACCAACTTCGCTCGAAAGGAGCACAGGAATGAACCCGAAACTGATGGAGCTCCTCGGTCTGGCAGCCGACGCCACCGAGGCACACAAGGCCGAGGCCCTCGCCTCGCTCAGGGGAACGCTTGGCCTGACGGCAACTGGGCGCCAGGCGCTCGCCGCCCAGGAGACGTGGGATCTCCCGGCGATCGTCGGCCTCCTCCGCGGCGCCTACAAGGTGCCGGACGCCTTCCCCGACAAGGTCCTGATCGACCTGATCAAGGACGCGATCCAGGCGGCCGAAGGCGTCGTGGACGACGACGAGGTCGAAGCCCCGGAGCCCGTCGCCGAGACGGCTGCCGCGAGTCCCGGGCCGCCCGCCGACGCGATGCCGCCGACCAAGGCGATGGACAGCACCCCGCCCGAAAAGGAGCAGGAAATGGAGAAGCTCGCCGCCGCCGCCCTCAAGACGGCGCTCCCCGGAATCACGGACACTGTGCGCCAGGAGCTGAAGGCTCGCGACCGAGCCGACGCGATCGACCGCGAGCTGCTCGCCGCCGAGAAGGCCGGCAAGCTCGTCGCTGCCGAGCGCGAGTCCTTCCGCAAGATGTTCGACGTCGACGAGGCCCTCGCGCGGACGATGCTCTCCTCGAGGAGCACGGGCCCGACGGTCCCGAGCGGCGAGGTCGTCGGAGGGACGCTCGACCCGTCCGTCTCGGTGGACCGGCTGCCGCTCGAAGAGGCCAACGAGATCCTCTCGCGCGCCGCCGGCTTCAGCGCCGCGAAGAACGTCGACTTCAGCATCGCTCTCCGTGCCGTGCGCGGCGGCGACGCTGAGGAGCGCGCCTTCCACGCGCAGATCCTCTCGTCGAATCCCGACTGGGGGCAGAAGAGCAAGAGCGGCAAGCGCGGCACCTCGTGGCCCGTCTCGCTCCGCCCCGGTCTCTCCTCCGTCGAGCTCGACCCCGACATGCTGAAGCACATCGGCAAGTCGCTGAAGGCTGGCGCCATCCCGACGAACCTCGTGCCGGCGCCCCTCCAGGAGGCGGCTCTCCGGCGGATGTCGCTCGCGGGCGAGGTCAGCAGCTTCCAGCCGACCACGCGGTTCCCGGTCCCTGGCTTCGCCTTCGGGTTCTACCAGGGCGAGTTCGGCGGGAGCGAGATCGCTCCCGAGGTCGCGGGCGGCGCGAACGAGGAGGCGAGCTACCCCGTGTACGGCACGGAGAAGCTCTCCGTCCACGTCAACGCCTCGGGCGTGCCCGAGCCGGTCGGGCGCAACGCGAGCGACATGGAGCGCAGCCACTGGGGCGCCGACTTCAAGAAGGTCACGCTCCGCGGCTACGGCAACGAGGTCTGGGCCGATAGGCGTGACCAGGCCGCCGGCGACGCGGTGCTCCCCGAGGGCGTCATGGCGACCGTCACCGCGCAGGCGCTGACGATCGAGAAGAACAAGAAGGAGCTCGTCCAGGCCGCGACGACGCGCGCGACGGCGAGCTACACCAGCGGCTACTACAAGGACCTCAACTCCGGCACCCGCCAGTGGAACAACCCTGAGTCCACGCCCGTGCAGGACTGGCAGGGCGCGCGGATGACCATCTGGCGCGCGACCGGCGTGTTCCCCGACATCTCGCTCCTTCCGCCCGACGTCATCGAGACGCTGAAGTTCCACAAGGACTTCCTCGTCGCGGCGCAGTACGCGGGGATGGGCGACGCGGGCCGGCCGAACGCGATGGTCCCCATCGAGATGTTGGTCTCCATCCTCGGGCCGATCGTGGTCCCGACGTGCCGCATATCGACGACTCCCGGCGGCGCCTCCCCGGCCTCGCCGTGGGGCCAGGACGTCATCCTCGCCGTGACGAGCAAGGGCAAGGTCATCGCCCCTCGCGCGTTCGCGACGATCGTCTCGGCCGGCTACCCGATCGTCCGCGGGCTCGTCGACGAGCGGTCCGGCCTGAACGGCTCGGACGGCATCAAGGTCTCTGACATGTACGCCATCGACGTCGTCGGCGTCACCTCGGCCACGACCGTCTCGGCGTACCTCTTCCAGCACGCCGTCAAGCAGCTCGAGGTCGTCAGCTAAGAGAAACCCACGGGGCGGAGGTGATGCCTCCGCCCCATTCGGCCGCCCGGTGATGCCGGGGCAACGGCCAGGAGAATCGCGATGGCAAACTCTTCGAACACCTTCCACTCCAAGGGCACGCGGATCTTCCACGGGCACGCTGGCGCCGCGATCGCGATCTGTCGGCTCGTCCAGCGCGAGGCCACGACCGGCGACCTCATCGCCTGCGCCTCCGGCGCCCGGCCTGTCGGCGTCTCCCCGGTGACCTACGCCGACGGCGACGACGCGAACTACCACCGGGGCGGGATCGCCTCGGTCGAGACCGACGGCTCGGCCGCCGTCGGCGAGTTCGTCAAGGCGGCCGCTGACGGCAGCGGCAAGGGCATCAAGGACTCCTCGCCGACCTACATCACGGCCGGCGTCCTCGTCACCCTCGACGCGACCACGAACATCGGCGACGTCGAGCTCTTCTTCTAGCGAGCCAGGCCGGTGCGCAAGTTCGACATCCGGCGCGGCTGGTACGAGGACGTCCTCCCCGTGCCGGCTGTCGTCCCCGAGGTCCAGGCGCCGACGCCGCCAGCGACTTGGGTAGATCCGCCCGCGGCGCCGGTCCCGGCGGCCCCCGTGAACCAGAAGTCCCAACCGAAAGACCGAGCCGCGAGGCTCTAGGAGAAGCAAATGTCTCAGTGGTCCCAGCCCATTACGGCCCTCGCGGCGGTCGGCGGCACCTCGACGACGGTGTCCAGCACGATCGAGACCGAGGGCGCCTCCGCCGTCATCGTCCACGTCGTCTCGGCGTCCACCTCCTCGGCCTCGGTCGTGATCGAGGGATCGGTGGACGGCACGACCTTCTGGTACCCGCTCGCCACGGTCAGCAACCCGACCGTTGCCGGCGAGATGTGGGCGGGCCCGGCGCCGCGCCACCTCCGGATCAACCCCTCGACGCACGCGAGCGGCACGCTCTCGGCGTATGTCGCCTTCCGGGCGATGGAGGCCGACCCGATCGGCGCATCGTGGAAGCTGATCACGGCGGCCCCCGGCACCTTCGCCGCGATCACCGCGACCTCGGTCACGGACTCCGGGCTGACGGCTACTCGCGTCCCCTTCGCGGGCTCGGGCGGGCTCCTGGCCGACGACTCGACGATGACGTTCGACTCGTCCGGCAAGGTCTTCGCGGCGACGGTCCACAAGGGCAACTGGACGGACGTCACCACGGCCAAGCTCACGGACGGAGCTGTCGCGGCGGCGCCTGCGACGTACTTCATCACGAAGGGCAGCGCGCTCGGGTCGTCCACGGTGGCGAACCCGACGGCGACGACTCACGACGGCTACCGCATCCGCTTCGTCTCGACCACGGCGTACGCCCACGTCGTCTCGTTCAACTCCGGAAAGATCAACGGCGGGTCGAACACGACCGTCACGCTCACGAGCGGGGCGATCGGTGACGGGTTCGACATCGAGGCCTTCCAGGGCGTCTGGTACATCACCGGCACTCGCGGCACGGTCACGGTCGGGTAAGTACGACGCCAATGAGAGGCTCCCGCTGGATTCCGGCTCTCGCTCTGGCGGGAGCCTTCCTCACCGCTTGCCCAGCCCCTGCCGCGACCGACATGCTGACGGCGGCGGGCACCGCCACCGCGCCGACGACATCGAGCTGTCCGGCGACGTCCATCGCGACGTGCGCGTCGGGGTGGTTTCGGATCGCGGGTGCCAAGACGGTTGTCGTCAAGGTCAACGCGACGGCCGGCACGAACACGGTCATCCTCGATCATCGCGCCGACAGCACCGACGCCGCCACATCGACCCTCTACACGTGGACGAACGCGGACGCGACTACGGTCGGTCGGGCCATCGTCCCGGCCGGCGAGGTCCGGGTGCGGGTGACGGCGCTCGCGGGTGGCGGCACCGTCAAGGCGAAGCTCGAGGCGACGAGCATGACGGGGGGGCGTCTGTGGTAGCGAGGCGCCTCCTCCTGGCCGCGGCGCTCCTCCTCGCCTCGCCGTTCGCCCTCGGGCAGCAGCAGGACGTCGGGACGTATCCGCTGGATCAAAATGGCGTGGCGGCATCGGCGCTGAAGTCGGCCACGACGACGGTGATCGTATCGGCGGCGTCGGCTCCGTCGAACGGCCAGGTGCTGACCGCGACTTCCTCGACGGCGGCGGCGTGGCAGACGCCGACGGTATCTCCGACCGGGACCGGCGCCGCGAACCGTCTCTCGCTCTGGACGGGCGTGAACACGCTCTCCTCCGACGCTGGACTGACGTACACGGGCACGGGTACAGCGCTGGAGCTGGGCCTGGGCGCGGGCGGGAAGCTCACGTCTCCCGCGTCGGCGACGCTCCAGCTCGGAGCATTGGCGTCGGCGACGCCGACTGCACAGGTGCTCCAGTCGCAGGCGGGGACAGGGCCTGACGTGAAGGGGGCGAACCTGACGATCCGACCTGGACCAGGGACCGGGACGGGCGGAAGCGGTAACCTGACCCTCCAGACGGCGCCAGCCGGCACGACGGGCGGGACGGCGAACGTGCCTGCCGACCGGATGTTCATCGCGGCCAAGAATGTGACTCTCACTGAGTCGTCGGCGACGCCGATCATGGAGTACTCGGTCGCGCAGGGGACGGTAGCGGGCGGCAACCTGTTCTACACGGTCAGGGCCGACGACGCGACGAATTTCCAGTCGCTACGAGGCGAGGCCCGGTGGTCTGCGGTGAACAAGGGCGGAGTGCTGACGACCTCGATCGCGCTGGTCGGAGCCGATACGGTGGCGACGTCCTCGGGCACGCTGGCCTGTGCAGCGTCGATTACGACCGGGACAAATGCGGTCCTCGTGAATCTGAACTGCGTGAGTAGCCTGACGCAAACGAATCTCTTCGCGTACGTCTCTGGTCTCGTAGCCGGGACCGGAACTGTCACATACAAGTAGGGGCGCGGACGATGCCGACACCCGTGACGAACACCACCACCGCCACCGCAGGTGTCATCCCGATTGCTGAAGGCGGCACCGGGCAGGCTACCGCGGCGCTCGCTCTCGCGGCCATCGGCGCCAAGAACATGGCGGGGATCCTTGTCCGATTCGACTCGAATCTCACGCTCACGGCGGGCGCCGGGACGACGCCGAGCATCGCCGGGCACTTCGTCGTGTCCCCGGCTGCAACGTCCTTCCAGTTCTGGGCCGGGGGCGTCCTGTACACGAAGACCGCGGCGGACGTCGCGTCATGCACCGTCACGATCCCGGCGGTGCAGGCGCAGTATTTCATCTACTTCAACGCCTCCGGCGTGCTGACGTGCATCGACTCCCCGTGGGACAACACGACCGACCAGGCGGCCCCCGTGGCGATGGTCTACTGGGACCCGGTCACGGGCCTGGGGGCGATGAACGACGAGCGGCACTCGGCGCAGCGCGACCGCCAGATGCACGCGTACCTCCACGACACGCGGGGGTGCGCCTACGAGAGCGGGTTCGTCGGGACGTTCAACAACACGACCCTGAGCATCACGCAGGGCACGATCCACGACGAGGACATCGAGCACACGACGGGGGCCTCTGCGGCCACGACGTGCCGCCTCTGGTATCGCAAGGCAGCGGCCCCTTACTCGGGCGGGCTGTTCTTCGAGAACGCCTCGACGACTCCCTACAAGGCTACGGCGGGAGTCCTGAAGTACGACAACGCGGGGACGCTCTCCAGCGTCACGCGGAATTGGTACGTCGCCAATTGGATCTACGCCACAAACGATGCGAGCCAGCCCATCGAATGTGTGCTCTCGCAGGGGCAATGGACCGACCTCCCCGGCGTGCTGGCGGCCACCGAGCCGGTGTTCCCGAACATGAGCACGCGGGAGTGGAAGCTCCTCTACAAGGTCGTCTACAAGAACGTCAACGACACGACTCCGACGTACCAGGAGCAGACCGACTACCGGACGTCTTCCTCGATCCCGAGCGCGGGGACCTCGACGGTCAACGCCTCGAACGTCTCGGTCGTTCCTCACGACACCATCACGGCGACGAACGTGCAGGCGGCTCTCGAAGGGCTGACGCGGCGGACGGTCTCGGCGGTGAAGACGGGCGCGTACCAGGCGCTGCTGACGGACGACCTGATCCTGTGCAACGCGACGAGCGCGGGGTTCGACGTGACGGTGCCGGTAGGGTTCGTCTCGGGCACGCACGTCACGGTGAAGAAGATCGACGCCTCGGTCAACGCGGTGACGGTGAAGCAGAGTGCGGCCGAGACGATCGACGGGGCAGCGTCCATCGCAATCGCGACGCAGTACGAAACGATCACCGTCGTGAGCGACGGAACGAATTGGCATGTGTTGTAGGGAGTAGCAGATGGCGTACAAGGAACCAGTCGATGCGGCCTCCATCACCTCGGGGACGCTGCCGGTAACTCGGGGCGGCACGGGCGTGGCGACACTGACCGGATACGCGAAGGGGAGCGGCACGTCGGCGGTTAGCCCGGTCGCGACGATACCCGTGGCCGACGGCGGCACCGGACAGACCACCGCTGCCGCTGCCATCAAC
>SESH01062943.1_pt1 | contig 11320 bp, 11 predicted proteins | sample 3171561 | NCBI WGS metagenome assembly SESH01 (sample SAMN10866947, study PRJNA518727) | freshwater metagenome | biome: subpolar coniferous forest; feature: holomictic lake; material: water; isolation source: holomictic Lake 442 2011 16.5 m and 2014 13 m | place: Canada: near Kenora, Ontario
TCGGCTCCACCGACGGCGTATACCGGGTCGGGCCCCTCGCCCGGCTCAACATCTGCACCCACATGGGAGTCTCGCAAGCGGACGCCGAGCTGAAGAACTTCAAGAGCTTCGGCCACGGTGCCGTGACCTCGTCCTTCCTCTACCACTATGCCCGGTTGATCGAGATTCTGGCCTCGCTGGAATGGATCGAGCGCTACCTGGACGACGCGGACTTGTTCAGCCAGGACCTGCGCGCCGACGCCGGCATCAACAGCCTGCGCGGCGTGGGGGCCAGCGAGGCCCCGCGCGGCACGCTCTTCCACGACTACACCGTCGACCGCAACGGGCTCCTGCAGAAGGTGAACCTCATCGTCGCCACGGGCCAGAACAACCTCGCGATGAACCGCACGGTGGCGCAGATCGCCCAGCATTTCGCCCGCGGCCCGGAAATCACCGAGGCCATGCTCAACCGGATCGAGCACGGCATCCGCTGCTACGACCCCTGCCTGAGCTGCTCCACCCACGCCGCCGGCCGCATGGCACTCCTGGTGCGCATGATCGCCCCGGATGGCCGCGTGCTGCACGAGGTGCGGCGCGACTGAGACCCCGTCATGCCCCCCCCGGCCGCCACCCCTGCCGCACTGCTGGTCATCGGTTACGGCAACACGCTGCGGCAGGACGACCAGGCCGGGCCCGCCGTCGCGGAGGAGATCGAGGCCGCAAGCCTGCCCGGCGTCGTCACGCTGGTGAGCCCGCAGCTCTCGCCCGAGCACGCCGAGGCCGTGGCGCAGTCCCGCGGTGTCGTGTTTGTCGATGCCCAGGCCGGCCCGGATCAGGAACCCAGGCTCCGGCGGGTCCGGCCCGGCGAATCCTCGCAGGTGACCACCCACGCGGCCGAGCCGCGCACCCTCCTGGCGCTGGCGCGCGATGTCTACGGGCGCACCCCTCCGGGGTGGCTGCTCACCGTTCCCGCGGTGCAGTTCGGCTTCGGCACCGAGCTTTCGCCAGTCACCCGCCGGGGCATCGCCCGCGCGGTCGAAAAGATTTCCCGGCTCGCCCGGATGAAGCTGGCCGGCGCGCGCCTGCCCTAGCCGGCGGTCGGGCCTCGGGCAGAAGACGGCGAGTCCCTGCCGCAGACACGACCAAGCCTCCCTCCCGTGCGGGGAAGGAGGCCTTGCACGCCAGCCGCTGACCGGGAAGACAGACCCCGCTCAGGTGGCCGCGGGCGGGACGAACAGATCGTCCAGCGAATCGCTCTCCGGGCTCACGTCGGCAAATAGCCACGTGGAGAGGTAGCGCTCGCTGCTCGACGGGATGATCGCGACGATCTGCTTGCCCTTGTTTTCCGGGCGCTTGGCGAGCTGGAGGGCCGCCCAGACGGCCGCCCCGGACGAGATGCCGATCGGGATGCCGTCCAGCTGGTTGACCTGCTTGGACACCGGGCCGGAGTCGGCCTCCTTCACGCGGATGATCTCGTCGTAGATCTTGGTGTTGAGCACCGCCGGCACAAAGCCCGCGCCAATGCCCTGGATCTTGTGCGGCCCCGGGGCGCCGCCGGAGAGGACGGGGGAGGCATCGGGCTCCAAGGCGACGATTTTGATCAAGGGGTTTTTGGCCTTCAGGGCCTCGCCCACGCCCGTGATGGTCCCGCCCGTGCCGATGCCGGAGACCAGGATGTCCACCTTGCCGTCGGTATCGCGCCAGATTTCCTCGGCCGTCGTCCGGCGGTGGACGGCGGGATTCGCCGGGTTGGCGAACTGCTGCAAGATGACGCTGTTCGGAATCTTGGCCTGCAGCTCCTCGGCCTTGGCGATCGCTCCCTTCATGCCCTTCGGTCCCTCGGTCAGGACCAGCCGGGCGCCCAGGATCTTGAGCAGCTTGCGGCGCTCGGTGCTCATCGTCTCCGGCATGGTGAGGATGAGCCTGAGGCCCTTGGCGGCGGCGACAAACGCGAGGGCTATGCCGGTGTTGCCGCTGGTCGGCTCGATCAGGATGGTGCTCGCGTTGATTTTGCCGCTCTTCAGCGCGTCGTCGATCATCGCGAAGCCGATGCGGTCCTTGACGCTCGACAGCGGATTGAAGAACTCGAGCTTGAGGAGGATCTCCGCCTGCGCCCCGTGGGCGGCGGCGGTTCGGTTGAGGCGGACCAGGGGCGTGTTGCCGATGGTCTCGGTGATGTCGTTGTGGATTTTGGCCATGTCAGTTTGGGTTGATAGCAGTTGGGAAAATCTAAATCGCCGCGCCGTCCGCTCACGCGTGCCCCTGCCGCAGGCGCAGGCGAACCACGTCGCCCACGGCCAGGCCGAGGCCGGCGAGCTCGGTGCGGGAGACCTCCACCTCCACATTTTCGTGGGTTTGGACCAGCTCGACCGACAGGCGCGCCTGCGGTCCGGCCAGATGGAGATAGCGGACGACGGCCGCCGCCCCGCCCGCGCCGGGCACGTAGGCCGCCAGCTCGATGTCGTGGGGCCGCACATAAATCAGGCCGTCCGCGACCAGCGTCCCCAGCCGGTCGCGCGGGGCGCCCACCTGCTCCAGCACCTGTCCGCGCAGCACGTTCACGTTGCCGAGAAACTGATAGACAAACGGCGTCGCGGGGCGGTCATACACCTCCTGCGGCGTCCCCACCTGCTCGATCTTCGCCTGGTTCATGATCACGACCTCGTCGGCGATCTCGAGCGCCTCCTCCTGGTCATGCGTCACAAACAGCGTCGTCAGCTGGATCTCGTCATGGAAGCGCCGCAGCCAGCGGCGGAGTTCCTTGCGCACCTTGGCGTCGAGGGCCCCAAACGGCTCGTCCAGCAGCAGCACCTTGGGCTCGACCGCCAGCGCCCGCGCGAGCGCCACGCGCTGCCGCTGGCCGCCGGACAGCTGGTTGGGATAGCGGGCGTCCAGGCCCTCCAGCTGCACCAGCTTGAGCAGCCGGTGCACCCGGTCGAGAATCTCTCCGGCGGCGGGCCGTTCGCGCCGCGGGCGGACCCGCAGGCCGAAGGCGATGTTCTCCAGCACCGTCATGTGCCGGAACAGCGCGTAGTGCTGGAACACAAATCCCACCTTGCGGCGGCCGGCGCGCACCCGGGTCACATCCTCGCCGTGGAACTCGATCCGGCCGCTCCCCGCGTCCGCGTGGTCCAGCCCCGCGATGATCCGCAGGAGGGTCGTCTTGCCCGAGCCCGACGGGCCCAGCAGCGCCACGAGCTTGCCCCGCGGCACGGTCAGGTCCACGCCATCGAGCGCCGTGAAGGCCCCGAAGGTCTTGTGAATGTTGGTCACGTTGATGCTCATGGGAGGATCAGAGCGTCCGGCTCTGGGCATGGCGCCATTCGACGAGGGCCTTCAGCACCAGGGTGACGATGGCCAGCAGGGCCAGCAGCGAGGCCACGGCGAAGGCCGCGACGAAGTTGTACTCGTTGTAGAGGATCTCGACGTGCAGGGGCATCGTGTTCGTCTCGCCCCGGATGTGGCCGCTGACGACCGAGACCGCGCCGAACTCGCCCATCGCCCGGGCGTTGCACAGGATGACGCCGTAGAGCAGGCCCCACTTGATGTTCGGCAGGGTGACCCGCCAGAAGGTCTGCCAGCCGTTCGCCCCCAGCGTGATGGCCGCGTATTCCTCGTCCGCGCCCTGCGCCTGCATCAGCGGGATCAGCTCCCGCGCCACAAACGGAAACGTCACGAACATCGTCGCCAGCACGATGCCCGGCACGGCAAAGATGACCGTGAGGTTGTGCGCCAGGAGCCACTCCCCCCACCAGCCCTGCAGGCCGAAGACGAGCACGTAGATGAGGCCGGAGATGACCGGGGAAACGGCAAAGGGCAGGTCGATGAGCGTGGTGAGCACGCTCTTGCCGCGGAACTTGAATTTGGCGATCAGCCAGGCCGCGGCCACGCCGAAGACCAGATTGGCGGGCACCGCAATGCCCGCCGCAATCAGGGTGAGCTTGATCGAGGCCAGGGCGGCCGGGTCGCGGAAGGCGGCGAAATACGCCCCCAGCCCGCGTCGCAGCGCCTCGGTGAAAACCGCCGCCAACGGCAGCACGAGGAAAAACAGCAGGAACAGCAGCGCCACCGCCGTGAGCGTCCAGCGCACCCACGCCGGATCCTGCGTGGCGCGCGGAGCCGGCCCGGCGGAGTGCGGGGAGCTGGCGAGGGCGCTGGCGAGGACGGCGGGCATGGTCAGATCCGGTGGTACCGACGGCTCCATTTCTGGAGCAGGTTGATGAGCAGCAGCAGCAGGAACGACGTGACTAGCATCACCACCGCGATGGCCGTGGCCCCGCGGTAGTCATACTGCTCCAGCTTGGTGATGATGAGCAGGGGGGTGATCTCGGTCCGCATGGGCATGTTGCCCGAGATGAAGACGACCGAGCCGTATTCCCCGAGCGCCCGGGCGAAGGCCAGCGCAAAGCCGGTCAGCATCGCGGGGAACAGCTCGGGCAGGATCACGCGGGTGATCGTCTCCCACCGGTTCGCCCCCAAGCTCGCGGCGGCCTCCTCAATCTCGGGTTCCAGTTCCAGCAGGACCGGCTGCAGGGTGCGGACCACAAAGGGCAGGCCGATGAAGGTCAGCGCCACAAACACGCCGATCTCGGTGAAGGCCACCTTGATGCCGAGCGGCTCGAGCCACTGCCCCACCCAGCCGTTCTTGGCATAGATCGCGGTCAGCGCGATACCCGCCACGGCCGTCGGCAGGGCGAACGGCAGGTCGACCAGCGCGTCCACGATCCGCCGGCCGGGAAACGCATACCGCACCAGCACCCAGGCCACGATCAGCCCGAAGAAGATGTTGACCAGCCCCGCCGCGAACGACGCGAAAAAGCTCAGCCGATAGGACGCCAGCACGCGGGGCGCGGCGACCGCCGCGGTGAATTCGTCCCAGCTCATGCCGGCGGTCTTCAAAAACGCCGCGGCGAGCGGAATCAGCACGATCAATCCGAGATAGGCCAGGGTGAACCCAAGCGAGAGCCCAAAGCCGGGCAGGACGCGGCGCGGGGATTGGGGGACGGGGACGGCGAGGCTCACAGGTTGGCTCCTTGGGCGATAAAGCCCCGGTACTCTGTGAGCACGGATTCCAGTGCGCAACAGGTAGCTTCGGCCTGTTGGGTCAGCGGCGCCGCCGCCGGCGTCTCGAAAATGATCTCGAACGGCCGCGGCCGCTGGCCGGGCGGAGGCGCCAGCACGCCCGAGTAACAGTCGTCAATCAGGCCCGCGCGGGCCGTAAATCCGTCGATGATGGCACGGGTGTTGACGGGCAGGATCTGGGCGGAGGCGCGGAGCGCGGGAACCAGCAGGTTCTCATTCAACACCCGGCCCTGGGTGTACCCGTACAGGCCATCACTGGTGTCGTCCGCATGCAGCGCGATGACCCCGTCAAACTGCTGGGTACGCAACACCTTCTCCAGAATCCGGATCTCCGGCTGGGCGGAGTCGCGCCAGAATTCGCGATTGAGATCAAAGCCCGCGCGGTTGTGGCGGGTGCCGTCCTCGTAGCCAGTGGGGTTACACAGCGGGTAAAACCACAGCTCATAGCCCCGGGCCAGGCCGGGCTGTGCGACCAGCCGGCGCAGCAGGTGCTGGAGCGCCAGCGCCCCGGCGGGCTCGTCGCCGTGCACCAGGGCAAACAGCCCCAGGCGGATCGGCGGCAGGCCCGTGTCCGGGCCATGAAAAGCGAAGCGCGGCAGCAGGTAGTGCCGGTCCCCCACCTCAAACGATCCCGCGACGGTGCCTACCACCTCCCGGCACTCTTCGGTCAGCGCCAGGAACGGCCCGCACAGGCGGCGCAGCCGCTGCGGCGAGGCGGGGTCGGACGTGTTGAGCATGACCATGGGGGCGCGGCCGAGTCAGCTCATTCACCCGACCAGACCCGTATCTGGTTCGGCGCAGGAGACGGATCGTGACTGGGAAAGTCCATGACGGCTTCAGAGATGCTGACCGTAGGCCTGCAAGGCACGGTAGCGGATGATGAAGCGGGTGAGGATGGCCACCACGGCGGCCTGATAACGGTCGTCGGGCCAGGCGGCCGGAATGCCCAACGTGAGCTCGAACGGCTGGACCAGCAGGTCGTCCGCAATGGTCAGCGGGCCGCCGGCGACCGCATGCGAGGCCGCGCGCTCAAACTGCACTGGCAACGGCGCGGTTTCCTCGGACGAAATCAGTTCCACGTCGGGCGAGAGCGGAAAATTCGCCGGGGCCCGCACCCGTACGGAGACGAGGTCGTCGTCATCCGTGGTGGACACCACCCGGACAAAGCCGTGGTAGCCACGGAGCCGGGCGTCCTTTTCCAGGAGTTCAATCTCCGGGGCCGTGGACTGCGCCCAGTGCGCCTGATCCAGCCGGCGCGGCGCGGCCCCCGGGAGCAAGCGGGCAACGTCGATGAGCGGAAAGAACGTGAGGTTGAGGCCATGCCCGGCCTCCGCGTGGTCGGCCAAAGTCTGGAGCAGTTGCAGCAGCGCCCGGCTGGCCCGCAACTCCCGCCGGTCAAACCCGGCCAGAAAGGCGAGCCGCCAGGATTCATCGGTGGCATGAGGGCCAAAGAACACGAACCGCGGCAGGTGGCCGGGCCCGCTGCCGGATTCGAACAGTCCGAGAGGCGAGGCAAACACATGAACATTTTTCTGCGCCACTTCGTAGAGCGCGCTGAGCTGCGCGGTAATCGAATCCGGCGGGACGGGGACCGGCGCCCGCTCCGGCGCCAACGCTGCCTGACGGGAGGGAAACGGGCTCATCGTCGCGTGTGGGAGGGGCATGGGGTGCAGGGAGGTGTGGCCGGGCGCGAACCACGAGGGCCCGCACCCTGTGGCGGCGGCTATTTGTTCAGATAGACCTGGTCGAAGGTGCCGCCATCGGCGAAATGCGTTTTCTGCGCCTTGGCCCAGCCGCCGAATTCGGCATCGATCGTGACGAGTTCGAGCGGCGGCAGCTTTTTGGCATACTTGGCCGCAATGGTCGGATTGCGCGGGCGGTAAAAATGGCGGCCGGCGATGTCCTGCCCTTCCTCGGAATACAGATACTGGAGGTATGCCTGGGCAACCTCGGCGGTGCCTTTTTTCCTGACCACCCGGTCGACCACGGCCACCGGCGGTTCGGCCAGAATACTGAGTGACGGCACCACGATCTCATATTTGTCCGCGCCAAACTCCTTCTGGACGAGAAACGCTTCGTTTTCCCAGGAGATCGCCACATCGCCGATCTCGCGTTGCACGAAGGTCGTGGTTGAACCGCGCGCTCCGGAGTCCAGCACCGGAACGTTCTTCAGCAGTTTGGCCACAAACTCCTGGGCGGCGGCGTCCCCGCCCAGCTTGCGCCGGGCGTAGGCCCAGGCGGCCAGATAGTTCCACCTCGCGCCGCCGGAGGTCTTCGGATTCGGCGTGATGACGCTGACGCCCGGCTTCACGAGGTCGTCCCAGTCCCGGATGCCCTTCGGGTTGCCCTGGCGGACGAGGAAAACGATGGTGCTCGTATAGGGGGCCGAGTTGTTCGGCAGCAACTGCTGCCACTGCTTGGGCAGTTGCTGGCTGTGCTCGCAAATGGCATCGATGTCCGCCGCCAGCGCGAGCGTGACCACATCCGCCGGGAGGCCATCGATGACGCCCCGGGCCTGCTTGCCCGAGCCGCCGTGCGACTGCTTGACCGTGACGTCATCGCCGGTCTTGGCCTTCCAGTAGCGGGCGAACGCCCGGTTGTACTCGACGTACAACTCGCGGGTGGGGTCGTAGGAGACGTTGAGCAGTTCGACCGTCTTGGCTGAGGCACCGGCACTGGCAGCCAAGGCCAGAACGCCCAAGAGAAGAGGTTTAACTTTCATGACGGAAAAAATCGGAGAGGGCGTGGACGAACTGAAATTCAGGACGCAGGTGGGGGTGGGTGATTCGAGAGACCACCGACCATGCGGCGGTCGCAAGATGGGTCAGCGGACAACCGGCGTATCGGGGTAGGACGGCAGGCGCGTTTTCTCCGTGCGCTCGATTTGTGTCACACGGCCGTCATGCACGAGCAGTTGCACCACGCCGAAACGCAGGCTCTCAACTTTCTCACGGGTGATCGCTACCCAGTCGGGAACCGATGACGGAGCAGGCGAGGGATTTGCTAGTTGGGACATGGTGGGGTGATTATATGGCGTAGTCGCCGAGCAGTTGGTGGAGCACTCCCTCGGTCTCATCGAGGCGGGAGACTCCGGCTTGACGGGCATTTTTGCGGGCATGCCGGGCAGGGACGCGCAGCGGTGTGGCCGCGTGCTCCGCCTCGGGGGAAAAGGGCAGCGGGACATTGTCCCGGCGCAGCTTGCGGAGCGTGACTTCAACCACGTCCGCCAGCGTGTAGCGGTCGAGAATGCCCGAGATGGCGTTGCGTACATCCAGCATCAGCATCCGCAATCCACAGTGCGCCTCATCGGGGCAGGTGCATTTTTGGTACGCGGTCTGGCTGACGCAGCCGAGCGGCGCCAGCGGGCCATCAATGAGTCGGACCACCTCCCCAATGGTGATGCGCTTGGCCGGTTTGGCCAAGCGGTAGCCGCCGAACTTTCCCCGGGCGCTGATCACCAGGCCGGCTTCCTTCAGCGCCGACATGATCTGCTCCAGAAACTTAATCGGGAGCTGCTCGGTGTCGGCCAGTTCCGTGACCTGCACCAAGGAGCGGCCTACCTCAGCCGCAATGCCGAGATTGATCAGAGACCGCAGCGCGTATTCGCCTTTTTTCGAGAGCTTCATTTATAATACTCATTTAATCTACATTGCTAAGGTATAGTTTAAGGCAAGCAATTATTTCTCCATTTTCGCAGTCCATCGGGAAAGGGGGTCAAGACACCCAGAAACCCCGCCCTAGCCCCCTACAGATTCAATCTAAGCCCATCGTAGGCCAGTTTGATGCCAGTTGGCAGCCGAGCGTCGGTCGGACCATGGTCGGTGACATGAGTGAGGTGGGTCAACCATGCCTGAGCAGCCCCGATTTTATGAGCGGCAGCGACTGCTTCTGGGATGCTCATATGCGAGGGATGAGGCTGTGGGCGTAGCCCGTCCAATACTACGCCATCGGCCCCTTTGGCTAACGCAATCGCTTCATCAGTAAGACATTTGCAGTCTGTGTAGTAGGCGAGTTTTTTGCCGCTGCTTCGCTCCGTGAAGACCAGACCAAGAGTCTCCACTCCGCCGTGAGGCAGTAAGGTAGACTGGATGGCGCCTTGGGGAAGTTCTAGAGTCGCTGGCATCGCCACGGGCTTGAAGGCCGCGTAGCCTTTAGACACGGGCCGTTCAGCTATCGCATAGGGAAAGACCGCCTGCACCCGTCTCATCCCTTCATCCGTCGTGTAAACCGTCAGCGCACGGCCGCCGATGAGATCGCAGAAACGCCTCAGGTCATCCATCCCCGTAATGTGGTCGGCATGGCCGTGGGTGAGGATGAATATGTCCAGTTCGCGGATATTTTCCCTCAAACACTGCAGTCGAAACTCAGGGGCAGCATCCACCTGGATATGCAGACCATCCATCACCACATGAACCGAGGTGCGGGACCGGCGATTGCGCGGGTCATCCGAAGTGCAGACATCGCAGTCGCACGCAATCATCGGCACGCCCTGCGAGGTGCCTGTGCCGAGAAAAACAACTTCCATGGTGGAGCCCCCACGGAACACCCAGGGACCATCAAAGTGAAGGGCAAAGGTGGGGCGCGTCACCGCGCCCCACCCCGCCTTTCCTCCCGTTCATCCGTCTTCCACCAACACCAAAAATGATTCCCATCACGGACCGCTCAAACCCTGCGCATGCGCGTTCGCCCTATCCACCTTGGCACCGAGAAATGTCGCCCGAGTCGCCGCTGTTTTTCGGCTGGGCCGTGAGGTCGGCTGCACTCCCAACGCGATCAGTTCAGTGATGAGCTCCCGGTTTCGTGGTTCAGAAAAATAGGTCGCCAATGACTTAACGACCGTCGGGCTGAGATCCCTCATTGTCACCTCCTTCACCTGAACATCCGGATGGGTGCATGCCGCCATCAGTTCCTTCAGACCGTCAAATCGGCCGGCCAGATCTTGGGCTGTGACCGGCCCCACGTGCGGGATACCCAAGCCGCAAATGAACCGCCACAACTCCGCCCGCTTGCTCTGCTCCATCGCTTCCTGCAACCGGGCCCCCGCCTGGCCAGAAACCAGGCTTGGAGCCCCCATGACGGTACCTCCGCGCTTGAATCGATAGAGATCCGGGATGCCCCTGACCCCACCCTCGCGAACCAAGGCATCGATCATCTCCGGTCCCAGCCCGGCGATATCCACGCAGGCTTCCGACCCGAAATGCTCCAACCGTCTTTTGAGCTGCCCGGGACAATCATAATTTGGACACCGCACCGCCACCTCATCGGTGCGCTGGGTGAGTCGGGACCGACACACCGGGCAGTCGGACGGAAAGGTGAATATCTCGCTGTCGGGCGGACGACGCGCTAGATTGACCCCCACGACGTCGGGAATGACTTCCCCCGCTCTCTGCACATAAACCCAATCCCCCACCCGGATATCCTGCCGGGCAATCTCGCGCCGGTTGTGTAACGTGGCTCGCGCAATCTTCGCGCCATCAATCTCCACCGACGTGATTTCCGCGACCGGCGTGATCACTCCCGTGCGCCCGACCTGCAACGTGATCGCCTCCACCCGCGTTTCACTGCGCAACGCCGGATACTTGATCGCCATGGCCCAACGCGGGGCCTGCGCCGTCACACCTGCGACCAACTGGCTCGCGGTTGCGTCGAGTTTAACCACCACGCCGTCTGTCGGAGCCTTCAAGCTTTGCCGGTAGCCCTGAAACGCCTGGACTGACGCCCAGGCTTCTTCCGCCGTGCTCACCACATGGAAACGCTCCACCCCTGGTAAGCCCCATTGCTTCACCAGATGATGGAACGCACGCTGACTCCCCGGCCGGTCGCTCTCCGGAGCACACGCGCCCCAGCCATAAAATACCACCGCTAGCCGCCGCTGAGCCACTGCGCCGGTATTCTGCTGCCGCAGCGTCGCCGCGGCTACGTTGCGGGGATGGGCATACCGGGGCTCACCCGCCAACTCTCTTTCGTGATTGAGCCGCTCGAACTCCGGCAACGGGAGATAGACCTCTCCTCGTAATTCAACCAGCGAGGGGATCGGATTCACTGTGCCATCAGCCGCTACTGAGCGTAACCGCCTTGGTAGCGTAGGCAGGGCCAAAGCATTTGTCGTGACATCGTCTCCCTCCTCCCCGTTGCCGCGGGTAGTGGCATGGATGAGCACGCCATCTTCATAGGTGACGCTGATGGCCAAACCATCGTACTTCGGCTCTACCACACACGTGACGCCTCGGTCACCAGCGATCTTGGTCATTTTCGAGTA
>SESH01051529.1_pt1 | contig 11314 bp, 5 predicted proteins | sample 3171561 | NCBI WGS metagenome assembly SESH01 (sample SAMN10866947, study PRJNA518727) | freshwater metagenome | biome: subpolar coniferous forest; feature: holomictic lake; material: water; isolation source: holomictic Lake 442 2011 16.5 m and 2014 13 m | place: Canada: near Kenora, Ontario
TGTTATGAGAATCATCAAGTGATCCCCCTCTCAGATTCGAAGTTCAACTTGTTGGCCTACGCTCCCTGTTAAGCTGTAATGTCAGTTATTAACTATTTCTATACTCCACACGTTCAGGTTTTCGGTTTCTGATATTAAATAAAGCGAAATAAAATAAGTCCTCCAAAAATAACAAAACCGAAAAATTCAGCGTTCAGATTATAAATCATGATAGGCTTAAGTACTATTACTAGAAGTACAGAATTCATACTCAGGTTCAGAATTTGGCTTATCAACAGGCAGTAGACTTTTTATTTAATTCCACTGGAATGATGCCTCATGGTTATTGTTTTCTTTGGAATCCTTCCATATTGTGGCTCTTTACTGTATCAAATGTAGTCACAGCATTATCTTATTTCTCCATTCCTATTGCTCTGGCTTCTTTTGCTTACAAGCGCAAAGACATTGACTTTCGTAGGATATTGTCCTTATTCAGTGTCTTTATATCTGCCTGCGGCATCACTCATGTATTATCCGTCGTTACAATTTGGAATCCAGTTTATGGCTTGTCTGCCATAGCCGAAGCATTGACTGCGACTGCTTCCTTAATAACAGCCATTTTGCTATGGCCGTTAATTCCAAAAGCTTTACTGATACCTACTCCCTCCAGTTTGATGCTTGCGAATAAAAAACTTGAAGCTGAAATCAGTTTTCACAAAGAAACCCAAGAGCAACTAAGACAGCTCAATAGCGAACTAGATGCACTTGTAAAGTTAAAAACCGAGGAATTGCAGAAAAGTGAAACATTCCTACGTCTAAGCCAGTTAAGTGGAGGCATTGGTTCTTGGGAAGCTGATTTGATCAATAACAAACAATCCTCGTCAAAAAACTATAGCATGATCCTTGGATTTTCCGACTTAATTGAGCCCACATGGAATGATTTTATTGGCGTAGTCCATTCAGAAGATCGGCAAAAATTGATTGATGCAACACAGCGCAATAGTGAGTCCAGCATGAATTTTGACGTAGATTACCGTATAGTCACAGGAGGGGGGAATATTAATTGGCTGCGATCCTCTGGGATAATTGAATATGATCAGGAAAGTAAGCCCATCTTAATACGCGGTATAACGCAGGACATTACCAAGCGCAAGCAAACCGAAGAAACATGCCAACTCCTACTAAATTCGGCTGCCGAACCGATATACGGCATAGACATGATCGGTAACTGCACCTTCAGCAATGCCGCTTGTCTCAAGGTGCTTGGATACAAGCATCCTGAAGAACTGCTCGGCAAGAACATGCATTGGCAGATTCACGGAAAACACGCGGATGGAACGTTCTTTCCTATTGAAGAATGCTCTATTTTCCAGGCATTCCAAAAAGGAGTCGCTGTGCATGTGGACGACGAAGCGCTATGGCGTGCTGACGGCACTTCTTTTCCTGCGGAGTATTGGTCGTATCCACAAATCGTCAACGGGGTGACAGTGGGGGCTGTAGTTTCATTTTTTGACATCACCCAGCGCAAGCAAAACGAAGCCGTTATCTTGTTGGCTAAAGATCAGGCGGAATCTCTAACACGTTCCAAATCTGAGTTTCTCGCCAACATGTCACATGAAATTCGAACCCCGATGAATGCCATTATCGGACTTTCGCAGCTGGCACTGAACAAAGAACTTTCCGTTGAAAGTCGGGACTATCTGGAAAAGATATACAGTTCCTCTAACAGTTTACTGAGCATTCTTAACGATATACTCGATTTTTCCAAACTGGAAGCAGGACGCATTGACATTGATAACCTCACTTTCAATCTTGATGTTCTTCTGGACAATCTTAGTAGCTTGTTTGCTACCCCAGCCCAAGAAAAGTACCTTGATTTCGATATAGAGTGTACCCCTGATGTTCCCCGTTACCTAATTGGCGATACACTCAGGCTGCAACAGGTTTTAGTCAATCTGTTGGGTAATGCGATCAAGTTTACACAGCAAGGCTCAGTCAGGCTCAACATTGCTGTTTCGCACCAAGGTCACTCACAAGTTCGGCTGTTATTTTGTGTTACTGATACGGGTATCGGTATGTCGGACAAGGATTGTGAAAAATTATTCCAGCCGTTCAGTCAGGTGGATGGCTCCATCACCCGCCGTTTTGGTGGCACTGGGCTCGGCTTGGCTATCAGTCATAACTTGTTGCAACTAATGGGCAGTGAAATTTCAGTAGCAAGCAGTCCTGGCAAAGGTAGCTGCTTTAGCTTCGAGTTAGTTTTTGGTGTTTCGTCTGTTAAAGCAGAAAAACCCATTTCTGAGTTAGTCGATTCCAGTAATCTTTTAATTGGTAAGCGAGTTCTTATTGCAGAAGACAATTTGATCAACCAGCGGGTTGTAGGTGAATTTCTCAATCTGTCTGGAATCACGATCGAGATAGCCAATAATGGCAAAGAGGCACTGACTTTGCTTGAGAACGGCGAATTTGATGTAGTGTTAATGGACATACACATGCCTGAGATGGGTGGCTTTGAGGCAACAAGATGGATCCGCAGCCAAGTGCGTTTTGCTACGCTTCCAATTATTGCGCTGACGGCTGGGGTAACCAAAGAGGAACAAGAAAAATGTTTGGCTATAGGAATGAATGATGTTATTGCCAAACCGATTGATCCAAAAAAACTTTTTTCAACACTAATAAATTGGATAAAACCGATTGGATCAACAACGAATACTACTGACAAATTATTGTTAGAGCAACAATCAGGCATGAATGATTTGCCAACTCTCGACTTAACTAATCTATTGCTGATGTTGGGCAATAATCAGAAACTTGCAACACGCTTGCTGCTTGATTTTAGGGGTAGTATGAAAGACGTGCCTGATGAAATTGAAGCGATGATTTCGGCTGGGAATTGGGTTTTAGCCAGAGAAAAAGTTCACCTGATTAGAGGCGTATCCAGTAACGTCGGCGCCGTGAAACTTCATGCCGTTACTAAAGAATTGGAAGCTGAACTCAAAGAGGGGGCATCAACTGCCACGTTTGGCGCATTTCGAGCTGCATTTAACCAAACAATGTCAACCATTTGCGCACTGGACCAGCCGGAAGAGCCGATACCATCTCCTAGCGGCAATAGCTTTGAATTAAAGCGCAGCATAGTAGAGCTAGAGTTGTTGCTTAAGGAAAATGACTTCATTAGTGAAAGTTTTCTTAACGTATTTAACTCTTACCTATCCACATCCCAACTTGACCTGTTTGTCCAGTTACGTAAGCTAATCGATGAACTTCGCTATGGCGAAGCACAGAATATTCTTCAGCAGCTAGCAACGCTTTCGAATACTAAGGACATTGTATGACACACAACCAGCTACCCATGATACTGATCGTTGATGACGCACCTCTAAATGTGAAAATTCTTGCACAGTCTTTAGAATCCTTATATCGGATTAAGGTGGCAAATAATGGCGAGGAAGCATTAAAAATTTCGCAACGTGAGCAACCTGATCTAATACTTTTAGATATTATGATGCCGAAGATTGATGGTTTTGAAGTTTGTAGGCAGCTTAAGAAAAACACTATCACCCGTAAAATTCCAGTGATTTTTGTCACGACCCTGAATGCCGAAGCGGATGAAGAACAAGGGCTTAATCTGGGAGCTATTGATTATATTACCAAGCCCTTCGTAATTCCTATCGTCAAAGCCCGTATTCGCAACCATATTCATCTTAAGCTGCAAGCCGACTTACTGGAATCCATGTCGTTGCTTGATGCGCTTACGCTTATCCCCAATCGTCGTCGCTTTGACGAAGCATTAACAACAGAATGGAAGCAAGCTATACGTCATAAAACACCAATTTCTTTGATTATGATCGACATTGACCATTTCAAACAATATAACGATCATTATGGTCACGGTGCTGGAGATATTTGCTTGCAAAGGGTTGCTGCTGCGCTCGCCAAAATGATAGTTCGCCCGAGTGATTTGATCGCGCGTTATGGTGGTGAAGAATTTGTGGTTATTCTCCCCGACACTAATCAACAAGCTGCACTAAAAGTTGCAGAACGCTTGCGGGAGGGCATAGAACATCTCGCCTTGCCACATACTTATTCTGAAGCAGCGACTGTTGTCACCATTAGCGTGGGTGTAGCTACACAAATCGAGATTCAGGAATACTTTTCGCCAAAGACACTAAACGATGCCGCTGACCATGCGCTTTATAGAGCAAAAGAGGGAGGACGGAACCGAGTATGCTCAGATTAGAAGTTGTATGGTGTATTGTCAGCTAAATATTGTAACTTAAAGAGAACCACTGAATTTAGGCCAAGCAAACAGCATAAATTTAACCTTACCTTACCAATGACCGGTATCGGGAAGCCTAAATCCATATCCCAATGTCGCTGATGGGTCGGCTGGAGCCGATGAGTTACTTTTTACATAGCTGATTTGAACGCCAGCTATCCGGAATTATTTCCGGCACGAAATAGATAGGCCGTTGTTCTCCAAGCTAAATGGTAACACCTCTTTACCCATTGAAGGAAGTCAGTATTTTAATGTCACTACGCTCTTTGGGTATACAATAGCAATCAAATTTCCCCATTAAATTAGCCTAATTGAGACTTCTAAGTATCCAACTGAAGATTAGTAGATCTACTTCGGTTTTTATTATCGTTTTTCTCCTCTCGTTATTTACAAACCGAGCTCTGCTTGCAATGGCGACTGTCAACCAAGCTAGCGCCGCTGAGCAATCTATTCTCTCAACTAATCAGGTACAAAAAGATACCTTGGTTGTGGGCAGCGAACAAGACTATCCACCGTTCGCCACAGGCATGACTGATGCCACTGCGGATGGTTTTACTGTCGATCTATGGAAAGCTGTAGCGGCAGAAGCAGGCTTGAAATACAGTATTCATGTACGGCCTTTTCATCAGATTCTTCAGGAATTCAAAGAGGGTAAGGTCGATGTCTTGATTAATCTTGCGCAATCTGAAGAGCGCCATCAGTTTGCTGACTTTACTGTTCCTCATGTCATCATTCATGGCGCGATCTTTGTGCGCAAGGGTGAATCCCAGATTCATTCGGAGGACGATTTTGTAGGGAAATCTATTATCGTGCTTAAAGCCGATCTGGCGTATGACTATGCAGTATCAAAAGGATGGGAGAAAAAACTGGTACTTGTAGATACGGCAGAACAAGGCTTGCGCTTGCTGGCATCGGGCAAGAATGATGCGATGTTAATAAGCAAGCTGGCTGGGATGCAGACCCTTCGTGATCTTAAAATTTCCAATATAGGAGCGCTGGATGTAAAAGCGGGTTTCACACAGAAATTCTCGTTTGCCGTTCACAAAGGAGACGCTGATCTGCTGGCTAGGATCAATGAAGGACTGGCGTTGACCAAACCCAGCGGCACTTTCGATGTGCTCTATGAAAAGTGGTTTCGACCGTATGAAGAAAAACAAGCAACGTTTTGGCAGGTATTCTGGTATCTATCGCCCATTATTCTTATTCTGCTTGGCTTTGCGAGTTATGAATTCTATAAACGCCGGATAGAACACAATCGGGCATCGGAGCAATTAAAAAACCGTGAGAAAAAATTCCGTTCGATTATTGAGATTTCTCCGGTACCGATGGCATTAAATGATGCAGAGTTGAATATTAATTATCTGAACTCGGCATTTATACAAACCTTTGGTTACTGTCTAGAGGATATTCCGACTCTGGCGGCGTGGTGGCTGAAAGCCTACCCTGATTCCAATTATCGGGAATGGGTCAAGACTATTTGGCAAGCCAGGTTTGAACAAGCCGAACGTGAAAATAAGCCATTTGCACCCATGGAACTTAGTATTTGCGCTAAAGGAGGTGCATTTAAAACCGTGGAGGTGAGTGCAACGATAATTGCGGGTTCAGATGAGCATTTGGTCGTGCTATTTGACATTACTGAGCGTAAGCAAAACGAAGCCGTTATCTTGTTGGCTAAAGATCAGGCTGAATCTCTAGCACGTTCTAAATCAGAGTTTCTCGCCACTATGTCACACGAAATCCGAACTCCGATGAATGCCATTATCGGACTTTCGCAGCTGGCACTGGTCAAAGCACTTTCCGTTGAAACTCGTGATTATCTGGAAAAGATTTACAGTTCGTCTACCAGTTTACTGAGTATTCTTAACGACATTCTCGACTTTTCAAAGCTGGAAGCAGGGCGCATTGATATTGATAACGTCACTTTCAATCTTGAGGTTCTACTGGACAATCTTAATAGCTTGTTTGCTGACCTTGCCAAGGAGAAGCACTTGGGTTTCGACATACAAATTGACCCTGATGTTCCACGTAACTTAATTGGCGATACACTCAGGCTGCAACAAGTTTTAGTCAATTTGTTGAGTAACGCGATCAAGTTTACCGAACAAGGCTCAGTCAAACTCAACATAACTGTTTCGCAAATAGATCACTCACAAGTTCGGCTGTTATTTTGTGTTGCTGATACGGGTATCGGTATGTCGGACACTGATTATGAAAAGTTATTTCAGCCGTTCAGTCAGTTGGATGACTCCATCACACGCCGTTTTGGTGGAACGGGTCTCGGTTTGGCGATCAGCCATAACCTGTTGCAACTGATGGACAGTGAATTTTCAGTTGCAAGCGTTCCCGGCAAAGGCACCAGCTTTAGTTTTGAGCTGGTTTTAGGTATGTCAACTTTGTCCGCTCAGCATACTTCAGCAATATCTTTCCCGACATCGGAAGATTTAGGTGAATTACTGACCAATATCCGGATTCTGGTGGCGGAAGACAATCGGATCAATCAACAGGTCGTAAAGGGATTTCTTAATTTGTCGGGAATCATTGTCGAGATAGCCAATAACGGCAAGGAGGCAATAGCATTGTTGGAGAATGGCGTCTTTGACGCGGTGTTGATGGATGTACACATGCCGATACTGGATGGTCTTGAAGCAACGAAACTAATCCGTAGCCAAGCCCGTTTTGCTGCACTTCCAGTCATTGCCCTAACGGCTGGCGTAACAAAAGAGGAGCGGGAGCGATGCAGGGCATCAGGCATGAACGATTTTATTGCCAAACCGATAAATCCAAAAACACTCATCTCGACGCTGCTGCAATGGATAAAGCCTAGTGAAGCAACTGCTGCGATTACCGAACCGGGGGTGAAAAAACCATCCTAAACTGGCAATCTGCCTGACTTGACCTACACAATCTATTGGTAATGCTTGGCAAAAATCAAGAACTCTCTACGCATCTGCTGCTTAGCTTTATGAAGAGCATGAAAGGTCTGCCCGAAAAAATTGAGATTTTGGTCGCTGCAGGCAACTGGATTTCAGCTAAAGAACTGATCCAAAAGATTAAACGGGCATCCGGTATGGAATAGTGATAGCTCTCACAATGCCAACTCATAGTGAGTTTGAAATACTTTTAGAGTAAAATCAAATCAAAGGTAACTCATATCTAAAACAGTTCATGCACAACCCCCAAATAGACAAACTTAAAAATTTATTTGATCTCAGTTTAACGTTATCGGGTGATCCAATAGAAATATTCCGAAATGCCGCCAAAATGATTGGTGAAATGCTGGAGGTTAAGATTGTATGTTTGTCCGAAATACAAGGAGAGCAGCTTAATTTCCTTGCCGTCTATATTGAAGGGGAAATTTACAGTAATGCAGGAGGATGCTTACTAGCAATTACACCTTGCGCAACTGTTGAGAAATCCAAAGACATCAAAGTCTATGAAAGAGTTGCAGAACTCTTTCCCGAAGCGACTTTCCTACAAGATCATAACGCCTTTGCTTACTGTGGATTTCCTTCTTTAGATAATCAAGGAAAAGTGGTGGCCGTTACTTGCCTGTTAGACGATAAACCGCATGATTTCACTATTGAAGATCAATCGATTTTGCGCATCATTGGCCAGCGTATTGGCATGGAGATTGAGCGTAAGCATAACATTGAAGAAAATGAGCGAGCCAATGATATCCTTCGAATGAACGAGGATAGACTTCATCAAGCCACTTACGCCTCCGGTATAGGTGTTTTCGATCAAACCTATTGCAATAAATCAATATATTCTTCACCTGAGTTGCGCAAACTCTGTGGGTGGGGGAGTAATGAAAGGGTGACCTTTAAAACATTTATTTCTAGTCTCTACCCAAAAGACCGTAAAAGGGTTATAGAAGCTATTCGGCATGCTCAGAATCCCTATAAAGATGGCCTTATCGACATTGAGCACCGGATTATTCATCGGGATGGCGATGTTCGATGGCTGGTAACTCGAGCACAAACATTTTTTGAAACGAATGAGCTTAGTAGCAAAGCTATTCGCATCGTAGGCGCTGTAAGTGATATTACTGAGCGTAAACGCTCCGAGGAAGATATTCACTTCCTGGCCAATTTCGATCCACTTACTAGATTGCCGAACCGTATTCAGCTCAACGATCATTTTAAATATGCCATTAGTGTAGCAAAACGCAATAAAGGACAATTGGCGTTGATGTTCTTGGATCTTGACCACTTCAAAGATATCAATGACTCCCTCGGGCATAGCGTAGGAGATACCGTCTTGATTGAGCTGGCTAAACGCCTAAGTCTGCTGCTACGTGCAGAGGACACAGTAACACGGCTGGGCGGAGATGAATTTATTTTGTTACTGCCTGGTGTTGATCAACTCGGAGCCGCACAAGTTGCTCAAAAATTACTAGATACCATCTCCACACCGTATCTAATTGAGCATCAAAACCTGACGCTGACGGCATCGATTGGTATTGCGGTTTATCCAGAAGATGGCATGGATCTGGAAACTCTCTCCAAAAGTGCGGATACTGCGATGTATCGTGCCAAACAAGAAGGCCGTCAACACTATCGTTTCTTTACTCAAGAGATGCAGAAACAATCTGAACGCAATCTACAATTGGTTAATGCCTTGCGTCATGCGCTCGAATATCAGCAATTATATTTACATTATCAGCCCCAAGTGGCTATACAGAACAACTTAATTATCGGGGCTGAGGCCTTATTGCGCTGGCAACACCCCACACTTGGCATCGTGTCACCGGCAGAATTTATTCCCGTCGCAGAGGAGAGTAGATTGATCTTGCCGATTGGGGAATGGGTATTAAGGACCGCCATACGACAAGCAAAAGTCTGGATGAATGAGGGTTTTTCTCCGATGATTATGGCAGTGAACCTGTCTGCAGTACAGTTTCGTCATCCCGATCTGCCGGAGCTAATCACACGCCTACTTGATGAAGAGGGTTTGCCGCCTGAGTATTTGGAACTGGAACTGACTGAAGGTGTTGCGATGCATAACCCAGAAAAAGTCATCGCCGTAATGGAAAAGCTACATGAGCGAGGTATCCGTATGTCGATCGATGATTTTGGTACTGGCTATTCCTCATTAAGTTATCTGAAAAAATTCAAGGCTTACAAACTTAAGATAGATCAGTCTTTTGTGCGCGATATCAGTACTGACCCTGATGATAAAGCTATTGTCAGTGCGATTATCAATCTAGCAAAAAGCCTTGGCTTGCAAACCATTGCCGAAGGCGTGGAAACGGTTGAACAGCTAGCGTTTCTTCACAAACAGGATTGTAATGAGATGCAGGGCTATTTATTTAGTAAACCGTTACCTGTGGAACAATTCAGTGCACTATTGAAGAAAAATTTGCAATCATTAGATTAACGTATTGCTATTGTGGTCATTACATCAGCTTTCACCGTCTGGTTTAGGAAAGCGTAAAATCATAGTCGACAGGCAGGTTTGGGTCGGCTGGGGCCGATGGACTTTCTCTGAATATAGCCGATTTGAACGGCAGCTATCCGGAATTATTTCCGGCACGAAATGAATAGTCACAATCGGCCAAAAGCGGTATCGGGGTTAAGAATTCGTTGCCATAAAGCTGCCGTCCGCATTGGCTGGGTCGCAGATCAAGCGTTCATTTAACTTTTGAAAAGTAATCAGTCAAATAATCCAAAAACACTCGCACTTTTGCTGACACTAGCCGTGTTTCAGTCATTGCATACACTGTTACAGGCGCGGCTGACCACTTCGGTAGCACACGAATCAACTTATTTTCATTGACGTCTGTTTCAACAAGTTTTTGCGCTGTGGGGAAAATGCCCATTCCCTTTAGTGCCAACTGCCTTAGCATTCCGGGGTTGTTGGCAATGAACTTTCCTGTCACATTCAATGTAATTCCCTCTTTGTCATTGCTTAGTGTCCAAGGAATGTCAGTGATACGAAGGCAGTCGTGTTTAAGTAAATCCTGTGGGTGTTTCGGTTCGCCTCGCGCCTCCAAATAGTCTAGTGATGCATACAAACCAACTGACAAGGTAGCAAGGGGGCGAGCTATTAAGTTTTGATCCTTAGAGGGGCCAATGCGTATCGCTACATCGACAGGATCAGAAACCATATTGACGTGTTTCGGCGTAAGGTCTAAAGCAAACTGAATATTGGGATATAGCATTGAGAATGCTGCAAACATGTCAATGAGGTAGATGACAGCCAAATCTCCAGGCATCGAAACGCGAATCAAGCCAATTGGTTTCGCTTGAATATTGGCGGCCTCTTCATAAGCAAACTGTGCCTCCTGAATAAGGCGCTTGCAGTGCTCGAAATAGATTTGTCCGCTCTCGGTTAACTCGACACGCCGCGTGGTTCGCTTGAAGAGACGCAAGCCTATCTCACGCTCTAAATCAGCGATTCGCCGGGAAACGGTGGAATTTGGTAAACCCAATATATCTGCCGCCCCCGAAAAGCTGCTCACCTTGGCAATCTCTACAAATAAGCTCATATTCTTAAAAATTTCCATGGGTCGATTATCCCATATATGGAAAAGTTAATTGTTTTTTTGTATCTTTATCTTGATTTTAGAAACCTATAGAATCTCGACATCAATAAACAGTGGAGAAATTGTTATGGAATTTACAAGTAGACAAACTGAGATTGGAGTCGCAGCAAAAATCGGTGGAATTTTGTTTCTGTTGTGGGCCGTGTTGCATATTTGGGTGGGCTTAGAAGGCGTCCAGCAATACCTCAGTGCAGGTGCGATGGAGCAATGGAATATGCTGATAGGTGGCGTCAATGCACCGCGCGAAACCTTCCAGCACACGACAGATACCATGACGGCTCACGCTCAATCGCAACTTATTGTGAACTTTTGTATTGATGTTGGCGGGTACGGCATATTGGGGTTATTCGTTGCCTGGCTGATCTGGGCGCAAGGATCATGGCTTGGCTACTTCATTGGCCTCATCGTCATTGGCATAGGTGATTTGGCTTTTACCTTCTGCATGCTGGCATCTGGAATTATAGAAATGAACGCTGGCACGATTGGTGGCCCTGTAATTTGGATACTTG
>SESH01061988.1_pt1 | contig 11311 bp, 10 predicted proteins | sample 3171561 | NCBI WGS metagenome assembly SESH01 (sample SAMN10866947, study PRJNA518727) | freshwater metagenome | biome: subpolar coniferous forest; feature: holomictic lake; material: water; isolation source: holomictic Lake 442 2011 16.5 m and 2014 13 m | place: Canada: near Kenora, Ontario
ACGGCCATCGAGCTGCTTGAGCAGAGCCGGCATATCGGCTGCGATGATATCGATGACGTTCGTGGCAAGTGCAGCCTCCGCGGTTATGGCCGAGCTGTCCACGACCGAGGATATGGCCCACTTGACGTTCCGTTTACGTTTCTCGGCGATCGCCTCTATATAGCTGGAAGCGAAGTTCTCCATCTTCTTCTTCATGACATCGTCCATCTTCTCTGCGCCTCCACCGGCGCCCATCTGGACCGGATGGGCTGCGCCGATATTGGTCGTCGGCGCCATCGCGGCGATGTCGGCGGCGATAACTATGAAGCAGCCGGCGCTGCCGGCGCTGGCGCCGCCCGGCGCGACGTAGACGACAATGGGAATACGCGCGGCGAGGAACTTCATGACAATGGCCTTCGTGGAATCAAGCAATCCGCCGGGAGTGTCGAGTTGTATCACCAGGCATTGCCCCGAGCCATCCGTGGCCAGGTCTATTGCCCTGGATATGTAGCTGGCCGTCGACGGCCCTATCGCGCCTTCAATCCTGATCAGGTAGACGCTGCCGCCGAGCGCCCTTGAGACTTCGTTGGTTTCAGCACCTGCACCCATGGCCGTGGCGGCGATCAGCATGGAGCAGACAACACCGGCAAACAGCACGGATCGAATCGCATTCATTGTCACCGTCCTTACGTTCGCTCTGACGAGGCTTTGTCACGGCGCCTCACTTGCGTCAAAGCATACAATTCCATGTCCGGGAACACAACAACATCCTACTTGAGCCATATTTTGACGTCACGCCAGCGTCTACCCCACTGCAATGCGTCGCTGTGGCTCCTGAAGAAGAGATCAATGTGGTCACCCTGGATGGCCCCGCCGCGGTCCTCGACCACGCCATAGCCGTAGCCGGGAACCTGCATCACCGTTCCAAACGGATACTTCCTGTCCGCCGCAATTGTTCCGTGCGCAGCACTGGCACCGGAGGCGGTGACACCGACCTTCTTTTCGCGTCCGGCCGAATCCACGGCGCTGAACCATTTGCGCATCCACCCGCAGCATTTGCCGCAGCTGCAATAGCCGGTGGTGAGCATCCGCCGCTTAATCACTGTCGCACCCGGCGGCGGCCTGATACCCACGCAACCACACTGCAGCAGGACAAACACAAGAAATATAACCAGCGGGAGGAAACGTTGCATTCTATCAAACCTCCTTTGGACCCGCCCCTGCATATAGCACGACGGAATATGCTTCGCAAAATTGTTTCTTCCCGGCAATTTGGAGGAGTTCCACTTCCACCCGGAGTTCCTCGAAATGCCGGCAGGCGAAAATCAGGCGCTGGATTCATGACCAGCTTTTCCATCTTGACCGGTTGTGAGCCACGATTCTACGATCAAGGCATTGTGAAAGGGATGTCCGGGCGATGCGTATGCGCTGCTTGAGAAGCAGGAAGCCGCCTGTCCACAATGAGCGTTGCGTCCAGACAAAGCCACAACGGAGGTTTCAACCAGTGGAGACCGGCTATTTCTTTGATACCGGCCTGCGTTTCGAGTGCACGCAATGCGGACACTGCTGCTCGGGAACTCCGGGCAAGGTGTTCCTGTCGGAAGAAGAGGTCGACAAGATAGCCCTTCACATGGGGCTCACCACGGCCGATTTCAGCAGGGCGTACCTTGTCACCGCTCCATACTCCGAGGCCCGCCTGCGCGAGAAGCCGGGCTGTGACTGCATATTCCTCGTCGACCGGCGCTGTTCAATATACGACGTTCGCCCGGAGCAGTGCAGGACCTACCCGTTCTGGCTGGGATTCCTGCGTTCACGCGAAGCCTGGGAGCGGGAAGCCGCTGAATGCCCGGGAATGGGGCGCGGGAAACTTTTCACCATGGAAGAGATCATCGCCAGGTGTGACACTAACCGCCCCGGCTGACCGGGGCTATTGTCCCGCCCTCAAATCGAGGCACTTCATTCTGCCATAATCCCTGACAATGAGCAGACCGCCCGCCATGGCCATTGGCGCCCATGCCTCCTTGCCATCGAGCACCCTGGCCCGCGCAAGCCTGATGTATCCCTTTTCTGACGCCCTGATCATCGTCAAAACGCCATCATCTTCAAGGAGGAGCAGCTTGTCGTCCGCAATCATGAACGGACCCAACCCGAACCGCTCACCGGCACCGCTGGTCCACATCACCTGTCCGTCCTCCGGATTGATGCAGACCGCCTGCTTCCTAGCGGCGCCGGCATCCGCCGGCAGGACGGAATACAAGTATCCTCTGTAGAAGATCGGCGTTTGCTGTTCGCTCGCGAACACTTTCTTGTCCAGCTTGTAAATCTGCCGCACGGAATACTTGCCGGCATCCCGCGCGACGCTGAACATCGCGCTTCCAGCGCCGTACCCGGCCGTGACAAACAGACGGCCCGCCCCCATTGGCACCGGAGCCGGCGCAACGACCTGATGATTCCACTCCGCGGTGTCCCAGAGCAAGTTACCTCGATTCGTGTCACCGGCTGATACCCCCGCGATACCGCCCAGAGCGCAGTAAACGTACATCTTCTGCCCGTCCAGCTCCATCGGCACCACTGAGGAGTGGGACATCTGCCACTTCCGCGGATTAGGGGTTTGCCACAGGACCTTGCCGGTTTCCAGGTCAACCCCTATGAGCAGCGCCCTGCCGCCGACCGCGATTACCGCCTGCCCACCGTCGATAAGAGGACACTCGCCGGTGTACCACATGGGAACCGTGGCACCCCACTCCTTCTCCAGATCGATCCCCCAACGGAAGTCACCGGTAACTGAATCGACGCACATGACGTGACAGCGGGGACCAATGGTTACCACGTACTGGCCGGACACGGCCGGCACGGTGCGAGACATGCCGTGGTTTCTCTTTATTCTGACCTTGTACCAGCGCCGCCAGATCTCCCTGCCGTCGTCCAGCGACAGGCAGCGGAGCGTATCGGCATTCTCCCCGCCATCGTAGTCCAGCAGGTATACTCGCCCGTTCATGATCACCGGTCCGGCATACCCCTCGCCCGCTTCAACAGACCACAATACCGGCGGCCCTCCGGCAGGCCATGAATCAGCCAGTCTTATGCCGTCGGAAACGATATTGTCGTGGTTGGTGCCCCGAAAACACGGCCATGCCCCACCAAGGCTTGAAGGGAGCCCGGCGGACCTGGCGAAACCCGCCCCGATCTGGACCAGCTCTCCGGATGCATCGACAGGTGGGGAGAGCGCAGCCAGTTCGTCCGCAAGGGGTAAGCGCTTGCCGACAGTGAGATCGAGAGGGTGTCGCCGCCAGCTCGTGATCACCAGCGCGGAAAGAACGACGCCGGCAAGCAGCACAAGAAACACAATCAGTCGTTCTTTCATGCCGCTTCCCGGCTCCCTGCCAGTGCCCAGACCCCCAACTACTTGCTGACGTCCACGGCTACGACGTCGCCTTTGCTGTTGCGGCAATAGACAACGCCTCGGCACAGAACCGGCGCAGTCCAGCAGAGCTTGCCCAGAATCTTCTTCGCCGACGACATTTCCTCAAAGCCCGACGGCGAGGCCCTGCCAATGAACAGGTCGCCGTTCTCATTCAGGACTACAAGCTTGTCACCCGCAGCAACCAGCCCGCCGAAGCCCAGCGGCCTGCTCCATTTCTCAATACCGGTTGCAAACTCAAGGCACTTCAACGAGCCGTTTCCGGCGTTGCCGTCAATTCCATAGATATACCCGTCGATCAACACGCTGCTGCTGAAGTGATTGCGCATCGCCTTGTTGCCCCAAACCTCTCTTGCCACGCCTCCCGCGAGGTCCAGCAGGGCGCAACCACGGTTGTAGCCGGACGAGATGAACATCTTGCCGCCGGAGAAGATGGGATCCGCCGCATTGACATCATAGCTGGTTTCCCACGCCATGGACCAAAGTTTCCTGCCTGTTGCCAGTTCAACCCCGTAGACGGCCTTGGCGCCGAAAACAGCGACACACTCTTTGCCTTCATTCTTGAACACAACTGGTGCAGAATAGCCGCACGGCCCGGCACCGCTGGTCCAGACGACTTCACCGGTCTTCCTGTTCAAAGCCATTCCGTACTCACCCGCATTGATGAGCAGAAGGTCATCCTGGATCACTGGCGACGCTGAAAAGTTCCAGTTCGGCGGCTTGGCGCCGAGGTCAGAAGCGATATTCTTCTGCCAGATCAGCTTGCCATCCCTGGCGGCAAGACACAGAACTTCGCCGCCCTGGCCGAGGGAATACACCACCTTGCCGTCCGTGACCGGCGTCGCCCGCGGGCCCGGATAGTCAACCTTGCGGCTGGGATACGAATGCTTCCAAACCACCTGCCCATCCTTCACGTTCAGCGCATACACGGTGTTCGAATCGTCCCTCCATCCCATGGTAAAGACTTTGTCGCCGCTGATTGTCACGCTGGACCAACCCTCGCCCACGTTGGCATTCCAGAGGACCTTCGCACCGCCTGCAAGCGCATTTGGATTCCAACCGGTCTCTCTTGAAATCCCGTCTCCATTCGGGCCGCGGAACTGGGGCCAGTCCTGCTTATCGGCCGATTGCCCAAAACAGACCGGAGCCAAACCCAGCAGTACGCCGACTGCACCTGAAAACACCACAGTACGCATAAACATACCCCCCGTTCCACCACACTCTGAACATGACCCGATCAACCGCCACCATCCGCGTGAACAGCAACAACCCCTTATACAGGACTTTGCTCCGAGGCAACAAAATACGGTCGCGATTACTTGATGAAGCACAGGGAATCAGGCTTTAAGGAAGACTGGAAGGAGATCACCGATGCGGTCAGGTCAGGTCGACGCAATACTACACTTCTACAGCCGGATCCACATTCGTCAGGGCAATCACTTCAGGACTACTGCACGTCGTCTGATCCGGCGCCGACATCCAGCATATTGACTTCACCAATCCCTTCCCGCCAGGATGACAGATAGCTCCTTGACTTATATGTGCTCATGCGACTGAGCCGCCCCAGAATATCGCGCATAAGATCCATTGCCTCCATGCATTTTCCGAGACACTCTGTCCCTTCCTGGCTCAGCTTTTCCTTCTTCAGGAGTTCCAGGTACAGGCCGACTGCGGTCGCCGGCTGGCCAAAATGGTGGCAGGCCGTGCACAGGCTCTCAATCATGACCTTTTGCTGCTCAGCCTCCACAATCGCCATCTGCTGTGACTCAATGGTCGCAATCCGCATCTTCATCTGTTCAATGATCCGGTTGAAACAAGTCTCCAGTTCAGCCAGGTCGCTTCCACCTGTCGGCAGCTCAACCCGACCCGGCAGCTCTCCCCATGCTATGCTATGCATGTGCTTCCGAAGCCGGACTATCGTCCGCGGATACTGCATCATGAGACTATACCCCAAGATTGTAAGGAATACGCCTGCAACGGCCATGGCCAATATAACGGCTATCGGCAAACTCTCGAAAAAGCCACCCTGTAGAACGCAGATTGTGGTCAGGACTGGTATTACAGTGATCAATGCCCCGGCTACCGCGAAATGAACCCAAGCACCCCTGGATTCAAGCGACATCCTCAGAGAGCCTCTTGACCAACCAGCGGATCGTTGGCCACTACTGTAACGGTAACCTTTCCCTGCCATTTACTACCCTCCGGAACCAACTGAAATCCTAACCCTCACGGCATTTGGCATAATATTAACGCATGAACCGTGCCATATCGATGAAAAAATTACGCTTTTGACGTCTTCTATTCTGACCACTTGCCATCGTGTCTTGTGGCGGGACAGGCACACAAGCCTGCTCAGAACAGACACGTACCCGCCGCCCGCAAACCACTTTGCTTGCCTTTCGGGGCAAATAGCTTTATGTTTCAAGGCTGTTGAGCAGCCTTGGCGGCATACTCAGGAGCGATTCCCGAAGCCAGCGACGAGCGAGCAACTGGAGAACAGAAATTGATAAATATGCACCGCATCTTCTCAATCCTGACGACAATCTCAGGTGGAATCGTGCTTTCCACAGCCGTTGCCCTTGCCGATTCCGACACAGCCACAAATCAGCCATCAGGCGGGGGGCAGGCCGGAGTGCACATAGAGGTGACCGCCCGAAAGTGGTCCGAGCCGCTTCAATCAGTGCCGGGAGCCGTGACGATCCGGACGGCCGATTCTATCGAGAAGGCCGGCATCCAGGACCTGCGCGATGCCGCACGCCATGTCCCGAACCTGACACTCGGCGACTTCTCAGTACGCCGCCTCACATTCCCCTTCGTGCGCGGAATAGGATCCGGCCGCAACAGTCCCGCGGTTTCGACGTGCATCGACGGCGTGCCACAGCTTTCCTATGCAACGGCCAACCAGCAGATGGTCGATATTGATAGAATTGAATTCCTTCGAGGTTCGCAAGGGGCGCTCTACGGCCGCAATTCTCTCGGCGGAGTCATCAACATACTTCCACGGCTGCCCGCTCGTGACCAGTCGGCCACGCTCTCAATGGCAGGCGGCGACTACGGCCTCCTCACAGTGCGCGGCTCCGCCGAAGGCGCCATCGCCCCCGAAACCGGCGCCGGAAGCATCGGAGCAGGCTATTCACGACGCGACGGCTTCAGTGAGAACGACACAACAGGCCACGCTGTGGACAACCGGGATGCCTGGTTCGGCCGCGCCCAGGCATTCTGGCCTGACCAGGGTGCGTGGAGTCTCAGGCTGAGTATAGGCGGCGAATGCGATCGCGATGGGGATTACGCCCTCTATGACCTCGCGTCCATCCGTGCCAGGCCGCATCACATTTCACGCGACTACGAGGGCACATCATACAGGGACACGATGCAGCCGGTATTCACGGCGCTTCGATCCGGTGAACGGGCCGATATCGCGTCAATCACGGCGTTCCAGTGGTGGCAATCGCGCGACAGGACTGACCTCGATGCAACAGAGGCGGACCTGCTACGCCGCGAGAACCGAGAGAACCAGCGGGCCTGGCTTGAAGAAGTGCGCCTCTCTTCTCCGGCGGACGCGCCGGTCAAACTGGCCGATCACCTCTCACTCCGGTGGCTGGCAGGCGTCTTCTTCTTCGACGCAACCCAAACCCAACGCGCCTTCAACGACTACCGGGCCGGCGCTGTCGAGAAGCTGGGCCTGCCTTTCCAATACCGGCAGCACGATGATGCCACCCTTGGCACGTCCGGGGGCAGCGTCTTCTGCCAGACCACGCTCACTATATGGGACCAGCTTGAACTAGGGATGGGGCTCCGGCACGACTACGAGCACAGCTCCGCAGACCTGACCAGCTATTCCGATCCGTCAATAACGTCCCAGGCTGAAACAACCGTCGAACGGGATTTCAACCGCACGTCGCCAAGGGCTACGGTCGCATACCACATTACGCCCGCCGCGCTGGTCTACGTGGAAGCCGCCAGCGGCTACAAGGCCGGGGGGGTCAACGCCCAGTCTCCCCTCGACAAGTCCGGATTCGACGAAGAAACAAGCCGGACCTACGAAGCCGGCCTCAAGACCGGCTGGTACCGCAACCGTCTGGTCGCCAACACCGCGCTGTTTATAATCGACTGGGACAACCTGCAGATGGACGTACCGCAGGCTTCCGTTCCAGGGTCCTTCTATATCGACAACGTCGGCCGGGCCAGGAGCTCTGGCGGCGAACTTGAATTGACGGCCAGGGCCACCGCCGGACTCAACATCTTCGGAAGCGTGGGTCTTCTGTCTTCCGGGTTCAGGCGTGGAAGCGCATCAGGCGGATCTGACGTTGGCGGCAATGATCTGCCGTTCGCGCCGCGCACGTGCTGGAATGCCGGGCTGGAATACTCACGACCGCTCTCCGGCTCCATTCGAGCGTCCTTCCGCCTCGAGGCCGTCGGTACCGGGCGCTACTACTACGATGCGTCCAACAGCGCATCGCAGGGCGACCTGGCCCTGGCAAACGCAAGGATGGGCCTCTCCTCCGGCGCATGGCGGATTGAATGCTGGGTGGACAACCTTACCGACCGCGACTATGTGCCTGTTGCGCTGCCCTATCCGCTTGCACAATCGGGCTACATCGGGGAAGCCGGAGCACCGCGCACATTCGGCGCATCGATAAGGCGTGCGTTCTGAGGAATCACCGCGTTCGCCGCCGGCACAAGAAGCCGACATGGCAACATGACTTTCAACGACACACACACCTGCCCTCTCTGCGAGGAAGAGAACGCTATCCATCGCCTTGCGGCCGGCCTTGACAGGCCATACCTGCTTTGCGGGCGATGCGACCTTGTCTTCGTGCCGCCGCCAAGCCACCCGTCTCCAGAAGAAGAGAGAGCACGCTATGACCAGCACCGGAACTCACCCGCTGACACCGGATACCGGCGATTCCTCTCCCAGCTTGTCGACCCGTTGATCCGCCGGCTCAAACCGGGAGCCGCTGGCCTCGACTTCGGTTGCGGCCCGACAGCGGTCCTGTCGCTGATGCTTGAGGAAGCCGGATTCAGGATGTCCCGCTACGACCCTTTCTATGCGCCTGACCGCGGAGTACTCGACGAGTCCTACGACTTCATCGCCTGTTCCGAGGCGATTGAGCACTTCTTCAGGCCGGCCGGTGAATGGTCGTTGCTCCTGCGCCTGCTGAAGCCTGGTGGCTTGCTCGGAATAATGACGCTCCTGCGTGAGCCGGGGACGGATTTTGCCGGGTGGTGGTACCGCAGCGACATTACACATGTCTGTTTCTATTCCCGCCGGACATTCAAATGGCTGGCTGACCGCGACCGGCTTGACCTGGAATTCCAAGGCACAAACATTGCGCTGCTGGGAAAGCCTGGCGGATAGCGGAACGAGCCTGTCGGTGACGCGAGATGTTCGCGCGGTTGCTAGATTTTGCCGGCCAGGTACTTCCGGCGTTTGTTTTCGGGGAACTTCTCTATCGCGTAGCGCAGCGTGGTCCTGGACATCCGCCGGTAATTCTGCTTCAGGAACTTCTCTTCGACCGGCATATCGCGCTTGCCTATCTCGCGAAGCATCCAGCCGACAGCCTTGTGAACGAGATCCTCCTCGTCCTCGATCAGGATCCCCGCAATCTTCAGAGCTTCCGAGAATTGGCCCTTCCGGATAAACTGGAACGTGGACATGATCGAAATGCGCCTGTCCCAGACGCTCGCCGATTCCGCCAGGCAGGCGATCGGCGCCTTGTCGCGAGCCGCGAGGAAGCCTCCGACGATTTGTGGAGCCGACAGATCAACCAGGTCCCAGTTGTTGACGAACTGTGTATTCCGGAAGTACAGCCTGAAGATGTTTCGTTGTTCGCTCGTGCCTGCGCGCGCAAACCGGTTGACGAGAACAAGGAGCGCGAAAAGACGATCCTCGTGAACGGGCGACTGCAGAAGCCGCTCCACATCTTTCAGCCGCATGTCGCGGTATTCGCTCGCAAGCTTGCGGAGTTGTGGAACCCGGATGCCGAGAAAGATATCGCCTTCGGCATACTCACCCGGCCCGGTCTTGAAGTACCTCTGCAGCACCCTTGCCTGCCGCTTCCTGCCGAGCTTGCGGAGGATGCGCCTGATATCATGGGCCGTGGTTATCCTGCTGTTCAAGACATCCTCTTCAACTGACGGGCCCGCACATCACTGCCTGGATCCCTGCATTCTAGCGTTCTTCCTGGTCTGCATCATCCTGCTGTTCTTCTCTGACTCTCTTGACGCCTCGGCCCATGTCTTCCCGCCGAGACGCGGATCCGGACGGCCAATCTCGCTTGCCTGATCGCCCTGCCGGGACGTCGACCGCTGCTGTGAGAACGATCTTGACGACCCACCGCTGCCGCCTGACGCGGCCACGAGAACAATACCCACGATCACAATCGCAACCACGCCGGCAATCATCCACATCGTGGAGTTACCCGAACCCTCCGTCGGCGGCAGCCGGCAGGAGCTTGGAGATTGGAGGGACGTCCTTCCCGTCCTTGAAGGCCCGGCCGCCGGACTGGACATCACCGGCTTCAATCTACTGACCGTCCCGCCTGTGTACAAACCAGCTTTCCTCAGAATCTTCTTCATTGGCTGGCCCTCACCCGTTTCGCACCTGCACAGATCTTGTCTCCCTTGACGGCTGACATTGCTACGGGCGCGCCGCCCGCGAGCCGCAACACTGGCCGCTCACTCTCACCAGGAGGAAGCAACCCTCCCGGGTCAAAGAGGTTGCGATGATACCCTTGTGATACCGATAATCAAGCTTATCAGCACCACAATCGCGGCGCACCTCATGTCCGCCCCAGTGCTTTCCGCGCCCTCGCGGCCGGCCGGCGGCTACAGGTTCGTTAACTCCTCGATCAACGCACGATGCCGCGGATATTTACGAAGAAGCTCTGACCGCCTGCCGAGCTCAAAGTCACGGAAATCAAACCCCGGCGAGACAGTGCACCCGACCAGTGCATAAGACCGCCGCCCGGCAAGTCCCGCCCCGAACCAGCAGCCGGCCGGCACAACGGCTTGAAGAACCTCTCCCCTGCACGGACGACGGCCAAGCCGTATCTTCGAATGCGTGCCATCCGGACTTATCATATGAACCACCACAACCGCCCCGCAGTAGAAGTGCCAGACTTCGTCCGACCGGATACGGTGCAGCACTGAGCGCTGGCGGCCTTCGAGCAGGAAGTATATGGCCGTGGCGAACGAGCGAGGTCCGGCGAACCGGGCCGGCAGCCCGTTTGCCCTGATGGAGCCACTGGCGCGATAGGTCTCGCGGTAGTATCCACCCTCGGGATGTGCCTTGAGTCCGAGGTTTCTAATCCAGATCGATGCCTGCTTGTTCACAGCTTGACGCCTATCCCTGCAACCACCGTGAGATCATTGTGTTTGAGCTTGTCGGCAGGCTGGCTGTCGTACTTGTCCTGGACAACGAGCCGCAGGTTCATGTGCGCATTCAGCGCCGCTTCAATGCCGACCTCGGTGTTGACAAGGTACTTATAGAAATCCTCCTCGTCAGGCAGGTACTCCGCGGACTGCCAGGTTTTCGCGCTTTCGCTGATGACCCGGGTGAACCGTTCGCCAATCCTGACGGTCCAGCGATCCTTGTTGATGCCATCCATGCTCTCCCAGATGTATGCGGGGCCGACCTCTGCCGAGAGAGATGTACTGACATTCTTCACGAGGTAGGCGCCGCAGCCCGGGCCAAGCGTAATGCGATGGTCGACCAGTGCAACCTTGTCATTGAACGCCTGGCCATCAAGGTATGCAAACATAACCTCGCTGAGCGTCCTCTTCACGTTGCCGAATATTCGTGCATTGTGGACGGTGGTCGACTTGACTTCCTCGATGGTGGTGCTGCGGCCATAGTTCGCTTCAGCACCGGTCCTCACCGAGCCCAGTTCTCTCTTCTCACCCTCGACA
>SESH01091083.1_pt1 | contig 11308 bp, 8 predicted proteins | sample 3171561 | NCBI WGS metagenome assembly SESH01 (sample SAMN10866947, study PRJNA518727) | freshwater metagenome | biome: subpolar coniferous forest; feature: holomictic lake; material: water; isolation source: holomictic Lake 442 2011 16.5 m and 2014 13 m | place: Canada: near Kenora, Ontario
GACAAAACATCGCCAAGCCAATTTTCTTTACATAACCCAGATCAATAGAACAACTGTTGATTGAATAAAAACCCGGTCGGGTGAGATTCCCGACCCTTTTTTAGATCTCACTGAATTTTTTAGTGCAATCTAAAAAAGGGAAGTGCGCATAAAGTAGAACAAGAGCGAAATCTATTGTGCTTCTAATGGTTATGATTGTGCCATTGGACTCTAACTACAGAGCCTTAATCTCGTAACCCAAATTAATGTTAGTAGGTTGAGTCACCTAATAACCAGGCACGCAAAGCTCAAGACATATGCGTTTTAACTATAAAAATAACTTATTACAATGATGAATTCTTCTTTACTCAGTTGGACATCTAATACCATCAACTCATCGGTGAATACTTTTATGGCACCCTATGATTTGCAAATACAAATCAGCAACTTAGAGGAATTGCCAGCGTTACCGGGTAATGCAGTCCGTATTTTGCAATTAGCCTCTGACCCGACAGCCGATGCAGAAAAACTGGCCGATATTATTGAGCTGGACCCCTTATTAACTGCGCAAATTATTCGCTGGGCCAGTTCATCGCTTTACGCCTATTCCGGGAAGATAAGCAGTGTTCGGGATGCGATTAATCGAGTACTGGGCTTCGATGTCGTGTTTAATCTGGCACTTTGCATGTCGACTATCGCTCCTTTAAAAGCACCTAAAGACGGGCCTATTGGTACACGTTCATTTTGGATTCATGCTATGGCCAGTTCGCGATTAATGCCTTTACTTAACAGCCAAATGCCTCTTGAAAACAGGCTTCAGGATTCAGAGGTATTCCTGGCCGGGTTGCTACATAATATTGGTTATCCGTTATTGGGGGATCAGTTTTCAGAGGAGTTTAATTGTCTTAATAAATTAATTGCAGCCAATCCATCCTTATCTGTTGTAGCGCTGGAACGATTTTCCTTAGGTGTTAGCCATAATGTGTTAGGAGCCTGGCTTATGAAAAGCTGGAGAATGCCCAGTCCAATTGTTGACGTGGTCTATCATCACCATAATACAAATTATCGGGGCGAGAATTATCGATTAAATTTGCTGACCTACCTTAATGATTGCCTGTTGGGACAGGTGGGTATTGGTAATGGAAAAAACCAATCCTATTCAGAGGAGCTTTTAGGGCTATTAAATTTACCCGCCACGATTATTGATTATTCGCTTGATAGGCTTGGCGAGATGTTGGAAGATATTTTTGTTAAGGTGGATAGTGTAATAGGGTGAATTTAGATAAAAATACGAGATAAATTTAGTCCTTGAATTTGTGACTTTTTGTTAAATATTTTTTGATTATTTACTTATGAATCTGGCAAGAATGTTAACTCATTTAAGGATGCCGCTCAAAAAGGTTTAAATCTGGCTAAGCTTCTTTATCTTAGATAAAATGAGCTATTTTATTTATAAGCGGTTTAAATCCGAATTATAATAAGGTTCATATCCACTAATAGAGATTAGCAAGTTTTTTAACGCGGATTCCTTCCGCATGTTTCAACTTTTATGAGGTTACAATGGCGATGCAAAAGAAATGGAACGGGCTGGCGACGTTGTTAATAGGCTTTACTTTATTACCGGTCGCGAATGCTAAAGAAGCACCGGCACTCAAACATGCTAAAGCAGCAGAACAAAGTGCTCCGACTGCAACAGACAAATCTGACAAAAAATCAATCAGCTATGGTGTCGGTGTCGACATCGGTCGTAATTTCAAGCGACTTGGACTGGATCTCGACCTTGATGTGCTCAGTAAAGGCCTGAAAGACGCCAGTACTGGTAAAAAACTCGACCTTACCGAGGACGAGTTACGCACCATCATGAGTAATTATCAAAATGAACTCAAGCAAAAACAAATTCTTGCGCTTAAAACTATAGGTGATTCCAATCAAAAAGAGGGTGACACATTTCTGGCTGAAAACGGCAAAAAAGAAGGTGTGGTCAGTTTGCCTAGCGGTTTGCAATACAAGATTCTTACTAAGGGTACAGGTAAAATACCCGGTGCTGAAGATACTGTGACCTGTAATTACCGTGGAACTCTGCTTAATGGTACTGTTTTTGACAGTTCTTACCAAACCGGAAAACCGGCCATGTTCAAAGTTTCAGGCGTAATCCCCGGCTGGCAAGAAGCGTTGAAACTGATGCCGGTAGGTTCTAAATGGCAAATTTTTATTCCTTCCCAGATGGCTTATGGTCAGCGTGGTGCGGGGCGTGATATCGGTCCTAATGCTATGCTGACATTTGAAGTTGAGTTACTGGAAATTCAGGCTGCTGAAGCAAAACCGGCTGCTCACTAAATCAGGTTTAAAGCCTGATAATTTAATTCCCTCCCTAGTATTATCAATTGGCTATTGATTACTATGCGTTAAATGTCAAGGACTTCTGAAACTCAGGTTGCAGCGTTTGATCACTGACTCTGAATTCCAGAAGTTCACTCTCAAATGACAAGCTAATTTTGTTAATTTTGAATAAATAGACAAATCCTAAGTTCAACTTATTTGGAGCTCCACATGATTTCACCATTTACCTATTTTCCTGGAGCTGGTCGGGGATTTCAAAGGCTTGTATCAAACTGCTGGCTACTTTGTCTGTTCTTGCTTAGCTTGGCATCAGTTGGGCATGCCGAACCGTCAGCTGCAAACAACGCTGAAGTTGAAATGGGCAGAAAGATTTATATGGAAGGCATGCGGCCTTCCGGCGAGTCTTTAAAGGGTATGCGTCAAAGCAGTGTTCAAGTTGAAGGCGCTACAGCCGCCTGCGAGACTTGTCATCGACGCAGCGGCATGGGAAGTCTTGAAGGCAATATTGTGGTAATGCCCATCACCGGTCGGTTTCTATTCGCAACTGCAGAAAATCGTCCGTTAGCTTTGGTTGATCCGCGTGAAGCCAAAAACGTAACTCGAGCCCATGCACCCTATAATGATGAGTCTCTAGGTAAGGCAATTCGTGAAGGAATTAATGTGAGTGGCGCTAAAATGAGTCCGCTTATGCCGCAATATGCTTTGACCGATGTTGAAATTAAAGCCGTGTCTTCATATTTAAAACAACTGTCGTCAGATTTATCTCCAGGTGTCGGTGAGAGCTCGTTACGATTTGCGACTATCGTTACACCCGGTGTAGACCCGCAAAAGAGCAAAGTTATGGAGGACATGATGCGCAGAGCCTTTGAGCAGCGTAACGCCAGTCAGCAAACTTATTCGGGTCGTATGCGCTCGCCACTGGATCTTTTGCCACGAACTTTACGTAATTGGGAGTTGACGGTCTGGGTCTTGGAAGGAGCTCCAGAAACTTGGGCTGCACAATTAGCTGAAAAATATCGCAGCGAGCCAGTGTTTGCCGTGATTTCAGGGGTGTCGACAACAACTTGGGCGCCGGTACATAACTTTTGTCAGCAGGAAAAATTACCCTGCATGTTTCCCAGTGTTGCTTTGCCGCCGGTTGAAACGGGGTATTATCCCCTGTATTTCTCGCGTGGAGTGACACTGGAAGCAGAAGTACTTGCCAAGCATTTGCGCAGTGAGGATAAATCAGTGCCCAAACGTCTAGTCCAATTTTATCGCGACGATGAAGTGGGGCGAGGTGCTGCTAAAGCTTTGACAGACGCTTTAAAAGACTTTGATATTAAAATTGAGAACAGGGCGCTTGACGATAAAGATTTAGCACATTTGAAAAATACCTTGAAAGATATTTCCAGTAAAGACGCTGTGATGTTGTGGTTGCAGTCTGCTGATTTAACAGCAGTGAGCAAAGCTGCACCAAAACAGGTGCCGGCTGTAGCTTATGTTTCCGGTTTTTTGGCTGCCGAAAACTATAGTTTTATTTCTAAAGCTTGGAAACCGAATGTTCGGGTGGTTTATCCTTATGAGTTAGGTGCAAAACGTGAAAAAAACCAGCAGATGATGAAGGGTTGGTTAAAAACCTGGCAACTGCCCTTGGTTGACGAGGCGTTTCAAAGTGAAGTCTTTTTCAATGTGTTGTTCTTGACGGATCTTAGCTCACAAATGTTGGATAATTTGTATCGTGATCACTTGATTGAGCGTGCTGAGGATATGTTGAGTTTTGGTTCGAATGTGTCGGCTTATCCATTTTTAGGCTTATCGCGCGGACAACGTTTTGCTTCCAAGGGTGCCTATATTGCGCGCTTTGGTAAGGATGGCAAGTTGGGAGCTGATTCTGAGTGGTTGGTGCCTTAAGTTTATTTGGCTCTTTGGGTGCATGACGCATTGCTTATACACCCTAACAAATAGACGTCGCACTCATGCATTCTAAAATATTCGTGCATAAATGGTTATGATCCTGAGCCTTTAGGGTTTTTTGGGATATAAGTAAAATGTCACGCTAACAAGTTCCAATTCGTGTTTCGACGTCAGAGCGCGGAATGGATAATATATTTAATACAGATAAATAATATGACTGATAACGATCAAATTTTGGGGTTAATAAATCTGCGGAAAAGCTTAATCCTGTCCGCTTTTATTATTGCTTTTTCATTGGTAAGGCCGGTGTTAGCTGAAGAATCAATTAATATGGAGCATAAGCCAGACGCGCCCTCCTTCACTCGTTCAACAGCGACCTATAATGTACCGGATGTTGCCGTGATTCGTCAGGATGGAAAAAAATTATCTTTTATTAAAGAATTAGATGACGGCCGTCCAGTGGTTATGAGTTTTGTTTTTGTATCGTGTTCAGCCATCTGTCCTATGCTGACTCATGTCATGTCCAAGTTACAAACTAAGTTAGACCAAGAAAAACAACAAGCTCATTTAATATCAATCTCAATTGATCCAGAAAGTGATACGCCAGCTAAATTAACCGAATACGCAAAAAAATTCGGCGCAGAACCTGGTTGGGATTTCTATACGGGGACTAGGGCAGTTAGTCTGTCGCTACAAAAAGCCTTCAATACTTATCGTGGAGATAAAATGAATCATACGGCCGTCATTTTGATGCGTTCCAAACCAGGTCAACCCTGGTTGCGTGTTGAAGGATTTTTAAGTGCGGATGCGGTTTTCCAGGAATACAGCGCACTAAGTCGATAGCAATAAAAATATAACAACAGGATGGGGATTTCCCCATCCAACTCCAATTAATTTTTTGCCCTCCCTGCTTTTTTCATCACACTGTAACAATAAAAGAGTATTTTATTGTTACATTCACAATTTTTACTTTTAATTCTGATATATTTGCGCTTTTTTTAATTGTTTTACTTTAATAATTCAAAAATTCTGCCATACTTAAATTAAAGTCAAAGGTAGCTTTAACTTAGGTGCCTTTGTTTTCTGAAAAAGAACTAAATAAACCAAAGTCCATTACTTTCTTCTTGTGAAAATAGTATGTTGCATAAAGCATTGAAAGAAAAGACCATTATTATTGCAGAGACCAATGAATCCTCAGTCGCAAGGTTAACGACTGAATTACAGGATAAGGGGTTTTTCAATTTTGAATTTGCTGTCAATGGTGGTGAAATTTTTAAAATTGCCAGAAAATATTACGAAACCCCCGAAAAACTTGGTTTGATAATTGTAAGTAATGAACTGCCCGGTTGTCAGGTGAATGATTTACGCGTATCTTTTTCTCATGTTGATGGCGGAATATTCATTCCATTGATCATATTAATCAGTGACGGTTTTGCTGAGACTGATGTCTGTGAACATCGCGAGGATGGCCAAAACTTCTTTCATTGCCTGAAGCAAAACTATAGTTCACTTGAGCTGCTGATGGCAGTTAAGTTTTTCATTGGCTTACAAAATGAAAAATATCTTTATTACAAACAGCAAGAAAGACTTTTAACCGAATTATCTGAACGAAAGATACTGGATCAAAAACTTAAGTATCTGGTTGAACATGATGAGTTGACGGGACTAGTTAACAGAAGTACTTTGGAGCAGCGCATCCAGTTTACTTTGAGCCGTAATAGCAGTAGACACTTTTCTTTGGACAGTGTTTTATTATTTATAGATCTGGATCGGTTCAGCTTGTTTAATGAACTGGAAGGTTTCGACGTTGGTGATCGTTTACTGACTGAAGTAATCAGTTTAATCAGAAATACGATGAATAATGTAGGCGTTTTCGCCCGTATCGACTCGGATAAGTTCGGCCTTTATCTGGATAACTGTACGATTGTTCAGGCTGAAATCTGGTCAAAAAAGATTTTAACCGCTTTAGATAACTTCAGGTTCTTAATTGGGGCGATTGCTTACAACATTACCGCCTCAATCGGGATGAGTTCTTTGAACTCCTCTAAAACAATGCTTCACCCCAGAGAACTGATTACCCAAGCTCATCAGGCTTGTTGCATGGCCAAGACCTATGGTGGAAATAAGGTCTGGAAATATGACAGTGAAAATTCAGTGGTCAGGGAAAGGCATCGTGATATTTACTGGGTTCCGATTATCCGAGACGCTTTGATCAATGATCGTTTCTTTTTAGTATTTCAGCCGATAGTGAATTTAAATAATGGGGATATTTCTCATTATGAGGTTTTAATTCGCTTGAGAAGTCTGGATGGCAAAGTTATTGGACCTGCAGAGTTTATTCCAGCCGCTGAAAGAATGGGCTTGATACATGGAATAGATTTATGGGTCGTCGAAAATGCTATCGATTGTCTCGCTGCGCTACCTAACAGTTCGTCGCATATTTCATTGTCAATCAATTTGTCCAGCATTGCATTTCAGGATATGTCCTTATTGCCGACAATTAAGCAGAAACTTGTCATGACTGGTATCAGAGCGGAACGGTTGACTTTTGAGATAACCGAGACTGCAGCGGTAGAAAATTATAATCAGACCCGCTCCATGATCAATCATATTCGCGCTTTGGGTTGTCACTTTGCTTTGGATGATTTTGGTGCAGGTTTCTGCTCATTTAATTATTTAAAAACTTTCCCTGTCGATTATGTGAAAATCGACGGTCAGTTTATCTCTAATCTGGTGATTGACGAAACGGACCAAATGTTGGTGCGATCAATGCATCAGATTGCCAATAAAATGGGTAAAAAAACCATTGCTGAATTTGTTGAAAACGCTGAAACAATAAGTCTTTTAAGGAAAATAGGTGTTAATTATGGCCAGGGATATATTTTTGGGAAGCCAAGTGAGCAGCTATTAAAGAATAATGTTTTTCAAATTGATGAAATAATGGATGTAAGGAAAATAGAAAGTCGTATAAAAGTTTTTTAAGATGGCAATTGCCATCAGTTTGGCGCCGTAGTTCAGCTGCTTATCCCCAAAGCATAATATGCGTTAATTGAGAATAAGCTAAATACTAACTTATTGTTAATTATATAAATTCTAATTAATCTTTACTTGCTTCCAGCGCTAAATAATTTCTGCTCGCCTTGCTATAGATCAGAAAGGTCTATTATCGATAGCAGTTCTTTCGGGCTAAAAGGTTTGGTCAGATAATAGTCCGCCCCCGATTTTTGTCCGATCTCAAAATCTTCCTGTTGACTGCTGGCAGTTAACATAATGATTTTACAGTTTTGCGTATCTTTCCAAGATTTGACCATTTCACAAATTTGAAAGCCATTTAATTCACCTGGCATCATCACATCAAGAATGACATAGTCAGGGTTTTGGTCGGTGATAATAGGCAAGGCTTTTTCACCGCAATCGGCCTCGAATAACTCAATCCGACTGTCAGTCAAAGTTAGTCTAAGTAAGTGCCGAATAAGACGATTATCGTCAACAATCAGGATTTTTATTTTATTTGATAGTGTCTGATTGTGCATGATCATTCCATGTTTTTATTAGCTGAAACTAGTTTTAACCACAGCGTTACAGTGGTTCCAATACCCGGCTTGCTGATAATATCTATAAGTCCCTCGTGAATATCCATGATTTCTTTTACCAGAGACATGCCAAGTCCGGTTCCCGTTATATCTCCCATGTCTTTAGCCCGCCAAAAACGAGTATAAATTTGTTTGAGATGTTCTTTGGTCATACCTATACCATGGTCCCGTATGACTATTCCTACCTCTGCCTGCTCATTAGTCTGGCGCTCTTTAATACTGAGTTCAATGTCACCAGTTTTGGAATATTTGTAGGCATTACTTAAAACATTAGTGATAACTTGTCTTAACTTGTCTGCGTCGACAAAAACCTGAAAATCACCTTTTAGCTTGTTACGTTTAATAATGCGTGGATCGCCAGGTACCATAAGATCATTGATCGCACGTTCGACAATATTCAACAAAGGTTGTTCTATAAAAACAAAATCCATGCCCAAGCGGGATTCAATGCGGGCAAGATCGAGTAATTGATTAAGTATATTGACCAAACTGGCTGATTGATGATAAATGGTCGATAAGATTTCCTGAGTGGTTTCTTTGTCATATTCTCTGGAGAGCAAAAGTTCGGAAAAACCGAACACACTCGCCATAGGAGTTCTTAATTCATGTGCTGCAGTTGCAAGAAACGCACTTTTCATTTCCGCTATTTCAGTTTCGATTGTAACATCTCGAAAATAAATAACTTTTTCAATAGTTTCATTACTCAAGAGTCGTTCGGTTCGGTTTAATATCAATATTTTTTTCGTATGCCTTGCAAGATCTTTAGTGTTATCGGAGCGTTTTAATTTGGGAAAATGACCATTTCTCGAATCAATAACATAGGTTTTTTGGTTTGCAATTGCATTGTTTGAATAAGGCGAAGTTTGGTTACATATTTGATCGAAGCATGCATCAAAAGCTTCCTCGGTTAACCCTGTCAATTTATTCAACTTAAAGCCCGTCATGGATATAAATGCAGGGTTGATGGACTGAATAAAGCCTTGTTTCGTCACGGTGACAATGCCATCCGGACTCATAGTAAAGATCGCTTCCAATTCCTGTTCACGGCGCTTTAGCTCGTCTTCCGTTTTTTTAACTAACGTGACATCAGCATGAGAACCTAACATCCTGTAAGGTAACCCTGAATTATTGCGCACCACGGCGCCGCGATCATAAATCCAGCGCCAACTGCCGTCTTTATGTTTTAATCGATGAATATTCTCGAGAAAGGGTGACTTACCCTCAACGCAAGCCGTGAGATCAGCCATGGCCAACTTTAAGTCATCCGGATGAACTCGATCTTGCCAACTGGCAAAACAATTTTCAATTTCATGATTCTCATATCCCAACATGGCTTTCCAGCGTGGGGATAAATAAACTGAATCGTTTATTAAATCCCAGTCCCATATGCCATCGGTAGTCGATGAAGCCAGTAAAGCATATCGTTCCTGACTACTATCCAAGGCCAGTTCCATCGATATTTGCTCGGTCATATCCAACATGGCTCCCGTTAAAAACCATTCTTTGGCAGAAGTTGAGGCAATATTCTTTTGGGCAAGTAATGACATCCATCGGCTATCGCCTGTTGCGCATGTCAAACGAAATTGATTACGGAGGGCCGTAGCGTTTAACTCAATCGAATTTAAATACAGAATGCAATTATCCTGTTCTTCGCTATGAATAAAATATACTAGGGATTTACCCAAGGTTTCAGCTTCCGAATATCCTGTGAGTGAGGTCCAGGCCGGATTGATGAAAGTGATAGTGTAATTTGTATCAGTCTGAAACAAGACCTCAGAGATGGTTTCTACAACATTCTTAAAGCGAAGTTCTTCGGAAAGCAAGGCGAGAGAAGCTATTTTTTTTTCATGAATGTTAATCAGTGTGCCTGAGTAACCGCTAGTATTTTTATCGCTCTCATGAGAAATATTAATTTCAAACCACCGAGATACCTCATCTTTGCAAATCAAACACAGCTCAAATTTTGGCGATGCTGTTTCAGCAAGCGCTTTATTCAAGCAATCAAAATCACTGTCGCTTATGAAGTTTTTGAGGGGTTTTCCAAGGCAGTCTTTAATATCGAACCCGGTATGACTTTGCCAGGATTTGTTGAGGAAACTAATCACAAAATTGGTGTCGAGGGTAAAAACAATTTGTGAAATATTATCCAGTAACTTGTGGTAGCGATTTTCTGAGACCGATAAGGCTTCTACTAGGCGATACTGGATTTGAGTATGCAGTGTATTTTCAAGTTCTTCTGAAGAATTACTCACCACTTATACCTAACTTTTTCAAAAGCTCCTCTAATGTTACTACTTTAGCGTACAACGGAAAAATTTGTTGGCAGTAAAATTCCTGCTCTACTTGGGTTCTCGCTGAAGTAATATCACTAAGAATATAAACTTTAAAGCCCTTATCCGACGCAGAGCGCCCTGTCGAATCAATGCATATTGAAGTCACCGCCCCGGCAAGCACAATATTTTGAATGCCGGAATCGATTAAAAATTGCTCGAGGTTTGTATCAATAAAGGCATTTAAGCCATGCTTTCCCTGCAAGTAATTAATTCTATCGCCAAATTGCTTTAACTCGCCAATAGTCTGACTACCATTCTGACTCTTTCTGAAAGCGCCCAGCTCTTTGATGGTATTTAAAATGCCAACAGGATCTTGGTCGAGCTCTATATATTCATCAGAAAAAATGATGGGCATTGCTACAACAAGCATTTCACTTGAATTGATTTGGTCAAGGAGGTTGACGGTATTTTTGATGGTATCGTTGATTTTCAGACTTTCTTCGACAACAGAACGTAAAATGCCGTCACTTGAAAAATAGTCGTTCTGATAGCCAATCAGAACTAAAGCTGTATTTCGTGCATTCAAAGAAGATTTTGTCATGTCAGTATATTGAAAGTTTGTAAGGATCTTGACTGAATTTTAAGCAAGGACATCAAAGATTCAAAGGTCTTTTTTAACAACGATAACATAGTCAACGACCATATTCTTCAAGTGTTTGATTATAGTTAATAAAGAGGATCATTCTATTTACATAAGTGAAAAATTCTGCAGGATTCTAACTCAGAGATTTGAATGAAATAAATTCAAAATGGGCCTGTCAAATCAAATAATTTCCATCTTTTGGATATTATAATTGAAGAATAATCTTTTGTTGTTATTTTTGTATTTTTAAGGCTGTTATCTTTTGTGTATTCTTAGTATTATAGATCAGAACAATACTATTTCTGGGTACATAGATATGAGTGAACAAGCGTGGATGAGTACAAAAGAGGCTTCCATTTTATTGGGTGTTAGTCAACGTACTGTACAAAATTGGGTCGATAGCGGAAAAATAAAGTCAAGCAGGACTATGGGTGGGCATAGGCGATTAAGCAGGGAAGATGTAAAAAAGCATTTGGCTACTGTTAGGCCTTTATCGACAGGGAATGATGAAAGCCCTGAATTGGCTGCAATTGATTGTGAAAATAAACTTAGAGTTCTAATTGTTGAAGATGATTATGCTATTT
>SESH01060184.1_pt1 | contig 11298 bp, 12 predicted proteins | sample 3171561 | NCBI WGS metagenome assembly SESH01 (sample SAMN10866947, study PRJNA518727) | freshwater metagenome | biome: subpolar coniferous forest; feature: holomictic lake; material: water; isolation source: holomictic Lake 442 2011 16.5 m and 2014 13 m | place: Canada: near Kenora, Ontario
CCTTCAACTAACTCGTTAAAGTCTCTTGTAGATTCTTCTTTTATCTGCTGAAAAGATTGATTCATTTATTTTCCTCCACAATAACTCCTTTAAAACTTCAACTCAAACATAATAAGATTATATCCAAAATAATCGTAAACTAAATCATTAATACTGAACCCTGTAGGATTAGGTTTATTACAATCGTAAATTTCTTTTCCAATAAACATAGCTGTCATTATCCAGAATGTTTGTTCGTTATCTTTTGTAACTGCGTTAACTACTTTTGTAATTGATGCAGATATAAAAGCGTGGTTAGCGGCGTCTTGGTCTGCTTGTATCGTTTCAGCAGATAAGAAGGTAGTCAGCATAAGCCAACTACCTACTATTAAAGTTAATAATGTTTTCAAAGTGCATCTACCTTAGATTTTAACTTCTTCAGCTCCTCAAGTATCAACCATATAAACTGAGAATCTTTCAAACTTTCAGGTCTTCCAAGTAAATCGTGGTTTACCAACTCTGGTAAAACTTCCTCTACATCTTCTGCTATCGGACCTATATTGTGTTGTCCAGTTACCTCTTTTTTTACTGTTTTTGATGCTACGATATTAGATGTGCCTACTATTACGTTTTCAGTAATTATCTCATCCTCATATTTAATGTAATTCCAGCTTTTTGGTTCTACTAATAATACTTTACTGGAATCTATGTCTAGTTGATTTATGTTGGTTTTGTATCTTTTTGAAGATGTGGCTTTGCTTACTACTCCAGTTGCTGAAACATATAGTGCTGTTTCATTGGCGGCTGGAAGGGTTGATAAGACTAATGTATTTGCCGATACTGTACCAGCAACTTCCAGCTTTGTCGAGGGTGCTGTTGTGCCTATGCCTACGTTGCCAACCAATGTCGCAAAATTACTTGTTCCTGTAACTTCGATATTAGAAGTTACTTTATTTCCAAACATTAATACCTCATTTACTAATGCTGGTTGTCCTCCAATGCTAGTAGAGAAATACATAAACTTATAATATCTATAAGCTATATTATTTGTAGCTGTGTACTGTTTTGGTGTACTACCAGCCCAATCAATAGCCGTTAGCTGGCTATCTAATGTTACAAAAGTAGAATTATCTAAACTACCATAAAAAGCGAATGTCGCAGGGTCATAGTTTCTATCGACGTTTCTTGGGTATATCTTATAGGAATTTACTACTATATTATATCCAAAATCATAAGTTATCCATCCAGTATTAACGCCACCAATCCAACTTGTTGATGTGTCTCCGTCAAACGCTTGATAGTTAGGATACGAACTATTATTTGTGTCAGACGTTATTTTTCCTATAGGATAATTCCATGTAGTCATTTTTGGAATTAAAGAATTGTTAGAGTTATAACCAATATTCATATTGTTAGCATTTAACACGTTTGTAATTAGTCCGCCACTATACACCATATTAAGTGATAAAATTCTGCTTATGCTGGAAATGTCATTAACTCCAGTTATCGCTCCATTAACCTGCAAAGCACTTGCCGATACTGTGCCAGAAAAAGTGCCATTAACCGCTGTTATGTTTCCTGTTAAAGTAATACTACCATTTATAGCGGTTCCACTTATCCCAGTTAAATTACTACCGTCTCCATAATAAGAAGTAGCAGTTATATTACCATTCACTTTTAGTGCGTTGACTGTTATGCCTTGGCTGATACTTAGACTGTTGGCTGTTATGCCACCGTTACTGATTATGCCTTGATTAGCTGATAAAGTACCATTAGTACCAAATACTCCACTACCGTTTAGCTGTGCATACCAGCTCCCAGCCGTGCTTAATCCAGATACTCCAGAATATCCATAGACACCACTGTTACTTGCAAAATTTATGTTGGGTGTTACGATTGAGCCTACACCCTTACTGTATACGTCAATATAGTTTGTCGTTACTCGGTTTGATTGTAATTGTGTTATGTTTACTGTGTTGACGTTTAAATACGAAGAGTTTACTGTCGTGGCATTGACAATCAAGGTTCCGTCGCTATGCCTCCCGGAAACATCACCACTAATTATATTGGTAGCTAAACCATTTGGGTAATTAGATGGATTATAAATAGAAAAACTGGCCAATGCCAGTATGCTTATTAAAAATACTATTTTTTTCATGTGAATTTCTCCTTTCGTCATACTGGTGTGCCAGTTTTTAAAAGAGGGAGTATCTTACGTTTTCTCCCTCTTTAGTGTTTAAATTCTTAACCTAAACCAGGACTTCCGTATATCGATCTTGGATCATACCATCCGAAAGCAATTCTGAAGTAAGTGGCTTGCTTAATATCTAGAGACTCAAAGTCGTTATCATCTCTAAACTCTGCCGGCCATACTCTCTTCTGCATTACTAGTCCGTCAGCGTCAGTTCTTATGAACCAAGCGTCAGTATCAGTAAAGTAGTGATTAACTTCAAAACCGTCAGGAAGAAGCTGATTCATAAACACAGGGTTTACTGCGTTATTAGCTGTTTCAGGACTGTATTGAGATTTTATCAACTCAGAAGCAGTATACATATCAGAAGAAGAAACAAATAGTTTTTTAGGCTTAACAACTATCTGATTACCTCTACCGTCAGTAAAACCGTCTATGTCAATAAAAGCCTGTTCAAGAGACGCAGCACTGAGGTCAGCTCCAGTTGAAGGCTCGTTAGCTAGAGACCCACCAGCAGGAAGAGGATGTAGTAAACTACAAAGCTCTACGCCGTCTCCGCCTACATAAGAACTACTGAAAGCTCTGTTGTAAACATTGGCTGCGACGTTTTCTACTGTTAGCTGAACTGAATTAGCAAGAGCTTTAGGAAGATTCATCATCTTCTTATATAGATTGTCGTCAACCATTTCTCTTGTAATCTTATACCCTAAACCGTATGCAAGATTAACAATTTTTGTAGCTCTACCATTAATAAGGTCGTCGTAACTTACGTTTACTGACGCTTTCTGTTCTGGTACAAGCCCAAAAGGTGCTAACTCGTCATATTCCTCATATCCTAAAATCGAAGTTTCTTCGTTGAATAACTTAGTGTATTCAGGAATCCACTGTTTCATGCTCATACCCCACACCGCTCTTAGACCTGGGCGGAGTAATTTTGGATTTAATGATGTTCCAATTGTCATTTTCTATTCCTCCTTTATACCGCTACCGGTGTTGTGTTTAATGCGTGATAAGCTGGAACAACGATTAATTTCTCGTGGTTACCATATACATTGTCTGGACTAGGTACAATGCCAAGAATTCTAAACTGACCTGAAGTTCCCGGTCCTTTAAGAGTAGAAGATAATTCATATCCTGAATTACCTGTCGCTGTACTTCCTGCTCCTGCAATTAAGTCAGCTATATCACCAACAGCACTAGCAGTTACCGCTCCGCTGCATTGAATCTGCATCCTTAAATTTGGATTTGTAGCAACAACTACGGTTCCTGCTGTAGACGCAGGTAAGTAGCTTGCCGGAATACCGTCAGCGTCATATATGTCAAGAACTGGACCAATGAAAGCCGCTGAGCTTGTACTGGTAGGATTAACTCCGCCAGAAGCCACAACTTTAACCGGGTCATACTTGAATATAGCTGCTGAACTGTCTGCTGCAACGCACTTAAACTCTCTTGCCATTAAGTCTTGACCTTCTAAGGGGCGTAAACCTAAGGGTGCATTTTTATTTGCCATAACTAAAACCTCCTCTAATTTTAATATTAGATGGTTTAAAGATAAAAGTTAAACAAACTGTGAGAGTCCATCAGGCATTTGGGCGTTATCGGTTTTTACAATACTGAGGCTTTTTGATTCCTCCGCATTTAAAATACCAACTCCTTCTCCGGCACTTGCTTTAAATTGGGCTTGAGCTTTCTTAGCATCAATCGCCCTTGATTCTATCCATCTAGCTCTTGCTGCCGCTCTATGGTTAGGTATTTTCATCAAAATCAAATCTCTTTTACGAACTACTGAGTCTATTGCAACTCCGTCTCGTAAACTAGCTTTGTTTAAATTAGCAAGGTCTTTATAAAAGACATAACTAAACCCATCGTCTAACGCTCTCTCAACTTTTGAATGACTTCCGTCTCTTACCCATCTTAAAGTAAATGATTTATCACTGAGTTCTGCTTTAAGTAGATTTGCTCTACTCCAAGTATTCTCATTGTAATCATCTTTCTTCCAAGATTTAGAACCTTTTATACCGTGTTCCTTCGGTTGTTTTGCAGAGACCTTATCCTCTGGGCTAGGTGCAGACGCCGGAGCATCTGAAGCTGAAGAAGCGTTATCTTCTTCAGAGAAAATATCTGGTATACTATTATACTGCTCCGCATTCTGTTTGTCAATTTGAGGGCTTTTATTTTTTACTGGTGTTGGCATTTACTTTCTCCTTTTTTACTTTAGGCTCTGTTATATTTTTCCTTATAAGAACCATTCCTTCTCTTTTAACTGATCCGATTTTTAATTCAGATGGACTAACTACAACATAGCCCTCTTGAAGTCTTCCCTCTAATTTCTTTCTAAGACACCAATAAACTTCTTTGCCACTCTTTAATTCTGCTATGTTTTCTCTCATGCTAATTTACCTCCGTAATGTTTTTTAGAGTTTATATACTCTTCTCTCGCTAAAGTAGGATTAGCCGGATTTAACGTTGCAACAAAAGCTTCTTCCTCTGCGGTCAGTGTTACAACACCTGTAGCTGGGGCAGGATTAACAGGAACAACTCCACCAACTGCTGAGGGGGGAACTGCTTGTCTGAATTTATTAGGGAACGCTTTTTTAACTCTTCGTAATGACTCGTTTAATTGAGAAGAAAAGGATTTCTCCGCCCATTCCGGGTCTTCCTTTATAGAAGAAGCGAACACATCCATAGTGGCTGTCATAGCTTTGTCCTCTCCATACCAAGGATTGTTTTGCTCAAATATCTGGACTGCTACTATAGCTTCCGGGGGGATATACGGCTGATTGTACTGATTGGTAAAGTTTTCTACCATAGGATTATTGGCAAGAGGAACAGGAGGCTCGCTTTGTCTAGGGCTTCCTGCTCTGTCTTCAGCTATCTTCTTAGACGCCATTAATTCAACCATTCTAGAGTTTAAGTTTGTGGCTGAGTCATAATCCCCGTTAGTTAAAGCTTCTTTATATTTAACTTGGATTTGATTAAGCTCTGAATTTATGCTAGAAACGTTTACCGCTGTGAGACTGCTCTTCATCTCGGAGAGTTCTCTCTTCATAGTATCAAATTCAGGCTTCATTCTTTCATACTCTTTAGATTTATAATAAATCTCATTAAACCTTTTATCTTTAGGTTGACCTCTGTGAGTAGTTGGTATTTCAGGAACCATCCCTTCTTCTAACTCTGGATTAGGGGCTGAAATAACAGGCTGAGTGATAGGTGCTGACCCCGCTGGGTCTGACGCTGGTGTTGTTCCTAATAAAGACTCTGGGGTAATGTCTCTGACTGCTTCGTCTTTTATATCCATATTCATAATTATTTAAACCTCGCTACAACATCTTCTTCATTCATATACTGATAAAGCTGACCTTCGCTTTCGTATAGTGCTTCTGTGCCATCTTCTTTTTCTCTGCGAGGAAACCCGGCGTATTCTCCGTAAAGTATTCTGTCTCCCACGTCTAAAAATTCAACTTCGTCGCCAATTGCAACGATAGTTCCAGTAATCTTCTTCTCGTTCTTTTTTTGGTCGGGAAGAATAATACCGCTTTTAGTTATAACTGTTGCTTCGTCAGGTCGTACTTTTATCCTTGAAAATAAGGGTTTAAGTTCCATGTTTGTTTTCTCCTATTTATTTTTATATTATAGCTAAGTCTTGCATTATTGATAAAGCCGCTGCTAAACCTGTGGCTGAACCTTTTAATTGATAATAGTCTTTCATCATTTCTTCGCCAAAAGAAGTTAAATTTAACATGGCGTCAAATATCGCGTCCATTTCTTCTTGTATTCTAGCCCTATAAATTTTAGTCTCTGGTAAAGTTAGCCACTGAACAAATTCTTCTCTCATTAAATTCTTATCTTCATCCTTGTGTTGGTTGTTGTCCTCCACCGTTGTTTCCACCTCCATTCATAGCTTGCATTGCTTGATCCTGCATTGCTCCCTGAACAAGTTCCTGTGGAGCTATACCTTCTTGCATTTCTCTGGCGTGCATACCTAAAGCTTTTGCTTTCATCTGCATTTCCATTTCGTTTTGCTGCATCATTGCCGCCTGTTGCTGTTGTTGTTGTTGAAATTGTTGAACTTGTGCCCGTAGAGGCTCTATTATTTCGTTTACTTCAGAAGTGTTTTCTAAAATAGCTAAATAAAACTTTGTTGTTACTTTTAGTAAAGCTACCGGATTTTGTTGTATTAAAGGGTTAGCTAAAGACGTTTCATATATTAACCGAGCTTTTTGTATTCGTTCCGTCTTAGATACTGCATTAGGGTCAGAAGCGGGTACAACGTCTCTTAAAGATTTATAGTCTTCAATCGCTATTGCGTGTTTCTTCCATTTAGGAAGCTGGTCTAACATTTGTTCTTCTTGGGTAGTGGCTACAACGTCTAAATATTCAGCGTCATCTAAATATATTGAGTTTAAATGAAATAGTTTTCTAAGTTCTTCACCAAAAGAAACATGGATACTTCTATATATAGCAGAAAAAACCTTTAGCCCCTGTTCAACAGTAGTCGTTATTGCTGTTGCAGAAGTATCACTTCTTGGCATTTCTCCGGTAAAAACATCTGACACAGTAGTAACTCTATCAGAATACTTTTGGAGAAGATCAAGTAGCATAAATAGCACTTGTGAAGGCTCTTTAAAAGATAAAGGCATAATGGCTTTTCGTATGTCGTCAGTGTTTAAGTCTACTTCGATATACTCGCCTCTTCTTAACTTTAACTGCCCTCTCTTTAGTCCTGTTCGTTTATTTACTAAACCGTTTTGAGTATTGGCTAAAGTTCCTGCGTCTATTAACTGATTTATAATAGTGTTAATAGTTTCGTTCGTGGCTTCCAATAATAGCCCGAAACCCATACTGTAGAATGACCCGTCGGCTGAGGGGATAAAGCTGTATTTAGTAAAGTAATCGCAAGTTATTTTCTTCTCTGTCTCTTCATCAACATAAGTAGGGTCAACTATTCTTAATACTTGCTGACTGACTAAATCAATAGTAACTATAAACTTCTTAGCTATACCATCTTCTTTATCTAAAATACATTTTCCTTCGTCATCAAATATAGGTAGTATAATATGCTGCTCTAACACTTTACGCATTTTATAAATGTCTTCTCTAGGTTTTTCTACTCCGGCGTTGTTGTCTTGTCTCTGTTCTATTTCAGAGGAGCCACTGGGGGAGAGGTCACCGCTTTGGGTAGAGGAGTTTAAGACAGACGTAACGCCGGAGTAGATACTAGCGTTTTGTTTTATTACCATTTCGTTATAAGACTCATAAATAATATGGGTCATACATTTAGCTTTGTTTAAATACCTGGTGTAATAATTAACGACAAAGTCGTTAGGGTTTATAAATTCAGAAACGTTGGTTTTGTTTATAGTGTCATAATACGTCTTTCGTATAACCGTGCCTGACATTGGTAACTGCATCATCGAAGAAGCCATTCCTTCGTAAAAATTAGGCATTTGGTAAAGTATTTGATATGACATATGTTTACCAACTCTTAATGCCTTTTCTACGTTTTCTTGTTCGTCGTCTACCGGAACGCCTTTAACAATATTTGACGCTGGGTAAATTGCGTCTATAGCTCTTGCCCAGAATTGAGTACAGGCTATAGTTAAGACAGGCATTAACACATTGGCCGCTCCTTCGAAGGGGTCAGTCTTTTTCTCGGATAAAGGTCTACAAGCTAAAAGACGTAGCCAATTCTCATACCTGGCTTTCCATGTTGACCTCGACGCTTCGTCATCGTTGTATGCTTGAACACAAATATTGGCTAACTTCTTTGACTCTTCAGCAGTTAGATTAACCGCTAGGTTTTTAAAATACCTAGAAGACGGATTTATAGGAGGCTGTTCTAAAGTGGTTCCGCTAACGTCAACATTTAAAGCATCGGACATTGAAGGGAGATCGTTAGGGGTTATTGTCTGAATTTTCTCTTTTTTTGGGGAGGTTCTAGCCATGTTAAATAATTATATGGGTTTTAATATTCAATGTCAATATCTCTGCATCTAGTATCACTGCCACTAATATCCCGTTACTTTATTTCTCGTGTCATTAACAGGAGGTTTTTGTTCGTGGTCGTCTATGTCTTCCATTTCTTCGTAAATAGTGTTTAGTAAAAATAGCCTGTATAAATTTTCACAAACGTCGTCGTCATCTTTGCTCGGCTTTCCGTCTTCGTCATACATCCAGTTCTCAATTTGCCGAACAGCACGCCCGTTAGGAGACGCATCTTTAAGTAAGAAAAACCCTGACGTACCATGTACTGTCTCCATATACTCATTAATCCTCCTGATGCCGTCTTCTTTGTCCTTCGACCCTACTTCTAAATAAAGTCCGAACCTAGACAGGTGCATATCTATTTGTTCATACGTCGAGTTCTCGTTATTCTTGTCCGCCTTCGCAAGAGGGTCAACTATAACTCTATTAATCCTTATCCCGCTTCTATTCATCTCTTTAACTATCTCGTCTGCAATTAAGGTTCCATTACCTTTAACTTGTACCGACCTAATTAAATACTTAACATTTTTATCACTCGTTGCCAAATACGTTACATCATGGGGCTTGGCTACACCAATATCTATAGCAACATCAACCATCCAATGACTAGGTATTTCAAAAGATTTAATGACATGAATCTTTCTTTGAAACTTTAAACACAGCCCTGACTTATAGCTAGGAACTCCATCTATTCTCGCGGATATTTCATCCTCATTTAAACTCTTTTTAAACTGTTCAATACCATTCTTATTAAGCCCATACCCTTCATTGTTGTAGATATTAACGTTAATGCTATAAACCGTATCGTCGGGGTTTCCTTCTTCGTCCATTCTATTAATAACTTCTTTATCTACCCAGGCTTCCTTTAATAGCGTCATAGCAAAGAACTCAATACCATTATTATCAACTAAACCTCTTACACACGCTACTCTTATATCTCGCTTCGGGGGTTCGTCATAACAGACAATATGCCCGGACCATCCTTCAAATACATCACTCTCGGAATAATTAGACAACAATTCAATTAAACTACCATTCTCTTTATATTTCCATGTTGCATCTACACCTTGATTGTTCTTCCTCGTCTCAAACTCCATTACTTTAGGGAATACTTCTTGAAAACAGGGAATTATTACGCTCTTTACGTGATTCGTCCAATCCTGACCTATAACTCTAATTTTAATAGGTGGTTTCCATCCTAACCTATCCCAAATCCATGTTCCTACGCTAGGGTCTTCCCAAGGGAACCTACCAATACACACCATCAACGGAACTATGCCAGTGAATGTAAACGTTTTTGCGGATCTGTTGGCCCCAGCAAAAATCCAGGCTTTAATATACTCTGCCTTGTCTCTAAACACATTAAAAAACTCAACTTGCCCCGGATTAGGCTCCCATTTACCATACTTTCCCAGATATTCCTTCCCTTCGTGCCCGAAAAACAATACCTTATTAGCTCTTTCAAACTCTAAAACCTTCTTCTTCGCCTCTTCAAGCTCCTCTACTTCTTTACCTTTAAGATATTTTAATTCCTCTAATCGCCATTTCTTATAAAACAATACTTCTTGGCTGTTTTCTGAATGGGGGTTGTACGGATTAAAACCTCCTACAACAAAATCATTCCATTCTAATTCTCCGGTGAAGGTTGTTTTGGTTTCTCCGTCGTTGTTATCTGCGTTTTCGGCTTCTTCTGTTTCTGTTACTACTTCAACGTCTATGGCGTCCGTTGGTTTATCACAAACGAGAGGACTGTTTAAGGCTTCCTCTTCCCACCATTCATCTAAAAAGGTTTTTCGTTGTTCCATGTTAATGTTATCCGAAAATATCGTCCTCTACTACTTCAACTTTAGTTTCAACTTTAGTTTCTTCTGCTTCTGCTTCTGCTTCTGCTTCTACAGTTATTATTTTGCAATTGTTCGTTTGGTCTTTTATTTCTTCTTCCAGCATCTTAATTTCATTCTCAATAGCGTTATCTAATCCCATTTTTCCCTTATTAACCATTTCGTAAGCCATTGCAACATTACTTGTCGACTTCCCTTGTAATAACCTCGACTTATCTATAATCTGGGATAAGGCTGTAGTTTTCTGAAGTAAACTAGCATTAACCAAATCATCCTTACTTATACTGGCGAGTATTGTATTACTAAGCGTATCTAATCTCCGCTGTAAAGTCTCAGAAGCTTTATCATATAAACTCTGAACCTTTAAAGATGAGAACTGTGGGTCATGGATAATACTACGAATGGTTCTCTTCGATATACCAATTAAAGCCTCTATTTCCTCATCATCATATCCAGTCATTTTGAGAGTATGGACAAACACCTTAATCTCGTCTGATACTCCCCTGTCTTGCTCTAGAACACGTTTGGCTTTGAGGAATATATCATATAGGTTTTTGTCTTGGAGTTCCATAGCCTGTTAGTATTCTATGGATTCTCTTTATCTTTGTCAACTTTAGGCTTTACTTTCGTTAAGACAGGGAGACTCTTTTTGTTTTTTCGTCAGAAAGTAGAGAGACTCTTTTTGTTTTTTAGTATTTCAAGCTCTTTTTGTTTTTTAGTATTTCAAGCTCTTTTTGTTTTTTAGTATTTCAAGCTCTTTTTGTTTTTTCGCCAGAAAGTCGAGAGGGGAAACTTGAGACGGCACGGGGTAGGTCCTCCCCCTGGGTGGTCGGCTGATCTTTTGATTCTGATAGTGATAGATACTCCGATACAAAACCTGTGTTTTCCACACGAAAATACTTAGTGTTCATAATATTTATTATGCGACATAGAAAAGAAAGAAAGCTCTGTATGCCTTGTCCCTACTGCCTTACAGTGAATGCTAAAAACAATGAGGTAAAACAAAACAGCATCTAAAAATACCAAAACACTATATGTAGCGTATTGACTGTAAACAGAGTTATTGACGTTTATATTTTTTCATAATAAATATTAACGTCATATTATAAAATCCTCCAATAATACTTAAAAAAGGGCTTGAAAGCCTTATAATATGGCGTATCGAGCTATTCGACATATCTTACAAATTCAATTATAACCATAATAGTAGTGTACTGGAATAACCACTTGAAAATAATATATTAAGTGTAGGTATTTTGTGGACGCCTATAAAAAGTGTTTGCGATTTTATGGTTGAGGTTA
>SESH01076558.1_pt1 | contig 11285 bp, 2 predicted proteins | sample 3171561 | NCBI WGS metagenome assembly SESH01 (sample SAMN10866947, study PRJNA518727) | freshwater metagenome | biome: subpolar coniferous forest; feature: holomictic lake; material: water; isolation source: holomictic Lake 442 2011 16.5 m and 2014 13 m | place: Canada: near Kenora, Ontario
GAAAAAGTTACCGATAGCGACATAGCGGTATCTATCATCGAAGAGACCAAGAAACGGTTTCCAAACTTGCGATCCATCAGTTACGACAAAGGTTTTCACAGCAAGGATAACCAGCGCGATCTGAAAGTGCTTGTTGAAAAAGTTGTTATGCCGAAAAAAGGCAAGCTCTCAAAAATCGACAAAGCTCACGAATCCGAACCGGAATTCAGGAGACTACAACAGCAACATTCAGCAGTCGAATCAGCAATTAATGCACTTGAGGTTCACGGGCTGGATATATGCCTTGATCATGGCATCAAAGGATTCAAGCGCTATGTTGCCCTTGCGGTGCTGGCCCGTAACATTCATCGTTATGGAGCACTCTTGTTCAAGCAGGATGCGAAACGGCATCGAGGGCCTTACAAAAAAGCGGCCTGAGTTCTCTCCAAAAAAAAGAGTTTTTCACAAATTCGCAGGGAGAGATACGTTCGTTATGAAGCATTTTGGAGTAAAATTCGGTAGCTTACCCATGCCGTGTCCCAATCCGAACAAAAACGCCGTTGGTTGATCATTTATAACGGTTTTTGATCCGACGGGAGGGTGTCAAATTTTCAAAAAACAGGGTTTTTCTTTCTGGCACTAGGTACCATGGTTATCTGTCTGAGGTGTAATAATAAACAGAACGACACTCGAAACATTAACTCAGACACTCATGGGTACTGAAATCGCTGTTGTGACCACTACTGCCGATAGTGGCACTGGCTCGCTTCGTTCGGCTATAGAATATCTCAATGTTTCTGGAGGAAATGACTCTAACATCATCCAATTTGCCATAAGCGGAACCATTGTTGTTGATCCAGATAACCCGTTACCGGTTATAACCAGGCCAGTCTCGTTTGTGATGGATGGCAACGTCGTTGAGGTAAAGCTTCAAAATGCCACAGTTATTGATGGTATGCCCGCAATGGTGTTGCCAGTGGAGAGCAATATTGCTGTTACCATACCAGAGAATCTGACGCTGACAGTTACGGGAAACAATAGTGAATGGGTACTTGGCAGTGGTACTTTACTTCTGAATGGGATGGCGGGTGTATTGACTACTACCGTTTCAAGTGCTGGTGGAGCTATTCAAAACTATCAGGCATGCGGGATTGGAGGCGAAGCCGATGTCATTATTGCGGGGGATCTGTCCGGCAGAATAACCGTTACATCAGACCAAAGTGATTCATACGGCGTGGTAGCCATAAATAATATTGCCATTGCAGGAAGCGTTACCAGCAAAGCAGCAATCATCGTAACAGGTATAAATACAGCAGTTGGTCTTGATGCTGAAAATGGTACGATAAACATTGGCGGTGATCTCTCCGGAAAGGTTGCGGTACACGCACAGTATAATGCTTATGGTCTTTACTCAGCGGCGGATATGGCAATTGGCCGTTTGTTCGGCGATATTTCTGCAATTTCAGAAAATAGTTATTCCTTCGGATTGTGGGCTAACGGAGAGCTGCATGGTGCAACAGCGCAACCACTCCTTATTTCTGGTACAGTAAGCTCCGTGGGGTGGAACTTTGCTGCTGCTCTTATGGCTGGTGGAGCGATGAACCTGAGCATCAGCGGTACGGTATCAGGTCGTACAACGGATATGAATGGTGCCGCCTATTCAATTCTTTCTACAACGAATGGAACTGACTCGGCAGCAGTGTCCGACCAGATAACGGTTACCGGAACCGCTAAACTTGTCGGCAATGTTGAACTCGGCTCCGGTGAGGATACTATGACGCTTGAGGCGGGCGCAGACATTACCGGGGTTGCTCAGCTTGATGGCGGGCGCGGCACTGACCGTCTTGTTTTCAGCGGTAATGCATTTGTTAATCTGAACGCACAGTCCGTCAGGGTGAGGAATTTCGAGATCATTGATTTGACTGATGCAACGCATAATACGCTCGACATCTCAAGTGCGGATGATATTGTGAAGGTGACGGAGGCTGATCATGACCTTTATATTGTTGGCGACAGCGGCGACAGTGTAAGATTCTCTTCCACTGGGGCAACATTCACGATCCAAGAAACCACGACTCTTGATGGTGTGGCTTATGCGCATTATATCACCGCTGCCGATGCGACCGTAGACCTCTATGTGCAGAGTAATCTGGTTGTTGAGTTTGGCGATGCTACTGCTCCTACGGTCACCACCTTCAGCCCGGTTGACAGCGCTTTTGATGTGTCTGTCAGCAGCGATATTATCTTGACATTCAGCGAAGCAATCCAGAAAGGCACAGGGATAATTGCGCTGCACAGCAGCTCAGCCAGCGGAAAGGTGGTGGAAAGCTACGATGTGGCAACAAGCACAAACCTGACGGTTTCCGGTAATATGCTGACCATCAATCCGACTACTGATTTAGCATACCGGGCGAATTACGTTGTAACCTTCGATGAGGGCTCAATCAGTGATCTGGCTGGAAACCGCTATGCCGGAACCGAGAGCTACAACTTTACAACAGCATCTCCTTTGCTTCACGCACTTGCAGGGAATGTCACTTTCTGGAAGGGAGGGGCTGCAATTGCGGGTGTTACCAGCACACTTGCATCAATGCCTGTTTTGGCAGGTATACTGCCTGTTGAATTCAGGAATATTCAGGTGGCCGCAGATGGTTCTCGAACCATCGAACTCTGGAAAAGCTCGTCAAAGAGCGATATCCATAGTCTGCAACTTGAATTTGCCTTGCCTGAGGGTTCTGTTGCTGGATGGCAGGATGCTTCCGGCTTGCCTTCAGGGTGGAACTCTCTGGTCAATACGGGAACATCCGGCTTCTTTGTGCTTGCCGGTACGGGTATAACAGCGTTGTCCGCAGAGTCGCTGCAGCTCGGCACCTTGACACTGACCGTACCGACCAATCCGCATCATTTTGATTTGTCATTGAGCACGGGATGGCTGGGCAATGATGCTGTTCCAGCCTTTGGTACAGCATTGGACGCTATGACCACAGGCGCTGATGGCCTCTATCAGCACCACGATATGGCGGCTGGCACGTATGTTCTGAGCAGTGCAAAAGCTGCTGTTGCAAACGATAAAGGTGCGGTTGACCTGCTGGATGCCATTGCCATCCTCAAAAGCATTGTCGGCCTGACGACGCTGAATGACTATCAGCAGATCGCCGCCGATTTCGACAAGGTTAACGGCGTGGATTTGAATGACGCCATAGGTATTCTCAAGCATGTGGTTGGGTTGCCTGCGCCGATGCCGGAGTGGACGTTTGATGATAAGGCGGACCCGTCGTACACAATATCTGTAGATGTGACTGCCGATGTCACCGTTGATATGGTTGGCATTCTGCGTGGTGATGTTGATGGAAGCTGGTTGGGATAACAAGGGTGTGGACGGAACCACAATAAGTTAAAGGATTTTATAGGGTAAAAATCAACACTAAATGTTGAAGATCAGTCAAGGATTACTCTATTTCTATGATGTTACACGGCTTACTTACTCATTATTTGCCTATATTGCGAACATGGTTTATCGGGCGGGGTCTTCTCCACAGATCTGAGACATAACAACATTTTGTACCAAAAGCGAAAACCTCGCCTTCTGTGGGCGAATGTGTATTGTCTTCTGGATTCTTCGAGTGGAGCGTCCATGTCAGTGCGAGAGATGCTTCGTCAGCTTGCATTCTGCGGGTATGAAGTAGAGGTGATTGGCGCCACCATTTTTGACGCTGGGAGTGGTATGTCCGCTCTTCCGGAACACTGGAAAAACAGGCTCAAAAAAACCGATATTCTGGAATTGCGAGATACCCCTCTCGTGCATAAACTCCTGATGACCAACAGTCACCTGCGGGATGCCATGACGGCCTTTGAGGAGGCGAAATGGTATGAATTTTATCTCCATACGCTTGATAACTTCAAGCCTGATCTTGTCTGGTTTTATGGCGGCAGACCGTTTGACTACCTCATTTCCGATGAAGCAAAACAGCGCGGTATTCCTGTTGCCGCTTACCTCGTTAACGGTAACTATACGAAAACCCGCTGGTGCAGGGATGTTGACCTTATTGTGACCGACACCAGGGCAACAGCAGAGTACTATTATTGCAAGAACGGCTTGACCTTGACCCCGGTTGGCAAGTTTATCGATCCGGTTGCAGTGGTGGCTTCGGAACATTCTCGTCGAAATATCCTTTTTGTAAATCCCTCACTCGAAAAAGGCGCGGCCATAGTTGTTCAGATAGCGATGGAACTGGAAAAGCATCGGACGGATATTCAGTTCGAAGTTGTTGAGTCAAGGGGGAACTGGAGTGGCCTGGTGCAGTATATCAGCAATTCTATGGATAGCCCGCGAGACCGTCTGAATAATGTTCTGGTAACGAAACATGCAAGGGATATGCGTCCCGTTTATTCCAGAGCACGGATCCTCCTTGCCCCAGGCCTTTGGTGGGAAAGCGGCTCCCGTGTTCTGGCGGAAGCCATGCTGAATGGTATTCCGGCAATCGTGACAGATCATGGCGGGAATGCTGAAATGATCGGTGATGGAGGTATAGCAATAGCGTTTCCCGCAAGATATCATGAAAAGCCTTATGCCGAGCTGTTGACTCCTGAACTGCTTGATCAGTTTGTAAGGCACATTGTTCAATTGTATGACAACGAGCCCTTATACATCGACTACACCGATCGGGCTCGGGCTGCTGGAGCAACGTTGCACAAGATGGATAACAGCGTCCGAAAGCTTATCGAGGCATTGGACGGATTGATTCCATAGAATACAGGAAATCATTGGCCCTGTAGTTATGGGGCCGAGATGTAAAATAATAAAAAGAAGGACACACTAAACATTAACTCGGACAATCATGGGCACTGAAACTTCAACATTTCTTTCAGGCGGTGGCATAGTCACCACTGACTTCGGTGGAAGCGATTTCGGTAGTAGTATTGTATTGCAGAGTGATGGCAAGATTATTGTGGCCGGGGAATCCAGTGGTGGTGGAGATGGCGGGTTTGCCGCAGTACGCTATAACGCCGACGGTAGTCTGGATACAACGTTTGATGGTGATGGTAAAGTTACCACAGATTTTGGCGGCTTGGAATATGCCACAAGCGCGGCATTGCAGAGTGATGGCAAAATTGTTGTAGCCGGGTATAACGGTATTTCATCAAGTGGCGGAGGTGATTTTGCTGTGGTGCGGTATAACACGAATGGCTCCCTCGACACCACCTTCGACGGCGATGGCAGGGTAACCACAGATTTGGGAGGTTGGGATAAAGCTGAAAGTGTAAAGATTGAGTCAGACGGCAAAATTGTTGTTGCAGGGTATACCGGTATTTCATCAAGTGGCGGCGGAGATTTTGCCGTGGTGCGATATAACAGCAATGGCTCTCTGGATACTTCGTTTGGTGTTAACGGTAATGGCAAAGTTATCACCAATATTGGCGCTGAGGATTATGTGCATAGCCTCATTGTGCAGTCTGATAAAAAGATTGTGGTGATAGGTGAATGCGGAATCAGCTCCAGTGGGGGAAGTGATTTTGCTCTCGTGCGGTATAACGCTAATGGGAGTCTCGACACGACGTTTGGCGTGGGAGGAAAGGTAACCACCGATTTCCGATTTGGTGATTTTGTCGGAGGTGCTGCAATTCAACCGGATGGAACAATTGTTGTTGTTGGTGCCAGTTATTCTTTAGCCGATATGGCAGTGAGTGGCGGTCAGGATTTTGTAATTGTCCGATACAACTCGAATGGTACTCTGGATACAAGTTTTGACTCTGATGGCAAGATTGTCGCTGATTTTGGTGGCAGTGATAGCGCCCATAGTGTAACCTTGCAGCCTGACGGCAAGATTGTTGTGACCGGGAGCAGCTCTCCTGCAGGCGGCAGCGGTAGTGGCGAAGTTATTGTTGTTCGTTACAATACCAATGGTACTTTGGATACCACATTTTCTGGTGATGGTGTTGTCAAAACTGCTCTTGGTGATGAATCGGAAGGCAATAGTGTTGTTGTAAGGCCAGATGGCAGAATTCTTGTGGCCGGTGCAAGCGCAAGCACCGGGAATCCTGATTTTCTTTTGGTGCGCTATAATGCTGATGGCAGTATGGCGCCAGGCATTGACTTTGATGGGACTCCAGTTGGTACTCCCAGCAGCAATGAATCATTCGCAGATTTATTTGTTGATGCAAGCCAGCAGAATTTGGCGGGTTATATCGGTTCTGCTCTGGTTGAGCTTTCTCCTCCAGGGGTGCTTCACTGTTTTGATGAAGATCATGACGGTTTTGCTGATCACTTTACGCGAACATGGACAGATGCAACTGGAACACAAAGTATATCAGGAACCACCACATGGCTTGATAATAGCGTGTTCAAGTCTTCTGGTTCTGCGCTTATTGGCGGAATTCCTTATTCTATAAACCAATATGGCCGAGTTGCTTATGATGCGCAAGGCGATGTTGTTGGGCTGTATTTTCTTGCGGCAAATCCAGTCTTTACGCTCACACCGGATACTACTGCAGGTGATGCGCTGATTGCAACGTTTACCATACCAAATCAGACAGGAACATGGTCTTTGCTTGATAGCGACCTTAATGGCGTGGTTGACAAGATGACGCGGGTGGAGAGCAGGGTTGACTCGAACAATGTTCAACAAACCAATACGGCTGCTTATGCCGTAACATGGAGTGATGCGACGAACTGGACCGCATATATGGTGGAAAAGCTTATGTTTGGCTCGACTTACGATAGCGATGGTCGTCCAACAACCGTTATGATGAATGGTGCCTACCGCGACATTATTTGGCATACCTCAATTATTGATCATCTCGTTGCCACTGTCAGTTTTACTGAAGCCGATGGCGATGCTGTGATTGTGACATTTTTCGATTCCAATCCCATTGACTCTAATCTGTTTGACAAGGTCGTGTACAAAGATGAAAAAAATGAGGTACATGCAGACCTTGATGGTTTGAATATGGATGGCGACCACTTGCTTTCAGCGAAGGTTGTGTTTCAATCATCCACATGGTCTGAAGATATCTTTAGCGGCACCATCACCGGAACCAGTAGCAATCCTGAAACCATTATTATGCCATCGTATTTCATGGGAAGCAATGGCAACCAGACTACAGGACTTGTCTCCAATATCACAATCAACACCACAGGCAGTGTCGGCGGTGCACCGCTTGCTAATGAGAACTACTACAAATTCTATTCTGGCACGGGTGTTATTGCCACAACAGGCAATAATGGCTTACGTCTTGACCTGATGGCCGATACCGACAACAATCCCTCCACATTTTACGCAAGCTGGAACTGGCTAAATGCTTCAGGACAAATCAGCGAAACAGGCACTGGTGTGCTGACATTCCAGGACATTGATACCACTAAGGCAGGGCCGGAGCAATGGAGTGTGACGCTTGATTTTAATAAAAAGAACATGCCACTGATTGCGGACGGTTCTGATGCCGGTACAGCACCGGATGGTTTTGTGGTGAGTGATGCACAGGGTAATCTGGTGAATGTTCCCCTGACGTGGCAGGAAAGGGATGCGAACCATGTTATTGCAACGTTTACTGCGACGCTCAAAAATGATCAAAACCAGGACGTTGCGTTAAGCGGTTCACTGATTGATGATAATAACGATACGTTGCCGGATCGCGCTGTGGGCTATGATGGTTCTGAGCCGTTTGAGAATGCAGTCCGTCTTGTTGATACCAATAATGACGGGGTGTTTGATTATTTACAAAGGTACGATGTTGAGACGCTTTCAGGTCGTGTTCAGGTGGACGCATCAGGCAATTCAGCCGGGTTGTATGTCAACACATGGAATGGCCAAGATACTTTGACGAACAACACCCTGACCATCGATCTTGGTACTACGGGCGCTTCGCTGGCATCATCGGCCTCTATTATTGTAAAGTTGGTGAATTCTGACCGTAGCTTTGATACGGCGAATGTTGCGGTTTCATCCCTCACGTTTGATGGCACCCATCTGACCATTCCTCTCTCTGGAACAGATCCTGTTACTCATTTGCCCTATGCTTTCGACCCCTCTTCGGGCAGAGAGCTGTTTGTGCAGATACCAGCGGGCGTTGTTGTTGGGCAGTCAGTCACTTCTTTCAATGCATGGCATGTAGGAGCCATTAACGATAACAGTTATGCGCTTTCTCCCATGACCATTGTGCGCAATGGCGCAGGCACAAGTGCTGCAGATTGGGTAATCGGAACCTCCGGCGATGACAGTATTGCGACTGGTGCTGGTGATGATGTGCTTCAGTGGTCGGATGGCAACGATACGATAGATGGTGGAGACGGTTATGATAAGCTGTATATGTCATTCTCATCGGCGAATGTGTCGAAAAAGATTGATTTGCAAGGTGTGTTTCATATCGGAGAGGCCAGTTTAGTGACGGGAGATATTGTTGCTGATGCCTATCGGATTACAAGACTCTCTCTTGATTCGTATCAATTACAGCAAATGGATTCGACCGGTACAAATGTTGTGCGGACCATGCTCCTGAACAACGCAGAGGCCATTGGTGTTGGTAATTTTGAAGCACAATATTTCTCAACGCCGCTCACGGTCGTTTATAATAATGAATCTGTTAATGGTACCCCATGGAGAGATACGATTTACCTGAATGCCTCCAGCATCAGCACATTGAGCCAGGTTTGGGGTGGTAGTGCCAAGGATACCCTTGTGTTTGATGTTGGGGCAGGTTACAGCAAGATGGAGGTTGTCAACGAGGGTTCTGCTAATGTTCTGAAGGGGACGCTTGTTTCAGGTGGAACGGTTGTTGATATTGGCCATCTTGGCGTGTTAACAACCACTCAAGATAGTAGCAGCGCAACAATAACCATCGGGACAGGTGGGAGTGCTCATTCATTTACTGTCAACGATATTGAAGGTTACCACTTTGTATCTGGTACGGTAAGCCTTGATGTTGATCCAACCCAGCTTGTTGTTAATCATTTGCCTACCGGCAGCGTCACCATTGTCGGTACAGCCACGCAAGGCCAGACGTTGACAGCCAATACGAGCATGCTTGCGGATGCCGACGGACTTGGCACACTGGGCTACCAATGGAAGGCCGATGGTGCTGCTATAACCGGAGCGACAGGTAGTACCCTGGCGTTGGGCGAAGCACAAGTCGGGAAAAAAATCACTGTTGTGACCAGCTATACCGATGGCCATGGAACCCCGGAGAGCATGAGCAGCATTGCGACGAAAGCAGTTTTGAATGTCAACGATGTGCCGACAGGCAGTGTGAGCATTACAGGTATGGCATTGCAGGGCCAGACGTTGATGGCTCACCATACCCTTGCCGATGCCGATGGACTTGGCGCCATTCACTACCAGTGGCAGGCAGGTGGAGTGAATATAGCAGAAGCCACAAGTGATACGCTTCATTTAGGCGCAGCACAAAAAGGCAAAGCCATTACTCTGCAGGCCTGGTATGTTGATGGTCATGGAACGGCTGAACATGCAGGCAGCGCACCAACGGGAGAAGTGGCAGGTTTCCACAGCGGTATTGCCCAGGACGGATACCTCTCGAATGCACTTGTCTGGGTTGATGACAATGGCAATAAAGTACTTGACTGGACTGATGCTGATAACAATGGCCAGTGGGACCCAGGAGAGGGCGAGTCATGGACGCTTACCGACGGCAGTGGCCAGTTTACCGGTCTTGTAGGTGATGGTACTCTTCGTATTACTGCCAATCCGATTGGTGGTGCTACAAATCCAGAGCTTATTGAGACAATCGATATCTCCACTGGTAAGCCCTTTACGGGAAGTTATTCAGCACCTTCAGGCTCCACTGTCGTCAATCCACTGACGACCCTTGTTGTCGCCGCTGGGGGAGATGCTGCTGCCGCTGATACTGTTAAAACGGCATTGGGGCTTGATTCCAATTTGGATTTGAGTACGTACGATGCACTCGCCGAAGCAGCAAAAACGGGATCAAGCGGTGCAGATGTGGCAATGGCGATCAAGGTTCAAAGCGCAGCCACCCAGATTGCCAATATTATGGATATTGCAAGTGGTGTTGCTGAGGGTAGTGGAACAAATGGAGCTAATGTTGCCACAGATGTTGCCCATGCGTTGATTAACGGAATAAATGAAGGAGTCCTTGATCTTACGAATACCCTTGTAATTCAAGACGCTATTGCTGCTACAACACAAACGGCCATTGAATCAACGGTATTAGGTGCTATTGGGGATGCAGCGGCATTGCTGAATGACAAAATTCAGCAGGTATCAGATGATTGTACTGCAACAGCAGAAGCAGGGGGAACGGTCAATGCTAATGAGAGTTTAAAGCAGGTTGTCAGTACCCAGCTTGTTGCACAGGATACTTCTGCTCAAGCAACCACCGCAGTGTCGGAAAATAATAGTGCAGCCGTTACTGTGACTGCACAAAACATTGATATCGCGATAACCGAAAAAGCAGCAGTTGTCCAAATCATATTCACGAACCATGCTCCGACGGGCGATGTGACGATAACGGGAGTGGCTGCTCAGGATCAGATACTTACGGCACACCATATACTTGCGGATATAGATGGCCTTGGCGAAATCAGTTACAAGTGGCAAGTATTGGATAATACCGCGTGGAGCGACATCACCGGCGCAATATGCGGCACGCTGGAGCTCGGTGAAGCGCAGGTTGGCCGTCAGGTGCGGGTTGTGGCCAGCTACACCGATGACTCTGTTAATCATACTCACGAGAGCATGAACAGCATTGCGACCCCATTGGTTGTTCCCCCGATGGACGTTACCTTGCCAACGATGAGCACCTTCTCTCCTGAAGATGCTGGAACCAATGTTGCAATTGGCAGCGATATTGCGCTCACCTTCAGCGAGGAGATTCAGAAAGGTGCGGGGTTGATCGAAATTCATAGCGGCTCAGCCTCCGGAGTAGTGATGGAGAGTTTCGATGCTGCCACAAGCCAACAGCTCACGATTGCAGGAAAGACGCTTACCATCAATCCAACGACAGACCTGGCGAACAATGAACATTACTTTATCACGTTCAATGAAGGAGCAATCAAGGATCTTGCTGGTAACAGTTATTCCGGCACGGACAGCTATGACTTTACGACAGCACCAGCATTTTCTGTTCATCACATCAATGGAATGGTGACCTTCTGGAAAACTGCTGCAACCATTGGAGATGTTACGAGCACTCTCACGTCATCTTCTGCCAGCGAGATTCCTTCTGCCAGCATGACTGATGCTCTTGCTGGCCTCTACCAGCACCTCGACATGCCTGATGGCACGTATGCTCTGACAAACGCAAAAATATCCGGCGCAGCAGAAAGCAGCGCC
>SESH01032737.1_pt1 | contig 11274 bp, 11 predicted proteins | sample 3171561 | NCBI WGS metagenome assembly SESH01 (sample SAMN10866947, study PRJNA518727) | freshwater metagenome | biome: subpolar coniferous forest; feature: holomictic lake; material: water; isolation source: holomictic Lake 442 2011 16.5 m and 2014 13 m | place: Canada: near Kenora, Ontario
GGGCATGGGGCTTTCCTTCATGGGCGCTGCGCTGCTCCCAGCCTGAGATGCCACCAGTCTGGCTTTCGTCCACCACCAGAGCTTGCTGGTGCCCGTTCGCTACAAGATCCCTGGTTCTTGGTTCATTGCCCGGGCCCAGGTGTGGTGTCCGCGGCCCAGGTTCAGCGAGGTTACAAATACGGTCGAACCCGATCGTTTCCGAAGGGGGTTCCACCCATCGGGGTGCCTGGAACTGCAAAAAATGATTCACCGGTGAGAAACGGTGAGGGCCGGGGAGCAGGCATCAGACCCCCCAGCACGCTCGCCGTTCCTCACTGGTTTATTTTACTGTTCGATCCGTTGCTGGTTCAGGCATCAGGGGCGGTGGCCACTCCTATCGCTTCGGCGGAAGGGGGAAGAAGCGGCTCGTGCGGGCCAGGTAGTCCCGGTAGGCCTGGAGGTGCCCGTAGCGGGCCTCGGAGGCCTTTTCCAGCGGCGGGATGCCGGTGACGAACAGGAGGAGCAAGGTGATGAAGAGGGGTCCCAGGAACGCGCTGTGCCCCCAGCCCGACAGGGAGGGCAGGGCGAAGAGCCAGATGCCCCACCAGAGCAGGGTCTCCCCGAAGTAGTTGGGATGCCGGGACCAGGACCACACCCCAGTGGTGATGGGGCCTGTTTCGCCGCGCAGCTTCCAGGCCGATTTCTGGGCATCTGCAAGGGTTTCCAGGAGCAGGCCCGCGGTCCAGGCGCCCAGGCCGAGGGCGTGCAACGGCGAAGGCCCCGGGACCTTCGTGGTGAGCACCTGGAGGGCCGGCAGCAGGATGATCGGGATGGCGAGCGCCTGGAGGATCCAGAACTTCGCAAAGGCCGTGGGCCGCTCCCGGATGCCGTCGAAGCGATGATCGACCTGCATGCGCAGGATGCGGCGGAACAGGAAGGAGGCCAGGCGCACCGCCCACAGGATCACCATGGCCGCCATGACCAGCTGCAGTGGAGCCCAGGCGCCATGGCGCAGGACCAGGACCGCCGTTGCGGTGACGAAGGTGACCCCATAGGCGAGGTCCGTGACCTTGTCCGTCTGGCGCCAGGCGGCGAGGGCAAAGAAGAGGGCGTTAATCAGCGTGCTGATGACGAGCGCCTCAAGAAATCCCTGCATCGCCTGCTCCCTGCATGATTGAAATACCGCCGGTCCGGGTCAGTCCGGACCTGGAGCCCAGTATGCTGGCCAGGGGGGCGTCCCGGTCAACCCGCAGCATCCCTGGCCCCTGTCACGATCGAGGAACAGCCATCATGCCCACACGAATCTTCTTGAGCGGGGCCACCGGGTTCATCGGGCAGAACCTCTATCCGGCGTTGCTGGAGGCCGGCTGCGAGATCCAGTGCCTGACCCGTGATCCGAACAAGGCTGCTCGCCGCTGGCCGGAGCGCCATTGGGTGCAGGGGGATATCGGCGAACCCAGCAGCCTCCCCTCGGCCATGACGGGCTGCGAAGTGGCCTACTACCTCGTCCATGGCATGGGCTCCAATCGGCCGGGCTGGGCCGAGGAAGAGCTCCGCTGGGCCCGGGACTTTGCCCAGGCGGCCCAGGTGGCCGGGGTGCGGCGGATCATCTACCTCGGCGGCGTGGCGCCCCAGGGCAGCCCCTCCGAGCACCTGCTCGCGCGCCTGCGCACGGGCGAGGTCCTGCGGGCAGGCCCGGTGCCCTGCCTGGAGCTGCGGGCGGGCATGATCATCGGCGCCGGCAGCACCTCCTGGACCATCGTGCGGGACCTCGCCGCCCGGCTCCCGGCCATGGTCCTGCCCGCGTGGCTCGCCCATCGCAGCGAGCCCGTGGCGGTGACGGATGTGGTGGCAGCCCTGGTGGCGGGCCTGCACCTGGACCTGCCCGCGAGTGCCTGGTGGGATATCCCGGGCCCGGCAGCCCTCTCGGGCACCGAGGTCCTGCTTGGGATTGCCGCTGTCCTGGAGCGGCGACCCATCCTCCTCAAGGTGCCCTTCGTCACCCCCGGCCTCTCGGCCCACTGGATCCGCCTGGTGACCCGGGCTGACTACACCGTGGCCCGGGAGCTGGTCGAAGGGCTCACCAGCGACCTGGTGGCCACCCGGCCAGGGTTCTGGGAGGCGGCGGGCCTGCCCGTCCCCATGAGCCTGGAAACCGCCGCCAGACAGGCCTTCGCCGCCGAGGCGGGAACCCTCGGGTGGGCGGGTGCCCTGGTGGAGAGGCTGGCCGGGGTCCTGACGCCCAGGGCCCCAGCCTGAGCACCCGTGCGCTACGCTTTCCTCACCTAGGGACAACCTCACCATGCGGCGTGGCCTCTGTCGGATCCCCCCCTTCTGCACCGCTGCGCTGGCCGGCGGCAGCGCCTTGCTGCTCCTGGCCTGCTACGGCAGCCAGGACGTACGCAGGCTGCCGACCCTGGATGGACGCCCCCCCATCGTGGTGGCCCATCGGGGGGCCTCCGGCTACCTGCCTGAGGAGACCCTGGAGGCCTATGCCCGGGCCATGGATCTCGGTGCCGACGTGGTCGAAATGGACCTCATCGCCACCAAGGATGGGGCCCTCATCTGCCGCCACGACCCCAATCTGGTGTTCAGCACTGATGTGGCCAGCCACCCGGAATTCGCCGCGCGCCGGAAGACCACCCAGGTGGACGGAGAAACGCAGACCGGCTGGTTCGCCAGCGACTTCACCCTGGCTGAGATCAAGACCCTGGGGGCCATCTCCACGGACGCGGAGCGCCCCCAGCCATACAACGGCCTTTTCCGGCTCGTCACCTTCCAGGAAGTCATCGACCTGGTGAAGGCCCGCAGCGCCGCCACCGGCCGCCGCATTGCGGTCTATCCCGAGACCAAGAACCCCACCTATCACCGGGACCTCGGCCTCCCCCTGGAGGACACCCTCATCGCCCAGATCCAGGCCGCCGGTTGGAACAGCCGCAGTGCCCCGATCTACGTCCAGTCCTTCGAGCCGGGCAGCCTCCGCTACCTCCGCGCCAGGGGCCTCGCCACCAAGCTCATTCAGCTGATCGATGCGGACAATGTGGACCTGCGCACCGGGGCCCTCACCTTTGCGCTGCCCTACGACAGGCCCTATGACTGGGCCCGGGCCGGCGACCCCCGGTTGTTCAGCGCCATGGTCACCCCCGCCGGGCTGGCGGAGATCCGGACCTATGCCGATGGCATCGGCCCCTGGAAGCGCTACATCGTCACCGTGAAGGGCACCCTCGATGCCAATGGCAACGTGCTGGACCTCAATAGTGATGGCCTGATCAATGAAGCCGATGCCACCTGCCAGACGCCCACCACCCTCATCGCCGATGCCCACCGGGCCGGCCTCCTGGTGCATCCCTACACCTTCCGCAACGAGCAGCGCCGCCTGGCCCGGGACTACCGGGGTGACCCCAAGCAGGAATACCTGGCCTTCTACACCCTGGGGGTGGATGGGGTGTTCACGGACTTCACCGACACGGCCGTCGCCGCCCGGGAGACCTTTCTCCAGGCCTGGGAGCCCTGAGGGGCAGTGGCACAACAGGGACGCCTAGAAGCTGCCGCTATGGGGGCGAAGTCCATCCCCTGGGAGCGCCCGGCCATGACCAGCTCCGCCCAGGTGGCAGAGTCGATGGGGATGCCCTCCCTGGGGTCGCGAGGTCATGATGAAGCCGGACAATCAGGCACCGATTCGCCCAAGCGCATGAATGATTGGGCTGGTCTGAGGGCGCTCTTGAACCCCGGAGCTGCCCTGTCCCCCAGAGATGAGGGCCCGCCGACCAGTGGTTCTCGTCAGGGCTGCCGAACCTTAGTGTTCTGGGGGCGTCTGGCTGAACTGGGCGTCAATCTCGGAGCGGAGCTGCTCGGCGTCGTGCAGCAAGGAGGCTCCAGCAATCCCGCCGCCGGCCTCGCGCAGGTGGCGCACCAAGCGCTCGGCGAAGTCCAGGGAGATGTGCAGCTGAGGGGTGGTCGTGCTGGGCATGGGGCCTCCCGGGTGACCGGAGATCCCAACGATACGTCTAAAATTCATTGACGCCAGAAAATATTTAATAAAAAACCGAGGTCTTCCGAGGTTCCGGTGTCAACTCGGTCAGGACTCGCCTCCGTAGATTCCGCTCAGGACTTCGGTCCGGTCCGATACCCGGTAGGCCTGCCCCCAGGTTTCGGCCGCCTGGGCAGCCGCCTCGGGGGTTGCAAAGAGACGGGGTTGGTGAGAGAAGGCGTCAAGTGGGACGACCTCCTCCAGCATCCGCAGGTCTGGATAGACGTAGTCAACCACACCGACCCAGCGTCCCGGGATTTCGGGAGCGGGTCGAGCAGAGCCTGTGCTGGTGGCGGGGAACATGGGCGGGTGGCTTCCTGGTCGGGTGGACCGACCCCCATTGGATGCCTCAGAGAGCGAAGTTCGCGCCCACGGCTTTTCCGGCCTCGATCAGCTGGTCCCAGGTGGCCGGATCGATGGGAATGCCCTCGGCCCGGCGCTGGACCCGGTGGGCCAGTTCCGGTTCACCGGCCACCTGCACCGGCAGGTCCGGGTCCGCGGGGGGCGAGGCCTTCACATGTTCGATGGCAGCGGCCACCTGGGCTTCCAGGCCCGCCGCCCCCGGCAGCTGCGCCGGGTCGATGAAGATGGACAGCATGTTGTTGGTGATGCGGTCCTTTTCGTAGGGGACGGTAGACACCGTGCCCCCACCGGTGAAGGCCCCGGCCAGGAGCTCGCAGAGGAAGGCCAGGCCGTAGCCCTTGTGCAGGCCGAAGGGCAGGATGGCGCCCCGGGGGTCCGTGTACATCACCGCAGGATCAGTGGTGCCCCGGCCCGCCGCATCGATGAGGGTGCCCTCGGGCAGGGTCTCGCCCTTGTTGAGGGCCACTCGCACCTTGCCCAGGGCCACCAGGCTGGTGGCGAAGTCCAGCACCACGGCGGGGTGGTCCGCTGCCGCTGGCACCGCCACGCAGAAGGGGTTGGTGGCAAAGCGGGCATCGCTGCCGCGAAAGGGCGCCACCAGGGGCGCGTGGCCCACCACATTGACGAAGTGGATGGAGGCGATGCCCGCCGCCGCGGCCTGCTCCGCATAGGTGCCGATGCGCCCGATGTGGAAGGCCCCCCGGAGGGCCACCAGGGCGATGCCGGTGGTTCTGGCCCGAGCGATGCCCAGCGCAGTGGCCTGCTTCGCCACCACCTGGCCGAGGCCGCTGCAGCCATCCACGGAGATGATCGCGCCCCCCGCGTCCTCCACGGCCGCCTGGGCCTTGGGATCCAACAGGCCGGCGGCGATGGCCCGCACATAGTGGGGCAGCATGCCCACCCCATGGCTGTCGTGGCCCGAGAGATTTGAGTCCACCAGGTGCTCCGCCACGACCTGAGCATCCCTCTCGCTCGCGCCCGCTGCCACCAGCAGGCGGGCGGCGGCCACGCGCAGGGGTTGGTGCTGGACCAGGATCATGGGAAGCCCTCTCTGCAAGCGGCACTGCTGCTCAAGAGAGTAGGGCCTGCGAGCACCCCAAGCCTAGTCCCGGGACTGCAGGATGCCGGCGAGGGCTGCTTTCATCTCCTGCAGGCTGAAGGGCTTTGCCAGGAGGGTCACCTTGGCGAAGGCGGCCGCCAGGGACAGAGCCGTCTGGTCCGCTCGCCCCGTGGCCAGCAGCACGGGCAGATCAGGCCGCTGGACGCGGAGCAGGGGCAGGGTGCTGGCGCCGCCAAGGCCAGGCATGTTCAGGTCCAGGATCACCGCGTCTGGCTGGAGTCCCGCTTCCATTCGAGCCAGGGCCTCCTCCCCACTGGTGACAGCGGTGACCCGGTGGTTCAGAACCTGCAGAATCGAGCTGACGGAACTCTGGATGAGCTCGTCATCGTCCACCAGCAGCAGGTGGAGGCTCCCCACGTCTGAGCGGCTCTTTTCTGATGGAGGTGTCTCCAGGGCCGGGGCCGAGGCTGCGCAGGGGGGGAACCGCAGGGTGACGACCGTCCCACGCCCCGGCTCACTCTGGATGTCGAGCTGACCCTGATGGGCCCGCATGATGTTGTAGGCCATGGAGAGTCCCAGTCCCGTGCCCTTCCCCTGGGGCTTGGTGGTGAAGAAGGGATCCAGGGCCTTGCTCAGGATTTCGGGCGACATGCCGGTGCCGGAGTCGCTCACCAGGAGTTCCACCATGCCCTTTTTGTTGCGGGTCTGCAGGGTGAGGTTGCCCCCCTCCGGCATGGCATCGGCTGCATTGACGCAGAGATTCATGATGGTGTGCGTCAGGGCGCTGGCGTCGCCGCAGACAGACCAGAGGTCCGGGGCCAGATCCAGGCGCAGCTGAACCTTGCCGAGGGTGGACTGCTCCATCAACCGGACCTCTTCCTGCAGCAGGGCGTTGAGGTCCAGCTCCCGCTCTTCGGCGGGATTCCGGCGGGCGAAGCTGAGCAGGGTCTTCACCATTTTGCCCCCTCGGTCGCAGGCCTTCATGATCGTCCCGAAGGCCTGGTGGGTGCGGCTGCCCTCGGCATGGGCGTAGATCTGAGACGAGGCCAGGCCGAGGATGGCGCCCAGCACGTTGTTCATGTCGTGGGCCACGCCACTGGCCAGGGTGCCGAGGCCTTCCATCTTCTGGGCCTGCAGTAGCTGGGACTGGAGCCGCCGCTTCTCTTCATCGGCGCGGTCCCGCGCCTTGCGGCGTAGCTCATTCATCAGGACGAGGGCCATGTGGTTAAAGAAGACCGGCAGGTACTTGCCCAGCGAGCAGGCGCCGATGTGGAGGTTCTCAATGATGACGATGCCGATGAGTTCATCTCTCACCACCAGGGGAAAGCCCCAGGAGCAGATCACGGGAACCACCACGTCCTGCATCAGGCCCGCGTCCTGGGAGGCCAGCTCCTGGATGAACTCCCGCCGCTCAGCCACCTGCCTGGCCAGGGGGTCATTGATGGCGGGCAGGATCGCCCGCTGGCCCAGGAAGTCCTGGTAGTTCAGCTCTCCGGCGTCCCAGTAGAAGAGCTTGGTGTTGGTGCCGCCGATGGTGTCCATGATGCTGTTCAGGAGGTCCTGCACCAGGTTGTCGACCTCGACCAGGGGGTCAAGTCGTTCCATCAGCCGGAGCACCAGCTGCAGGTTCGCCTTGTCCCCTGCCACTTGCTGCAGGCGGGACTGGAGGCGGTTGATGTCGGATTCCTGATGGTCCACTGGCGACTCACTCCCGGTGCTGTTGCTGCTTTTGTGCCAAGGCATCCTTCATGACGGCTTCCAGGTGTTGCAGGTCCACTTCCAGCCACCGCAGGGGCAGATCCACAAAGTGAGCCGCGGCTTCCGCCGCCTCGGTGAAGGGGCCGGAGCAGGGCGTCCGGATGGCCACCATGACCTTGTGGCTGCTGTGGAAGATCTCCCGCACCACCCCGAGGTTGGAGCCGAAGGCCGCGGTGATCATGGGTTCCCAGCTCAGGGCCCAGTCCTCCAGGAGGAAGTAGGCCCCCTGCTCCAGTTCCGCCATGAAGCGCTCGTAGCCCAGGAGTTGGACGATGCAGTTCTGCCCGGCCGTGCGCACGGTGTGGTGGTTCGCGAGGATCTTCTCCATGAGGGGGTGGCAGGCCCCGTAGAGGACCAGGGTCTCCCGCGCTTTCCGGTCCTCCTCGCTGAGGCTCGCCAACAGGCTGCTGGAGAGGCGACCCAGGTAGTTGTGCAGCGCGGAGGGCAGGTAGCGGGTTTCGAGGGGCCAGCCATTTTTGGCAATAAGGGTGTCCACCTCCTTGTGGAGGATGCCGCAGCCCACCAGGACCATGGGCTGGGGTGGGGTTGAAAGAGGTCCTCCCACCGGGCTCATGGCCGTGCCCCAAACTCAAAGCCCGCCTCGAGGTAGGCGCGAATGTTGGCTTCCGGCACCGCCTGGGGCATCACCCCGGTCCCCAGGAGGAAGTGCCCACCGGGCTTGCCGATGGCGCAGAGTCGCTGGACTTCGGCCCGGGTCTGAGCCGGCGTCCAGCGGATCATCTGGATGTCATCGATGACCCCGCAGGTGAGGCCCCCCTGGCCGATGGTGGTCTTGGCCTCCTGCAGATCCGACAGCGGGCTGATGTAGTAGACGCCGATGCCAAGCTCCGCCTGCACGGACGCGATCACCTGATTGAAGGGGGCCATGCCGCAGTAGTAGACGATCCCACCCACTCCGCCGGGCGCCAGGTCCTGCTTCATCCAGGGCAGCACGAATTCCCGGAAGCGCTTGAGGCCAAGGAGGCTGGGACTCCCGAAGGGGGTCGAGTAGATCAGGACGTTGGCTCCCGCCGCCCGGTAGGCCGCAACCTCCCGCTGGAAGAACAGGGAACACTTGTGCAGCAGCTGGTCGCGGACCTCCACGGGCCCCAGGAGCAGGAGCTCCATCCAGGCCTCCATCCCCATGAGTAGCGCCGGGAGGGCCGTGGAGGCCGTGATGTAGGCGCAGATGGGGTGGGTGGCGCCCACCTCACGCCGGAGGGTGGCCAGGCACTTGGCCGTCTCGCGCCAGGCGGGATGGGCGGTGATGTCGTCCGGGATCTCCAGCCTGGCGATGTCCTGGTGGGACTTGATGACGAAGTCCACCACGTTGGGAGCGCCGTTGTCATCGAAGAGGATGTCCCGGCAGCCCAGGAGTTCGGCCTCCTTGCCCACATAGAACAGGCTCCAGACGTTGTCGTGGCCGAAGCGCTCGCGCATGCGGAGCTGGCCTTCCGCCACCCGCTCGCCACTGGCGTAGTAGTCCCGCTGGGAGACCCCCAGCTCCCGGGCCCCCTGGTCCAGGAGGTTGCAGAACAGGGGTATCCGCGGGGCAGGCTGCCCGCCGAGGGTCGCTACCAGAATCTCCAGGGGAGTCATCGCTTCACCTCCCGGATGAGGTCGGTGATCACCTTGCCCGCCGTGACGCCATCGGCGGCCCAGGCGTCGGCTCCGACGGCCTTGTAGAGACCCTCGTCAAAGCGGAAGGGGGCTCCGCCCACAATGACCCGGATGCGCTCTTCCAGGTGCCTCTCCTGGAGCAGTCGCCGCACTCCGGGGCAGCCCTGCTCGCCGGTGGCAGTGTGCACCATCATGGAGGAGATGGCGATGACCTGGGCATCCTGCTCGATGGCCGCCGCCACAAACCGCTCTGGCGCCACATTCACGCCCAGGTCCACTACATCGACGAGCAGCGCCCGCAGGCAGCCGGAGACGATGCGCTTGCCCAGGGTATGGAGGTCGCCGGAGGCGGTGCCGATCACCACCCGCCCGATGGCTTCGGGTGGTTTGGCGAAGCGCTCCAGCATCCGCTCCGTGATCTCTGTGGCGATCTGGGCGGTCATGAAGTGCTGGGCCAGGTTTGCATCCGGGTCCCGGCTGATGGCCGACATCAGCTCTTCGGTGGCGGGGACCACCACCTCGAAGACGATCTGCTCCGCCGTCAGACCCGCCAGGAGGGCATCGTTGACCGCCTTGAAGGCCGCCTCCTTGTCCGTATCCAGGACCGCTTCGCGGTAGGCCGTGATGATGTCATCGCGTCTCATGGGAACTCCCTTGAGGTGGAGCCAGCCGGCATGGGCGTCAGGCGAAGGTGCGCAATGAAGCGTTCCTCCCAGCCGTTGATGAAGGACAGGTTGATGGGCTCCACTCGGCTGGCCAGTCGGACGTAGTCCGCCGCGGCTTCCGGGTCCAGCAGCAGTCGCTCGCAGCCCGCCAGGGCGGCGTGGGCATGGCATTCGATGCGGGTCGCCTCAATGGGGGGCAGGAGGCCGATGGCTTGGGCATGGTCCAGGTTCAGGCCTGTGCCGAAGGCCCCGCAGAGGCAGAGCCGAGGAATGTCGGGCCAGTCCAGGCCCGCAGTGCGGACCAGCTCCGCCAGGGCCGAGGCCTGGGCCGCTTTCGCGCGCTGCAGGGCATCGATATCCGCGGCCAGGAGGGCGCTCTGAGGCAGCAGGGGATCCAGGGCATAGCCGGTGGGGCCGGTGGGGCTGGCGAAGCGTCCCGAGGCCTTGAGGAGTCCCGCCCCCCTAAGCAGGGCCACCGCATCAATGAGGCCGGTGCCACAGAACCCCTGGGTGGGAACGCCGTCCAGCCCTTCGCACAGGAACCCAGGACCGCTCTGCGGGGAGCTGACCCGCACGATGGCTCCGGGGCGGGCAGGGGTGCCGAAGCGGGTGCCGCAGCCTTCGAAGGCAGGTCCCCCGGGCACCGAGGTCACATGCAGGCGGGCCCCATCCCAGAGGGCGAGCTCGGTGTTGGTGCCCACATCCACCAGCACGGATCCCGGTGGCCCCTCGAGCAGCCCCGTGCCAAGCACCGCCGCGGCCAGATCCGAGCCCATGAAGCCGCTCAGGGGTGCTGGCAGGCGAAGCTCGGCGTTGGGCAGGCCCCAGGTGGCCTGCCAGGTGGCCGGATCGCGGGGACCGATCTCGATGGCCTGTTGCCAGTGGGCCGGGTCCAGCAGCGCCTCGACGCCTTCGCCGGTGAGGAGCGCCAGCATGGCCGTATTGCCCACCAGCACCAGGCGACCAATGTCCTCCAGGCCCCAGGTGGGCCCATCGAGGTCCAGGGCCAGCATCGCCCGGATGGCCTCCAGGATGGCGGCCCGGGCCAGCTGGGCCATCTCTGCTCCACTCTGGGCGTGGCTCTGCGCGGCCCCAAGACGGTTCAGCACATCGGCGCCCCAGGGCCCCTGGGGATTGCTCCCCCAGCGGGTGGCGAGCCTGCATCCTCGCTGGCGGTCCCAGAGGGCCACGCGGATATGGCTGGTGCCCAGGTCCACCGCCACGCCCAGGGGGTGAGCCAGGGGCGTCCCGGGCAGGTCCAGCTCCAGCGACCTGTCCTCCCGGAGCAGGGGGCCCCAGGGCAGGGCTGGGTCCGGCAGGGCCAAGGCCAGCTCCGCGTCCCCATCCAGCTGCAGCTGACAGCTCAGACGGTAGCCCTGGGCCCGCTCCTCCTCCGTGAGCCGCCGGAGCTCGGCCGGGGTGGGTGCGCTCACTCGGCCACCCAGCACGCGGACGCGGCAGGCGCCACAGGAGCCAACGCCGCCGCAGTTGCCCCCGGTCCGGTGACCCGCCGCAGCCAGGGCCGTCCGCACCGACAGTGCTTCTGCAACTGTCGCAGCGTGGCGACCATCCGGAGCGTGCAGGATCAGGGTCGCCATGGGGGTTCCACGCTCCGCCGTTAGGGCAGCCCTAGAGCCAGGGCTCACGGTTACCCACCCTTCTCTTCGACCCCCGGCCAGGCGGGATGAATTTGTAATACCTGCCGTTGTGGGAGTGAAGAAGGCCTGGAATAAGGCATCCTGGACCATCTTCCAGCCCCAGCATTCCCCATCGAGGCCAACCCATGCCGTCCACCACCA
>SESH01056074.1_pt1 | contig 11272 bp, 10 predicted proteins | sample 3171561 | NCBI WGS metagenome assembly SESH01 (sample SAMN10866947, study PRJNA518727) | freshwater metagenome | biome: subpolar coniferous forest; feature: holomictic lake; material: water; isolation source: holomictic Lake 442 2011 16.5 m and 2014 13 m | place: Canada: near Kenora, Ontario
GCAGATGTTGATTTCGAGGTTCCGCTTGATGTCGAGACCTTTGAACCGGACGCAACCGGCCGGGTGGTCATGATCGCTAGTTGGGAAATCCGCACTGTCCGCGATGGTGCTAATGTGATGCGCCAGGTGATGCGCCAGCGCGTCAATTTCGAACATGCCATGGCCGTGCCGGGAGTCGAGGCTCAGGTCCGTGCCATGTCGGCCGCAGTCGCCGATTTGGGTGCCAGCATTGTTGCCAACATGACAAAATCTTTGCCTAAATCCGTGCGTTAAGCTTGCCCGCCTGCCTGCCCAATAATGTAAAGTCACAGACCGGTGCTTCCAATTTTGCCTGATGTGTCGTATATTTGCTGTGCAGGGTGCTGAACCGTGCAGGAAATAGCTCAAAACGTGGTGGGTGGGGAGCGGTGGTGCGATGCGGGAAGTCCTGATGCTTTTGGCCACGGCGCTTATGGGTATGTCGTTGTACCAAACGGCAAAGCTCGGCGCGGTCACAGACGCTCACTTCGTTGCGGCACTAAGTACCCAAGGCATGAGCGAACAGGCCATAGCTAACGCGCGTGGGCTTTTGTTGGATGCGCTTGGACCCGGTGGGGTATTGGGAAGCCGTAGCTACCAGTGCCAAGTCTTCGAGGTTGATCTGGGCAACCCGGACCGTCAAGCGTGCCGAGCGCTCCGCATCAATGTGAGCGGAACCGTAGGTTTTGTTGTCTCCGGCACGCTTTGTCCCGGCACGGACGGCAACTGGCACGAATCCAGTGGCCCAGGCATGTTGACCAGCATTTCCCTTGACCAACGGTGGCGCGATGCAACCTTGAAGACCGACACCAGCCTTTATGGCGAACCCATGCTATCTAGTTATCGTGGGCGGTTCACGAAGCCCAACTTATCGGTACAAGTCGGTAGCCATGCTTGGCGGGAATCCTTGGCCTTTGCCTATGTTCGCCTACCCAATGGCGATACGCATTATGTGCTCAAGGATGCCGTAACTTTGCTGGGGCAGGGCAAATGAAATGGCAAGTTGGGGGCAGGGAGTGATTGTCGTCACAGGCCGCCGTCACAAGCCATGCTAGGCTTTATCACTGCACTTGAATACGGCACTTGAATCGAGTGGGCAGAAGCTCCGGCAAAATGTGTGAGGCGGGCAATGACATACGGAAACGTGCGAAGCAGCGAGGGTTCAGGCAATTCCTCGACCATCCCATTCGGAGCAAGGCTTTTGCGGCGGCTGCGAGCGCAAGACGATAACGGGTCCGATAGTCAGCAACCAAGCTACAGGACCGATGGGGGGAGTTGCGGGACGACCAGCATTGATGTGGACGCTAATCCAAACGGTACCCTATGCCAGCTCATGCAATTGCTTGATCATGCTGCCCACGGTAAACTTGGTGCTGCGCGAGGGTCGCTTGCACTGAACGCGGAACAGATCGAGGCCTTATGGAACAACATCGCCAATAGCTGGCCAATCGGCCGAATCGTCGCTATCGATCTTTCAGGGACAATGACCAGCCCTTGGCAGGAGCATTTCGGCCCGTACCTGACCGCCACTAGCTTTACCAGTAATCGGACGATGATCGTGGCCGGGGCGGAAAAGCTGTTGGCCATGGCCTGGAGTCTCTCGGCCCCGCCAACCCCCATTCAACAGCGAGTCGCCCCCGAGGAGACAGCGATCTGGACCAGCCGAACCTTGGTCGCCGACTGTCATTTCCGCCGCATTCGCTTTGTCTGTGACGCCCCTGACCCTCGCCATCAGATGCCTGTGCGCCTGCTGCCCCACGCCGAGCCCTGTCTAAAGGCCATGAATGCCATGGCCATCACGCCGGTCGAACGCGAATGGCTGAACCGTGTGGCCCGCCGGTTGATCCGGTGCGCCGTCAATGTTCATTTGTTCCCCTGGAGCAGCCAGGAAGCGGCGGAACAATTGGCCTCAAACCTTCGGTTGATTGATTTGACTTAGGTGACTTCAGGGGGGAACTTCAGGGGGGGCTTCAGGGCGTCTTCAGCGGCCGCGTGCCCTGTCAACCGAATTGATAGCCGGAGTGGCACGCAACACAGCTATGATGTTTGTCAGGTGCTTGGCGTCTTTCACGTCGATATCGATCAGCATCTCAAAATAGTCGGTGTTGCGGGTAGTAATTTTAAGATTGGTGATGTTGCCCCCGCTCTTGCCGATCACCGTACTTAGTGATCCTAGGCTGCCCGGTTCGTTGGCGACCACTAGGGCGATGCGGCCGACATGGTCCTCTGGCCGATTAGGGCCGGTGTCCCAGGCGACGTCGATCCAGCGCTCTGGCGTGTCGTTGAAGCTCTCTAGAGTTTCGCAATCCACAGTGTGAATAGTTACACCCTTACCGGTTGTTACTATGCCGACGATACGGTCTCCGGGCAATGGATGGCAACAACGGGCGTAATGCACAGCCATACCTGGAATTAGGCCGCAGATGGGAAGCGGTTGGTCCTTGCCCTTGGGCTTAGGTTTGGACTTGAGGCGAGGCAGGACGAGCGCGTTTTTATCCTTGTCTTTGTCCTTGTTCTTATCTTTATCATTTTCTTCGCGCTCTGCCGGATTGTGTCCAGGGTAGACCGAGTTGAATACCTCTCGCCCGGAATGAAGGCCGGCACCGATCGAGGCGTAGAGGTCGTCTACGGTACTTGCCTGAAAATGCTTGAGTATGCCATTGAGGGCCTTCTCGGAAAAGTCGCAGTTTTCATGACGAAACAATTTGTGAAGTAGTGCGCGACCAAGGTGGGAGTACTGGTTGCGCTGTTGGCTCCGCATAAACTTGCGAATACAGGCTTTGGCCTTCCCAGTAACAACAAAGCGCTCCCAGGCTGGCGACGGCGTCTGTGACTTTGAGGTTACGATCTCGACTTGATCACCGTTTTGCAGCTGACTGCGTAAAGGCAACATACGGCCGTTGATCTTGGTCCCGATGCATCTATCGCCGACCTCGGAGTGGACGGCGTAGGCAAAGTCGACCGGAGTGGCCCCGCGCGGTAGATTGATCAAGTCACCCTTGGGCGTGAAACAGAATACCTGATCCTGAAACAGCTCAAGCTTGGTGTGCTCAAGAAACTCCTCCGGGCGCGTGGCATGTTCGAGGATGTCTAGTAATTCGCGTAGCCAGCGATAGTCACGCGCCTCCGAACGGGGCTGGCCCTGCTTGTAGGCCCAATGTGCTGCGACGCCGAGTTCCGCGATCTCGTGCATATCGGTGGTGCGAATCTGGATTTCGATTCGCTGGCGTCCGGGACCGATCACGCCCGTATGCAGGGAACGGTAACCATTTGGCTTTGGCGTAGAAATATAGTCTTTGAAGCGGCCAGGTACCACCGGATAACGAGCGTGAATGATGCCAAGTGCTTGATAGCTTTCCTCAATGGACGCGACTATTACCCGAAACGCCATAATATCCGATAGCTGTTCGAAAGAGATGCTTTTGTGTTCGAGCTTGCGCCATATCGAATGGATGCTCTTTTCACGACCGCTAATGGTGGCGTTGGGCAAGCCCTGGCTATGAATAGTTTCACGTAATTCATCGACCACTCGGTCGACCCGGCTTTCCCCCTCGTTGCGTAAACGGGCCAACTGGGTCAGAATCGAGTCGCGCGCATCCGGGTTGAGTTCGCCAAAGGCTAGTTCCTCCAGCTCGTCCTTCCAGCGCTGGATGCCAATGCGTTCGGCCAACGGGCCATAGATCTCCATGGTCTCGCGGGCGATTCGGCGGCGCTTCTCCGGGTCCTTGAGGTAGTGCAGGGTCCGCATGTTGTGCAGACGGTCGGCCAGCTTGACCAGCAAGACTCTGATGTCCTCGGACATTGCCAGGACCAGCTTGCGAAAGTTCTCCGCCTGTTTCGTTTGATCGCTCTGGAGTTCAATGCGCGAAAGCTTAGTAACGCCGTCAACTAGCCGCGTGATGTCGGCCCCAAACAGCCGCTCGATGTCTTCGAGTGTGGCGACCGTGTCCTCAACGGTGTCATGGAGCAACCCGGTAATGATCGACGCAGTGTCGAGCTTCATCTGGGTTAGAATGCCGGCGACTTCGACCGGGTGGGCGAAATAAGGATCTCCACTAGCCCGCACCTGCGAGCCATGACACTTCAGGGAGAAGACATAGGCACGATTAAGGGCATCTTCGTCGGCCGACGGGTCGTAAAGTTTGACACGTTCGACCAGCTCGTACTGCCTGATCATCGCCCCACGCCCTCCCGGCTGGGCCACTCGTACATGATCGCCGCCCTAAACAAGACGGCGGCTGGCTGGATGGCGGTTGTCGCTCTATAGGATGATGTCGTTGCCTTCACCCTCAAGCATTTCCTCACCTTCCTCCTCGTCCTCGTCCTCGTCGTCTTCGTCGGACAGTGCATCGCCCATATCATCGCTACCATCTTCGCCCAAGGGACGGATCCAGGCGGTTTCGCCAGCTATAAGCTCGACGACTTCTTCCTCAGGCTCATCGGGTTCGACGTATTTCTGGTGGCTCTTAATCAAGTCGTTGCGCAAATTGTCCAGTGGGATTGTCGCTTCAGCGATTTCACGCAAGGCAACTACCGGATTCTTGTCGTTGTCCCGGTCGATGGACAGAAGCGCACCTGCGGCAACGCATCGAGCCCGCTGGGCCGCCATCATAACCAGTTCAAATCGATTGGGAACCCTGAGTACACAATCTTCTACGGTTACTCGAGCCATGCCGTGCCAACTCCATTTGATGGTGCAACGATCTATAGAATGTCCGGCCGTACCTTGCAAGCCGTATGCATAATATACTCAGGTGGCGTGAAATCCAAGTCCGTATAGCCCGACCATGAGGCCGGGTTCGGCACGAACCAGCTTTCGGTGCATGGCCGTACTTGCCACACTTGCGCCAATACACTATCTGTATGCATGATGGAAGTCCGGTCCGGACGGCCCGGCCATGCTGGTGTTCTGTGATTGCGGAACTGGATCTAACTACAACTTAATTGCTTAGAAGGCTAAACCATGATATTCTATCAGGAAGAACGACTTGCTATGTTCATAGATGGCGCGAATCTATACGCCGCAGCAAGAGCGCTTGGCTTTGATATAGACTACAAGAGGTTGTTGGATATGTTCGCCTCCAAAGGGCGGCTAATTCGAGCATTTTATTATACAGCTTTAGTCGAGGATCAAGAGTATTCACCAATTAGGCCATTGGTTGACTGGCTTGATTATAACGGGTACACAATGGTTACCAAGCCGACAAAAGAGTTTACTGACGCTTCAGGCCGTCGTAAGATTAAAGGCAACATGGATATTGAGCTGGCCATCGACGTGATGGAAATGGCTGAGCATGTTGATCATATATTGCTGTTCTCCGGAGATGGTGACTTCCGGCGACTGGTGGAGGCTGTACAACGCAAGGGCGTGCGGGTGAGCGTCGTTAGCACTGTGCGTTCACAGCCTTCCATGGTGGCCGACGAGTTGCGTCGTCAGGCCGACAATTTCATTGAACTTCAAGACCTTTCGCCCTCGATTGCTCGCGTCCATCACCATCGCGACGGTGGTAGCCACGAATCATCTCCCAGTCACTCTTATGAACCTATGTAGTGCTGGCGAACCTATGTAGTACCGACTCCGCCAGTCGCGTCAGGCTACCCATGCTGGCGCGGCGGCGGGTCTGGCCGAGTCGGGGATTGGTCCCACTGTTTATCCAATCCCCTCTGTTTATACCCCCCGGTCATCCATCCCTTCATTATTCAAAGATTAGATGGGTCGGGCGTGTAGGCTTACGTCGTAGCGCGCTGTAGTTCCAGACGACTCCAAACATCAAGCAAAGAGGTCACGAGATGATCCATCTCGGCGTCGTCGTGAAGCGGTGTGGGGGTGATGCGCAAGCGCTCGGTATTGCGGGGGACTGTGGGGTAGTTGATTGGCTGGATGTAAATATTATGGCGCGCCATCAACTCGTCACTGGCTTGCTTGCACAGACGGGCATCGCCGACCAGCAAAGGCACGATATGACTGACCGAAGGCATCACCGGTAGCCCAACCTCGCTCAACCTTTTCTTCAGGGTTGCTGCGCGTTCCTGGTGACGCACGCGGATTTCCGGGCTGATTTTGAGCTGACGGATCGAGGCGAGCGCTCCCGCCGCGACAACCGGAGCCAAAGACGAGCTGAATATGAAACTGGCGGCGAAACTACGCACGCAATCGACTAGCGCCGCCGAGCCGGTTATATAACCGCCCTGGGTCCCGATCGCCTTGGCAAGGGTGCCCTCAATCACTGTGATGCGTTGTGCCTCGCCGTCGCGCTCGGCAACGCCGCCGCCGCGCGCCCCGTACATGCCGACCGCGTGGACCTCGTCGATATAGGTCATTGCGCCGTGTTTATCGGCCACGTTGCAGATTTCACCGACCGGCGCGATATCGCCGTCCATCGAGTAGACCGACTCGAAGGCCACCAGCTTAGGCCGTTCCTTTGGGTAGAGTGACATCTGTCGATCGAGGTCGGCCGGGCTGTTGTGGTCAAAGATGTGCTTTTCGGCACCACTTTCCCGGATACCTGCAATCATCGAGTTGTGGTTGAAGGCGTCCGAGAACACCACGCAATGGGGCAACAGCCGCGCCAGAGTGCCCAACGTAGCCAGATTCGAAGTGTAGCCGGAGTTGAACAGTAAGGCAGCCTCCTTGCCATGAAGATCTGCCAGCTCTTGTTCCAATAAAACGTGATAATGATTAGTGCCAGAGATGTTGCGGGTACCCCCGGCCCCGGCTCCGCAACGGTCAAGTGCCTCGTGCATTGCAGACATAACCGCAGGATGCTGGCCCATGCCGAGATAATCATTCGAGCACCATACCGTAACATCACGCTGACCTTTCGAGCTATGAAAGGTCGCGCGGGGAAAGCTGCCTGCGCGGCGTTCGAGATCCACGAATACTCGATACCGACCTTCCTGTTGCAGGCCGGCTATGCGATCCCGGAAAAACTGCTCATAATTCATGTCGGCACTGTCACCCGCTTCGGGGTGCTCCCCTTAATTGGAACCGGCAGCCTATCACAAGCCGTTGGTGCTTTCCAAACGGGCTGTAACCTGCCACCCATTGTTCAGGCGACGATCTCATAACCATGGTCTTTGATGTTGATCAATCAATGGCCCTTTCGACATTCCGACTCTCGACGCTTGCTAACACCGCAGCCGTTTGTTAGGGTAAAAAAATATATTTGCGGTTCATTATCTGCGATGATTGGGGGGGCGTTGTGGCCAATCACAAGTCACTAGGAGCACACAGCGTAATTAGGAGAGCGGTGCCGCAACCCGGCGCACAGGACAGCTCTCCAGCCGTGCAGGTGCGGTCGCCTTTGGCTGTCAAGGGCGAGGCCATTCCGGCGCTTGGCTATGACCTTCACGACCCTAATTACCCCTTCGGACGCGCTGCGGTGGTGTCTGTTCCCGATACGAGCGAAGGGGCTGATGGCGCGTGTCGGGACATGGTTCTTCCTGCAGTGGTTGCGCCGGTAATCGACAGCTTGGTGGCTGCCCTGGCCAACCGTGACCACCAGATAAAATCTCTTGAATTGCGGCTGGGTGCCCATGAGGCTAACCAACAGGAGGCTAACCAACAGGAGGCTAACCGGGCGAGAAATAATCAACCTGCAACAGCCCTGCAGACGCCTATGGGCTTGAAAGGTGGCTTGAAAAATAGCTTAAAATATCGCTTGACTGGTTTGCTCCGTCGGGCTTGCCATGGTCAGGACGTGCAGTCCGTGTTGGCTGCCCTGGACGACGAGGTCGAATTAGTTCGCAATAGTAAACATGAGCATCATCGTTTGGTGCTGGCTGGACTTGAGCGTATTTTTCACGATGCATCATCAATCGTTATCAGTTCGCGTCATTTGATTGAGAAGAAAATACATAGAGATGGCTTTCTTCCTCGCGAGATTTTACTGTTTATTATTCTCACAATTGCTACAGAAAAGCTGAGATCTGGCAGATGTAATGATTTTAGCGGAGGTCTTTTGTTGAGTGGGCGTCACTTGTTTGGGCTGTGGCAGTATGTTAGCCGGGAGTTGCTTTTGGCCGGACAAATTACCGCAGATGAATTCAGCGAGGCTCGCCGGAATCTTGAGCATGATATCGGCATAACTGTGGATGGCGTTTCATAGCACCAGTGTTGCCAATCAAGGACAATCTGCATCATTTGGTATAGTACAATGAATCTGGATCAAGCCTTTTCAAAAACAAGGTCAAAGGTCTGTATCGTTGCGACAGGGGGTACAATTGGTTCTTGTTCAAGCTCAACTGGCATTGCCCCGTTATCTCAAGAGGATCGTGCGATCGATGCTATTGTCGATCGGCTTCGAGGGGCTGGTGGTTGTGGCCTAAGTGGTTTTAACGAACTTTCAGTTGAGATAACCTGCCCTTTTACGCTTCTAAGCGAAAATATTGTTCCCAAGGACTGGTGCGTTATTGCGAGATCAATAGAGGAGGCGGTGATTAGGGGAGCTGACGCTGTCGTTGTTACCCATGGCACTGATACTATGGCGTATAGTTTGGCTGCAATTTCATTTGTGATGGCAAATATTCAAATTCCTGTTGTTTTTACGGGATCAATGTGCCCGGCTGGCGATCCGCAGTCAGACGCTGACGATAACCTTGCCGGAGCGTTGCGCTTTTCCCTTAGTGCGTGCAATCCTGGTATATATTTGTCATTCCCGCCGCGCGATCTGGGTAATTTCAAGGTTGCAAGACATAAAATACAGTCGCTGTACTGGGGGGCTAGGGTTCGCTCTATGCCGACATTTGGTGATCACTTCTACTCCATTGACGGGAGGGTCATTGCCAGTATTTCCGATGGGATTTTATGTCAAACATCATCTCCACCCAGGCGTGCAGGGGGTAGTAAGCCATTTGTTTTAGATCAATGCATTGACGATTGCTTTGATGATCGGGTTGAAATTATTAAGGTCTACCCTGGCTTCAATCCTGAAATCCTGCTATCCGCGATTTCGCGTAAAGCTCAGGCTATCATCTTGGATATTTATCATAGCGGCACAGCGTGCGCGCGTGGAAATGAGCGTTATTCGATTGTTCCGGCGATATCAGAGCTTGGGCTAGCCGGTATTTCAGTTTTTGGAGTCGGTGTTCCATCTTGTCGTGATAAACAGTATCAATCAACGTCAGCGCTCGTCAATTGCGGGATGATTCCTCTTGGCGCAATTACTCTGGAGGCTGCTTTTGTGAAGGCAATGTGGTTGCTGGGAAAGGGAACTTCTTCAAAAGATCTCGCCGACCAAATGAAGAACGACGTCTGTGGTGAATTTTGCCATGTGGACGAGCATTGAAAAATCACGGTTAGGCTTCGCATGGCAATGGCGCGTCGGTTATGATGATTGTTGAATTGGCCCCCACTCACTGACAAAACAATAATACACCTATGATTAGTGGGCTAGCTCCCAGAACAAATGGTTAATGTAGAATAGCCAGGGCGCTTATGCAGCGTGCTTTCAAGAATATCAAGTAAAAATAAATCATCCATGATTAATTCAGTTGAAATCTTAATTAATGCTGTGGCGCTTACAAGGCTTAGTACGCATTCTATTGCGCTATCATTAATAGATTGCCCATCACGAAACAGCAAGAACTTTACATCTATTGCCATTCTTTTGCAGGGAAATGATCTCATCATTGCAATAATCATATCGGTAATGAACGCAGTTTTGCTGTCCATCTCGCCAGCAATAACTACTTGAAAGACAGAATCAGAACTTGAATGATCAACTGAAACCCTGCAGGTCAACTGATTGCCTGCATAGGCAATCCAAATTTCATTTTGAATTGACACATTATCCTCCCTGGTAGGTTATTATCAAGCGCCTAGTCTTCCTATACCGCATGTTTGAGTGTCACATTGGTCATCGTACTCACGCATGTCGTACAAAAAAGGCTGCCTTACCTATGACTTGATGCAAGCGCTGGAAACAGTAGATTGGGGACGAAACATGATGTAGAAACAATGGATTTATTGGAAAAGGCGACAGATTTCCCGCAATAAAAGATCTGGCTGGATTGGCTTATCCAATATTGCGTCCCATGATGCAGCAGGATTATCGGCAATGGATTTCATTGTTTTGCCAGTGATCATGATCAGGGGTATATTGCAGGGGATTTTACATGATATTTCAGGTGGAGTCTCGCCAGCCCTTATCATCTCCAAAAATTTAAGGCCATGCATCGGCGCCATAAACACATCGCAGATTATCAAATCAATGCGGTGACGGGAAATGACCTCAAACCCAGCCAAGCCATCACCTGCTTCATAAATATCCTGGATACCAAAGCTTTTCAGGATAGCTTTCAGAATTTCTCTGGTCAACTTGCTATCATCAATTATCAATATAGAAATGTTATGCAATTTATCATTGTCGGACATCTGGGTTGCCTCCCTAGAAAAGAACAAAACGTGGATGTAACACTACAACGTAGGATTCATTATCATCTTTGCCGTTTCATGACAAGCCTGCGTTAACGCGTCGATGGCGCCGGGTGTCGTTGCGGCGTCGCTCTCTTTGTTTAAAAATTGTGCAATTACAGCAACCCGGTGCGCACCCAGGTTCGCTGCGTCACCCTTCAGACGGTGGGATGCAACTTTTACTCCTTTCATGTCGCCATTCAGCCAAGCCTGTCCTATCTGATTGAGTAGGGTTGTCATTTCCTCGGGCAATTTCGCCAGCAAGCCTCTTAGTGCTTCCGTGCCGATGCACGTGCGAAGGACCTCCAGCTGCGCTTTGTCAAACATATCCACATCATGCCATCGGTCCGTCAAAGGCGCTGGGGTTGCTGCCGGTGGGGTCCCCAGTTGTTCCAGATTGGTGCTTCTTCGCGAACCGATCCAATGCGTGAGCGCGGCGATCAGTTTCTTAGGGTCGATCGGCTTGGATAAATGGTCATCCATGCCCGCATCCAGGCAGCGAAGGCGATCCCCGGTCATGGAGTAGGCTGTCAGGGCCAGTATCGGCAATCGCTCGGAAGTAATGCTTTTGCGGATTATCTGTGTCGCCGCAAGGCCATCCATTACTGGCATTTGGACGTCCATTAGCACTGCATCGTAGGTCGAACTACCATTCAAAACCATATCAACCGCTTGACGCCCGTTTTCGGCGATTTCCATATTAACGCCATGGCTGGACAGCATATGAACGACTACTTTTCGGTTGATCGGGCTGTCCTCGACCAACAGGACGCGGGCGCCACGGAGGCAGCCCGGATTTGTTTCCGGCGTATTAGTACTTGGCCGGATCGTGTTTGGCTT
>SESH01088130.1_pt1 | contig 11268 bp, 6 predicted proteins | sample 3171561 | NCBI WGS metagenome assembly SESH01 (sample SAMN10866947, study PRJNA518727) | freshwater metagenome | biome: subpolar coniferous forest; feature: holomictic lake; material: water; isolation source: holomictic Lake 442 2011 16.5 m and 2014 13 m | place: Canada: near Kenora, Ontario
TTGCTTGTTTAAAGAGAGGGCTATTCATTGGTGTAATGTTGTTGCTTGGGAGTAATCTCGTTTGGGCGGCTCCTAAGGGCTCTCCCTGGGGTAAGGATTATTTTCCTAATATTGAATTAGTTAATCAGGACGGCAAAAAAGTCCATTTTTATGATGATCTTATTAAAGATAAGATTGTCGCAATAAATTTTATTTTTACCCACTGTGGTGATAGCTGTCCGGCAGAGACCGCGAGTTTACGCCAAGTGCAAAGATTACTGGGTGATCGAATGGGAAAAGATATTTTCTTTTATTCGATTAGTATTGATCCGGACCACGATACCCCAAAGGTGCTTAAAGCCTATACCGAAAAATTTAAAATCGGTTCTGATTCCGGCTGGAGCTTTTTAACCGGCAGCAAAAAAGACGTGACTCTGTTGCGAAAATTATTAGGCTTATACCGAGATGATGTAGAAGCTGCGAAGCTGTCTGAGCACACGACCAGCTTTATGATAGGTAATGAAGCGACCGGCCAATGGGTGAAGCGTTCGCCTTTTGATGAGCCCAAAGTTTTAGCTCACCAGTTGGGGCGGGTTTTAAGTAGCTTCAATGCTTATCATAACTCGGATTTGCGCGCTTATGATGAGGCGCAAAGACTTCCCGATATGAGCAAGGGCGAAGAGAAGTTTCGTTTTCGTTGTGCTTCTTGTCATAGTCTGGGTAATGAAGAGGGTATAGGTCCTGGTTTGCAAGGCGTAACTAAGGTCCGAGACAGGGCTTGGCTGGCCCGTTGGTTAAAGGCGCCTGATAAGTTATTGGCCGAGAAAGATCCGATTGCCAGTGATTTATTCGAGCGTTATAACAAAGTTAACATGCCTAATTTCAAATTGGATGATGCGGAAGTGGAAGGGTTGCTTAAGTATCTTGAAGATAATGACAAGGCGGTTAAAGAGTAGTTCGTCGAGGTTATGGGTTTAGGGTGTATGGCGCTGCGCTCGTACACCCTAAAGTTCAAAGGAAAATTCGGTGGTGTGTATAAGCGTAGCGTCATGCGCCGAGGGCTTCAATATACTTTTCGCGTTACTTCTGAAAATTTGGTTAAAACCTGAAATTGCCACATTTGACAGGTTATTGACATAAAGCAGGCAGTATTGTCATGGATAACTGTGGTGAGCTTAATGTATTGTTTTGTTCGGGGGTAAGGTCTAAGTGGTGTGTTCAAGGTGCTGGCAGTTGCCAGTGTATCAGAAATGTTACAGTCAAAAATAACGATCATTTAAGCACTGAGCTTAATTTGTTAATCAAATTTACTGACATTATGTCAGTGCTATTTATTAAAATAAAGCAAACAATTTCAAAGTCATACGATTTATTTTTGGTGCGTTAAATAAATTATTACACGAAAATTCTGCGTATTTTCCAAGTCTAAAACAGCCTGTTTCTCCCAATCATCAATCACAAGGGTGTAACACAAATATTACAGTTGAATAGCCTGTAATCATTGGGTTCCCGAATTTAGTGTAACAAAAATATTACAGTCACAACCTAGCAGTTGTTTTTAATTCTTACGCATTAAAGCAATTGCGGTCTCTGATCTCGTAGTTTGTATGTGTTGGCATCATCTTTGCTTTGTTATTAATGTGCTCATTATTAAATTTGTTCTCTATACGGTTAGTCCCCTGGTTGCCGGCAAAGGTTCAAAGAAAATAAAAAAATATTAAAAAAACCAAATTCAGCTTCAGGCTGGTTTGGTAAGAACAAAGATGACAGGCCTTTATAAAGGATGTCTGTAGTAATAAACCAAAGTAATTGTCTTAAATAAAGAGGATGCGCGCCATGTTTAAAAAAATTATCCAAGTGACTAACTTCAGTAAGCAAGAGAAAGCTGTAGAACGTTATATGAAAGAGGTAAACGATATCCAGGAAGCTGGAGTCACTCGTCGGGAATTATTTAAAATGGGTTTAAGTGCTGGCGTGGGTGGTTTAACCGCTATCGGCGGTGGCGCATTCCTGCCAAATTTGGCGCAAGCTGCAAGTAGTAAAACTTCAAGCATTATTAGCCCTCCTTGTAACAAGCCTTGGTCAGATCCATTGCCAATACCGCAAACAGCGGTGTCTGTGGGTAATTTTAGAGGGCCTGGTCCTGATAAAGGTCAATGTTTGGAACCGCATAATCTTTGGAATCCAGGTAAGGGTCCAATTGGTGGCTTTGAGGATTTTACTGAAGCGCGTACAGAAGTACATCAACGTTGGGACGAGTTAGGTGGAGACGCCGCTTGTGCTAAATATGAGTTGATGGCTCAGGAAATCGACTGGAATTTTTATTCTGCTGCAGAGTATCCTACGTTTAATTCCAAGGTCTGGACTTATAAGGACATGAATCCTAATAGCAAAGGTGAGTTTGCTACCGGCGTATTACGTTTGAAGGCGCAGTATGGGCAGCCGGTGCTAATGCGTATGTATAACGGTTTACCTAAAGATGGTCGCGATACTCAAGGCTTTGGTATTAATCAAATCTCTCCGCATCTTCATAATGCCCATAATCCGCCTGAATCTGATGGTGGTCCAATGCGCTTTTTGGATTCCGGTAAATGGTATGACTACTGGTATCCGAATGTCCGTGCCGGTTTTGCTAGTACTCATAAGGCTGGAACAACTCGCTATGATGCGGCTAACCCTAAAGGTTTATGGTGTCCCGGTGATTGGCAGGAAACCCAAAGCACACTTTGGTTTCATGATCATCGCATGGATTTTACCGCCCAGAATGTTTATAAGGGACTGGCTTCTTTTTATACCTTGTTTAGCAAAGATATTAATCTGGATACCGATGATGAAACAACCGGCTTGAGATTGCCTAGCGGTAAATATGATATCCCGTTGTTGTTTACTGACAAGGTACTGGATCAAACCGGACAGATGTTTTTTGATAGCTTTAATATTGAAGGCATAGTGGGCGATCAGCAAACCGTTAACTTCAAAATTAAACCGTTTTTGACGGTTGAGCGTCGCAAATACCGGTTCCGTTTTCTGGATGGTGGCCCTTCCCGTTTTATTGAGTTGTCATTAAGTAGCACCAATACAACAGTCCCTACTACGATGACTCGCATCGCTAATTGCGGAAATTTGTTACCTAAGGCGCAAGTGGTTTCCAGTATTCGTTTGGGCGTTGCAGAGCGCGCCGATGTCATTATAGACTTTAGTAAATATAAGCCTGGTGATGTGATCTATCTGGAAAATCGCCTTGAGCAACTTAATGGTAAAGGCCCTACCGGTAAAATTTTACCTTCAAGTGCCAAGACTCAATTGTTGAAGTTTATTGTTTCAAGTGCCACTGCGCTTCCGGTTGATAGCAGCGCATCGTTAGCGACATTACAAACTCAGGTGATGGTGCCTATGCCTGATCGCACTAAAAATCCAGTCAAAGTGAAACGTAAGTTTGATTTTGGTACCAGTAATGGTGCCTGGGTGGTGAATGGCAAATTTTTTAGCCCAAATCTTATCAGCGCTTATCCGGCAGAAGGGTCCAGAGAAGAGTGGACGCTTACCTCACCAGGTGGCTGGGCGCATCCGGTCCATATCCATCACGAAGAGTTCCAGATAACTGCCCGCAATGGTAGAGCACCTACGGCACTTGATGATTTATCACGGAAAGATGTGGTTAGGATCGGTGATGCTGCACAAGGTACGGCTGGAACTACGAGCATTACTTTTGAAGTGCAGTTCCGTGACTGGTATGGCGATTACCCAATGCATTGTCATAACGTAGTACATGAAGATCACGCGATGATGATTCGTTTCAAAATCGTGCCGCCTACCGATCCTAATGCTGGCAAATAATTCGCCCAAATCAACTATTGCAGAGTAAATAGCCATGAATAAAAGAAACTTTCTTAAAAATTTGACGGGTGCTTCTTTAGGTGCCGCAGCTTTAGCTTTCGTTCCTGAAAGTGTAGCCAAGACCCACGCTCCGGTTATTGGAAGTCAGGCCAGTCGTAGTAAAAAAACTTTTCCGAATGTGCCTGTCATAACGCATGAAGGCAAAGTGGTTCGCTTTTATGACGACCTGATCAAGGACAAGATAGTCATGATTAACTTTACCTATACCGATTGCAAAGGTATTTGCCCAGGCATGACGGCTAACCTCAAACGGGTTTATAAGGAATTTGGTGAGCGTATGGGCAAGGATGTTTTTATGTATTCCATTTCGTTAAAGCCAGAACATGATACGCCTGCTATTTTAAAAGCCTATACCGAGATGCACAAGATACAGCCAGGTTGGACATTTTTGACAGGAACCAAAGCCAATATCGAGCTATTAAGAGAACACCTCGGCTATAAGTTTTCTGATCCGGGTCTTGATAACGATAAGAGTCAGCATTTAGGTGTCGTCAAATTTGGTATTGAGTCTCTGGAACGATGGGGTATGGCGCCTGCGTTGGGTGATGCCAAATATCTTGCGGAGTATGTGCGCTGGATGGAGCCTAACGGCAGTCGTCCAGTTTTAGCCGAGTTGCTGGGTTAAGTGGGGCATCTGGGCACAGTTCACATAATTCAGGCAATGTAATCTATAAAATCATAGCATTCGAAGGGCTCAGGTTTTTGTGTTTTTACATGATTAATTTGGGCTTCACATCTTGTTAAGTGAGTGTTTGGTCAGGTCAGTGACAGATTTGTCAGGTCGATTCCGATCTTGGCAGTTTTACAGTTTTTGTGTCATAGCTCTACTTGTCAGTCTATTCTAACTTTTGGCTACATCAGGTGTCCGATTAATAAGGGCGAGGGGCTTCGTGGGGAAAATATTTTGCCTCACAGGGCGATATTTGATGGCACTGTCTCGGTTTGTGGGAGTGGTAATGTTTTTGTATAGCTGGGTTGTAGTTCTCGTCATGCTTGATAGTGTGCTTTAGTGCATGGTTTTTGGGGTGTGATTTTCGGGGTTGGTACAGGTCTTGCTTTAATTTTATCGACGAAGAAGAAAAATTCAGTGATAGTTACACTGAATTAATGATAATTCAATAATTTATAGAGGTTCCTGTTATGAAGTTGAGATACTTTTCCATTGCTTTAGGTTTGACAAGCATAATAGTTGCTGCCAACTGTGCCATCGCCGCACAAGGTGGCAATCTAAATGGAATCAAGCCAGCCATCTTTCCGGTTAGCCCAATCACTCCACCGCCAGGAGTTCCTACACAGTTTGATGTAATCGGACACATTCAAAGCGCGGCTGTGGATCGTCGGGTTTGTCCCGGTTCTCCTAGCAACCTTGATCCTCGTCTTTATGGTGGCTGGGTAACTGTCAATGGCGTTGAGATTACCATTCCCTGCAATACCATTCTGCAGATGCCTGCCACCTCATTGACATGGGCAGAACTTTTTGATCCGGCATTGGTACCGGCTGGTACACCTCCAGGTACCTCGGGTTTAGCGCTTGAAGATAGGGATACAACTCCGGGAGCCTTGCCATTACCCTCTTTTGAAATTCATATTCAGGGTAATATTGTTAAAGATGCCTCAACAGGTGTTTCCAAATATATTGCCGGATTAGTCTTTATTTCACAGCAGTCGCTTAATTTAGGCCAGGGATATATTAAGTCTATTGATTACGTAACCGGTGAATTATGTGTTTCTTCCAGCTTGCCTGCTAACGGTCTTTCTGGGCAGTCCATGGTTACTCCTGAATGTTTGTCTCCTGATGCTCGGGTTCGAATTAATGATCCAGTAGGTCGATTTGGTTTAAAGCATGGCGGACCTGGTTGTATATCCCAAGGAACTTGTGATGTTGAAGAAAGTCTGTATGACCAACGTTTTACAGCCGATACCGATAATCCAACGATTCATGCCGCGACTGGTTTTCCAATGTGTATCCCCAGGGCTTATCCTTTTGGCACCAGCGGTGATACCGATGCGCTTTGTCCGCAACAAAATCGTCCCAAACAAGGTGTCAACGGTTCTAAATGTACAAATTTACCCGTAGCTGGTGGTATTACTTTTCCTGCTTTTCCTGCGCAAAAGGATGGCTATTGCCACAGCTTTGTAATGGATGCATTGCCCGTTAATCCAGCGCCAGCACCGGGACCTTGCGGAACAATTACCGCTACTAACGGTGCAATAACTAACATTCCATGTACAACACGCGCTGATCGACAAGCGCCTTTTGAAATTGGCGATTATATTGATTACTCGGGCACATTAACGGCTGATGTAAATACGGCAAATTCTATGTTAGTGTCACCCTATTATATTTCTGCTCATACCATAAATGCTCATGTAGGTATTTATACCTATCCTGGTACCAAGCCGGTTTATGTGATGATTGAGTCATTACTTGCCGGTACTAATGCGTTGCCGATTCAGAATATTCCACAAGAAGTTACTGGAAGAATTAAAGTTGAAGGTTTTACTACCGATCCTAGTACTTTGGTTGATATTTTTGCGATGGATGTTGATAAGGTTACCGGAGTGGTTACTGAGCGATTAATGAGCAGTGTTAACCCATCCGGCCCGCCGGTTATAGGTCGCGCCCGCTTTGTGCCTGCGGCCGGTGCTTATGGTCCTCCGACTCGTAATGTACGTGTCGTAAGCCGGTCAATGTGTAATAGCAGAACAATGCCTTGTTACATACCGCAAGCTTATCAGGATCCAAAAAATCCTGCCGGAAAATATGCTAATGGTCTGGTTGCAGGTCAGTATAATGCGCCGAATTTTGAGTATATTTTTACTGAAAATCTGTTTTTGGGTGATCCAGTGCTTCCTAATAACTTTCAGGATCTAGCTTTTCTTGCCTGTGGGTCGGGGCCTTTGACTACAGCTAGTGCTGGAACAAATCCACCAATTGTACAGACGCTTGATCCTGCCCCATGGGCGCAACCAATGCCAGCGCCGAACCAATGTGCGGGAAGTTTGGCAAAGCAATTGACCATCCCAACTAATCAAACACGAGATACCGTTAATGTTATTAAAGCAACTTGGGATAACAAACAAAATAAAGGTATTTTGACGGTAACAGCATCTTCTTCATTACCGAGTTCGACGCCAAATCTGCAATTGTATGTTCAGGCAGTTAGTTCAAATGGAGCAAAGATGGCTAATGATCCTCAGCCGATGCAACTGGTAACCAATCCGGCTGTTGCACCTGTGGGTGGACTGCCGTGCCCAGTCGGAAATAATCCATGCTGGCAGTATACCGCTTCCGGAACTATTTTAGATGCACTGCATCCGCGAGGAAATCCAGCATTACCTAATAATATTTATACACTCCCTGTCACTGTTAATGTGTATTCAAGTCGCGGAGGGGTTGGAAGTATTGTGCCGACACTGATATGTGGTGTTATAACAAGCCCTGCTACTGGCCTTGTAAACACTTGCCAATTTTAACTAAGCATACACTTTCGAAGAGAATTTATTATGAATACTGATGCTATATTAATTAGGCAAGATATGTCGGTTGGTCTTGAGCTGACTGCATTTTTGGGTTTGGTAGCGACACTACTTATTACTTTTACTCAACCTGTAGAGGCAGTGGTAGTCAGTCAGCCGAAACTTACACCGCAACAAGTGTTTTGTGCGGCTAATGCCAACGATAGGATAAACAATCCGGAAGTCCCTGGTTCACTTAAGTGTACGCCAGTTCCAGAGCCATATACCGTTGATCCTAATGGCAATAAAGTATTAGTTTATAAAAGTATTATTAAAAACAAGGCGGCGGCTATCGCGTTGGGAAAAATGTTATTTTGGGATAGTCAGGTAGGAAGTGATGGTCTTGCCTGCGCCAGTTGCCATTTTCAGTCAGGCGCTGATAATCGAATTAAAAACCAGATTGACCCAGGCGTAAGGAATGCTAGCAACGGCTTTGCCAGTGATGGTAAAACGCCAGTTGGTAGTGTATTTGATTTTATGGCTTCTAATCCTAACTCGACATATCTCGATCCTTTGTTTCCTACTACTGGAAAAGGTCCTAATTACACTCTGAAAAAATCAGATTTTCCTTTACGAAAATATGAAGAGCCACAGTTCCTTATGCCGGGTCAACCACTACAGGCTGATCGAAATGCGAGAATTGTCTATGACAGTGATGATGTGATTTCCTCTCAAGGTGTTTTTTATTCAACCTTTAAAGGCCTGACAGCACCGGGCACGCAGGAGAACTGCACTATCAAGTTCCCTATTTCAGGACCGCAAATGCCATTATTTAATGTTGCAGGAAACTCGGTACGTCAAGTCGAGCCGCGCAACACACCTACAGTTATTAATGCAGCTTATAATTTTCGTAATTTTTGGGATGGACGGGCAAATAACGTATTTAACGGTCTCGATCCTTTCGGCATGAGACGGTTTGCCGATATAAACTTGACACCTGCTGGCGAGATTTATAGTAAAGATACTAAAGGTAAGCTGATTAAAACGAGAGTTGAAATTTTCAACGCTAGCTTGGCATCTCAAGCAGTTGGCCCTGCTCTTAGTGACATGGAAATGTCATGTGGTGGTAAGAAGTTTCCAGACTTGGGCAGAAAAATGTTGTCACTTAAGCCTTTGGGTAAGCAAAAAATTGATGTCTCTGATAGCGTCTTGGGAGCCTACACGACTTCGGCTGGAGATATTAAGCCTGCTAACACCTATAAGTTATTGATACAAAGCGCCTTTAATAACGACTATTGGGATGTGCCCGATACTAAAACGGTAGGTGGATATAAACTCATTGAAAATAATTTCTCATTGTTCTGGGGCTTGGCGGTTCAAGCTTATGAAGCCACCTTGGTGTCTGATGATTCACGTTTTGATCAGACTATTAATGGTCGTGAGAAGCTTACTGCCCAGGAAAGCAATGGTTTGAATATTTTCTTAAATCAGGGCAAATGTGTTGCTTGTCACATGGGTGCTGAATTTACAGCTGCTTCAACTACTCATGTAGAAAACCTTCAGAATATGCCGGGTATTGGTAAATATACTGAACGTATGTTGATGGGTGACGGTGGGTTCGCGCTCTATGATTCAGGTTTTTATAATATTGGCGTACGTCCAACAGCTGAAGATTTGGGTGTAGGTGCAGGTGATCCCTATGGTAATCCCTTGTCTTTTGCTCGAAATGCAAAAAGAAATGTACCTGCGCCTTGTGATCCTTATGATTCTAATGCGGTCTGTGCTTCTAATGATAATATTTCCAGTTTATCGCCAGATCCCTTTACGACTGATTCATTTCTTTTTTCGATAACGGGTTCAGTTGCTAGTGATGACCGCGATGCGGTTGATGGGGCATTTAAGTCTCCAAGTTTGCGTAATGTGGAGTTAACAGGCCCTTATTTTCACAATGGTGGTCAGTCAACCCTTGAGCAAGTCGTTCAGTTTTATAACCGGGGAGGGGATCGCAAAGACATGTTTGAGATCGACAGTCAGTGTGGCGGTGCGCTCATAGTTAACGGTGTGGTTGCTGCTGATCCCGCAACCGGTCTGATTGATGATACCGGCTTTCTGTCTGGGCCTTCCGGTCAGGCCAGTAATATTGCTCCGGATATGGCCGGCACCAAGGAATTAGGTACTACGACTTGCAATCCAGGTCAACCACCGCAAGAAACATTAAATCTTACAAGCTCAGATGTAGCTGATCTGGTGGCGTTTATGAAGTCTCTTACTGATGAACGGGTGCGTTGGGAAAAAGCACCTTTCGATCATCCATCCTTAACCATACCAAATGGACATGTGGGAAATGAGAATAAAGTGACGGCAAACCCGGCAGTAGATCAAACTATATTATTGCCAGCAGTTGGAGCGGCTGGAAGAAAACCAAAAGGCTTGCCAGCATTAAAATCATTTGATGCCGGCTTGAAATAAGTTTTTAGGGTTGTAAATTGTCGGGCGATAGGAAGACGTTGCCCGGTTAATATATGGTTTGTGAAATGAATCTAAGGATTCCATCGTATGTTATATAATATGAGTTTTTTGTAAGCTTATAATCGGGGAAGGCATTTGGGCTTAATTGAAATTGCAATACTATCAACTATGAATTTGAATGGTTTTCAATATAGATTATTAATATTAAAAAAGAAAATTTTTAGTGGTATTTTTTGCATGTTGTTGGGTTTATCACCTGCTCATGCGGAGTGGCATGGAGAGGTTGGTGTTTTAAGTAATTATGTTTATCGTGGATATTCTAAAAGTCAGGGCAATCCGGTATTTCAAGGCCACCTCGATTATCAGAATGATAATGGTTGGTTTACAGGGTTGGGGTTGTCACAAGTAAATTTTGACAGTTTACGTAGGTCTAATTTGGCAACAGTTGAAATAAAACCCTATGTCGGCTGGGCTATGCCAATTTCTTCAAACTTGAGAACCGAGTTGTCTGTGAGTGGTTATATTTATAATGGTAATATTTTTGGACAGGCTGGCGACTATGCTGAATTGAACGCGGCCTTACATTATCAGGATTGGTTAAGCGCGAAAGTGTCAGTTGCTCCCAACGCATATCAACGACATGTAACTATACCCAATTATGAGTTGATTTATCGTCGTGATATTTTGGATACGGTGAGGTTCTCTGGAGGATTGGGTTACTATCAGGCCAAAGGGTTGATAGGTCAAAACTTTTTTTACTGGAATTTAGGCGTTTCGTGGTTTTTAACGTCTTATTTAGCGCTGGATATTCGTTATGTTGATGCTTATGTAAAAGAACATTTTGACACTGATCTGGATCATGATGAGTTTTATCCGCGTCCCTTAACCAATAAATATCTGTTGTCATTAACAGTAGGATTTTAATTTTTTTTCTGGCATTTGAACTTTATTACCTTAGTTTGGAACCTACTTAACGATACTTGAAATGAGATGAACATATCAAAGGCAAATACAGAGATATCAACACCTTTAAGGTTGGTTCCAAACCGGAGTCAGAAATCCTTGTCTGAAAAATCAGAGGCAGGTGTTGATGAGTATGTTTTGTTTAGGCTTATTGTTGAAGGTGATGCTTCTGCATTTGAAGTATTTTACAAGATTTACTATCCCAGGTTATTTCGATTCATTCTTCGTGTAACCCGTGATCCAGATTTTGTTGAGGAGCTGATTCAGGAAACTTTGTTGGTAATTTGGAAGCGCCCGGATCGTTTTAAATATCAGAGTAAGCTTTCTACCTGGATTTTTGGAATCGCTTATAACAAGGCACTTAAGGCTATGTCCAAGAATGCTAAACATAAAAGTGAAGTCAATGTTGATGATTTGCTAGATGTTGAGGGCGACGAAGTGAGTCTTACAATACACAGTTGGGAAAATGAAGACTGGTTGAACACTGCCTTGGGGATTTTG
>SESH01068623.1_pt1 | contig 11265 bp, 9 predicted proteins | sample 3171561 | NCBI WGS metagenome assembly SESH01 (sample SAMN10866947, study PRJNA518727) | freshwater metagenome | biome: subpolar coniferous forest; feature: holomictic lake; material: water; isolation source: holomictic Lake 442 2011 16.5 m and 2014 13 m | place: Canada: near Kenora, Ontario
CCCCCGCAGGGTTACAGGCCGAGCATGAAGTTGAAGGTCCGGTCGCTTTCGCCCGGGAGCCCCTCGTGACCGTAGTCGGGATAGAGCACCATGTCCTTCTTGGCGGTGATCTTGTTGTAGGCGGCGAACTGGGAGCTGGGCGGGCAGACGGTGTCCATCAGGCCGGTGTACATCAGGACCTCGGCCTTGATGCGCGGGGCGAGGTACTGGCAGTCAATGTAGCCGAGCCGGGTGAAGACCTCGCGCTCGCGGGCGTGCAGCGGGTCGAACTGGCGGAACCAGGTGCGCAGTTCCTCGTAGGCGTCCTTGGCGAGGTCCATTTCCCAGACCCGCTGGTAGTCGCAGAGGAAGGGGAAGATCGGCGCGGCGCGCTTGATGCGCGGCTCCAGTGCGGCGCAGGCGAGGGTGAGGGCGCCGCCTTGCGAGCCGCCCATCGCGCCGACGCGGGCGGCGTCCACCTCGGGAAAACTCATCACGACGCGCGCGAGCTGCGCGGTGTCGAGGAAGATCTGGCGGAACAGCAGCTTGCGCGGATCGGGGTCGGAGAGGCCGCGGATGATCTGGCCGCGGTAGGTCGTGCCCTTGACGCCGCCGGTGTCCTCGGAGCGACCGCCCTGACCGCGGCAGTCGAGCGCGGCGGCGCAGAACCCCTCGCCCGACCAGGCGAGCCGGCCGGAGAAATCACCGCTGTGGCCGGTGTAGCCGTGAAACTGGAGCACGGCGGGGCTTTTGCCGGCGGGCCGCTTCGGGCGGACATACTTGGCGTAGATGCGGGCGCCGCCCACGCCGGTGAACCACAGGTCAAAGGCCTCGCTGTGCCGCGGGGTGATCTCCTGGGTGGGCACGAGCTCCGGCTTGGGATCGGTCGCGTCCAGTTCCTGGAGCGCCGCCGCCCAGTAGGCGTCGAAATCGGCCGGCCGGGGATTCAGGCCCTGGTATTGCTTGAGTTCGGAGAGCGGTTTGTCGACGAGGGGCATGGGCGGGAAGGATGGGGTGGGCGAAGGGTCGTGGGTGCGGGGCGTGCGGGGAATTCGGAGGGAAAACCGGCCGGACGCAAGGTTGCGGATGGGCCGGGGCGCGAGAATTTCAGATTGCGGAATCGGGCGGACCACTCGCAATGCTCCGGGTTCCACCCCGCCCGGGCGAAAGCCGGCGGGCGGCCCTTCCCCAACCCTCCCTCCCCCCGTGAAAATCGCCTTCCTCAGCGGCACCAGCATCGTCAATTCCACGCTGTTCGCGTCCTGGGCGGTCCGGACGATCGAGACCGCGTACGGGCCGGTGACGTACAAGGCCCAGGGCGACTTCGCGCTGATCAACCGGCACGGTTATGCCTTCCCCCTGCCGCCGCACGCGATCAACTACCGCGCCAACATCCGCGCCCTCGCCGACCTGGGGTTCCAGGACGTGCTCTCGCTCAACTCGGTGGGCTCGCTCCAGCCGGACCTGCCGCCCGGGACGCTGGTCTCGTGCAGCGACTACGTGGGCCTGCAGCAGGGGCCGGCGACCTTTTACGACACGGAGCTGAAGGGCGGGGCGCCCGGCATCGCCAACAACCTCATCCCGCGCCTGGTCGCGCAGCTGGCGCCGGAGTTCGTCCTCCACCCGGGCAAGACCTACGTGCAGATGCGGGGGCCGCGGTTTGAGACGAAGGCCGAGATCCGGATCGTGCGGCACTGGGGCGACGTGATCGGCATGACGGCGGCGCATGAGGCCGACCTCTGCACCGAGGCCGGGCTGCGCTACAACAGCCTCGCGCTGATCGACAACTACGCCAACGGGCTCGAAGGCACCGAGATCGACTTCGCGAAGTTCCAGGCGCTCGTGCGGGACAACCAGGCCAAGGTCAACCGGCTGTTCACCCGGCTGCTGGCAATCCTCGCCTGAGCCGGGTGCGGACGCCCGGACCCGCGCGGGAAAATTTCCTTCGCGTCCGGCGGGCGCTTCGTGGTGACTGGGGCACCATGAAAATCGGCGTGCTAGGACTGGGGATCATCGGCTCGGTGTGGGCGCGGCATTACCACGCGGCGGGGGTGCTGGCCGGCGCGTGGAATCGCACGGCGCAGCCGGACTTCCCGCAGTGGCGGCCGACCCCCGAGGCGGTCACGGACGCCGCGGACGTCCTCCAGCTGGTCGTCGCCGACCCGGCCGCGGTGGCCGACGTGCTGGCGCGCCTCCTGCCCCGGCTGCGCCCGGGCCAGGTCGTGGTGCAGTCGAGCACGATTGACGCCGAGAGCAGCGCGCGATTTGCCGCCCAGGTGGCCGCGCGCGGGGCGCGCTACCTGGCGGCGCCGTTCACCGGCAGCCGGCCGGCAGCCGAGCAGCGGCAGACGATCTTCTATCTCGGCGGCGACGCCGGGCTCGTGGCGGAGCTGGAGCCGCTGCTGGCGCTGGTCTCGGCCCACCGCTTCCAGATCGGCACGAACGAGCAGGCCTGCACCCTGAAGCTGGCGATGAACCTCAACCTGGCCGCGCAGATGGAGGCGCTGAGCGAGGCGCTGGTGCTGTGCCGCCGCGCGGGCGTGACGGACGAGGTGTTCTTTGCGGCGCTGGGCAAGAACGCGGGCTACTCCGGGCTCACCAAGCTGAAGGAGCCCAAGCTCAAGGCCGGGGACTTTGCGCCGCAGTTTTCGGTCAAGCACATGCACAAGGACCTGCGCCTGGCGGAGCACACCGCGGCGGGGGGCGTCTTCCCCGTGCTGGGCGCGGTGCGCGAGGCGCTCCGGGTCGCCGAGGCCCGGGGCCTGGGCGACGAGGACTTCTCGGCGCTCATCAAGGTGCGGGAGCAGCCGTAGGACCCGGTCGCGGCGGCTTCCGGGGGCGTTCCGGACGGCCGCCCCGCCGGCAGTGGTCCGCACGGCCTAGATTGACGCCGGGGGCGGTCTGAGCATCTTCGCGGTTCATGAGCAATTTCCTGCTAATGAACCAGGTGTCCGAGGCCAAAGACGCGCTGGACCGGCTCCGGGTCAGCATGAAGACCTCGATCAAGGGCAAGGACGACGTCATCGAGCACGTGCTGGTCTGCCTGATTGCCGGGGGCCACCTGCTGATCGAGGACCTGCCGGGCGTGGGCAAGACGACGCTGGCCTACGCGCTCGCCCGCTCGATGGACTGCGCGTTTTCGCGCATCCAATTCACCATCGACCTCCTGCCGGGCGACGTCACGGGCGTGGCGATCTACGACGAGACCGCGCGGGAGTTTGTGTTCAAGCCGGGCCCGGTGTTCGCGAGCGTCGTGCTGGCGGACGAGATCAACCGCGCCACGCCGAAGACGCAGTCCGCGCTGCTCGAGGTCATGGACCGGGCGCGGGTGACGGTGGACGGCGTGGCGCATGCGGTGGGCGCGCCGTTCATGGTGTTCGCGACCCAGAACCCGGTGGACTACGAGGGGACGTTCCCGCTGCCGGAGAGCCAGATGGACCGCTTCCTCATGCGGCTGCAGATGGGCTATCCGCAGCCGGCGGACGAGCTCGACATCCTGCGGATCGCGCGCACGAGCTACGATGCCATCGCGCTCACGCCGGTGGTCACGCGGGCCCAGGTGCTGCAGTTTCAGGGGCTGACGGCGCAGGTCTACGTCGAGGACAGCGTGCTCGACTACATCCTGCGGCTGGTGACGGCGACCCGGACGGAGGCGGAGTTCAAGGCGGGCGCGAGCGTGCGCGGCGGCCTGGCGCTGCGCACGGCGGCGCAGGCGCGGGCGCTCCTGCAGGGTCGGGATTTTGTGCTGCCGGACGACGTGGTGGAGCTGGTGACGCCGATCCTGGCGCACCGGTTGGTGCTGGCCCGCCAGACCAGCGACGCGCTCGAGGAGCGCCGCGTGGTGGCCGGGGTGCTCAAGCGGATCCTGGCGGCGCTGCCGCTGCCCCGGTGAGGGCCCGGCCGGAGCCCCTCCGGCGGGCCCCGGTGCCAGCATGAGCGCGATCGGAACCAGCCTGCCCTGGACGGGAGCCGCGGCGCCCCGCGCGCGCCGCCGGTTCACCTGGAACGCGCTGCTCTGGGCACTGGTGTTCCCGCGGCGCGGGCAACGGATCGTGCCCACCGTGTCCGGCGTGCTGCTGATGCTGCTCGCCCTCGGCATCGGCACGGCGGCGTACAATTCCGCCAACAACATCCTCTTCATCACGCTCTCCCTCCTGCTGGCCTGCCTGATCCTGAGCGGCACGCTGTCGTGGCTCAATTTCCACGGGGTCACCTGGCGCCTGGAACTGGCGCCGCCGCTGCGCGCCGGACAGGCGGCCGCGATCGGGCTGGCGCTCCACAACCGCAAGACCTTCCTGCCGACCTACGGCCTGTGGTTCGACCTGGGGGCGCGCTTCACCGGCCAGACACCGCCGGCGGTGGCGGAGTCGACGCTCACCGGTCGGGGCCTGGATGTCCGGGCGGTGCTGGCCCAGGCGGCGGCGGCCGAGGTGCGCGGCCAGCTGTTCCTGCGCGAGCGGCTCGATCCGCTCGGCACCGCGCGGCTGGACTGGACCTTCCGGCCGGCCCACCGCGGCCGGCTGACCGTGGCGCTGACGGGCATCGGCTCGCTCTTCCCCTTCGGGTTCCTGCGGAAGACCCTGAGCATCGACGTGCAGGAGGAACTCGTGGTCTGGCCGGCCGCGGTGGCGTACCACCGGCATCCGGTCGCGGCCGAGCGGCGCCGGGCCGGCGGGGAGCAGACCTCCGTCGCCGGCAGCGGCGGGGACCTGCAGGCGCTCCGGCGCTATGCCAGCGGGGACTCCCACCGGCTGATCCACTGGAAGGCCAGCGCGCGGTCGCGGACGCTCCTCGTCCGGCAGTTTGCCGCCGAAAACGCGGAGAGTTTTTCGCTGTGGCTGTGCACGGATGCGGCGCTCTGGCCGCGGCCGGAGCAGTTCGAGCTGCTGGTGAGCTTGGGGGCGACCCTGGCCGAGGACTTGTTTCGCGCCGGGCAACTGGGTTCCGCCGGGCTGGACGAGGAACCCCCGGTGCCGATCCGGCACGTGCGGGACCTGGAGCAGTTCCTCGACCGGCTGGCGGTCGTGCAGCCCAGGGCGGTCGCCGCCGGTGGCGGGGAGCCGTCCCACCCGCTGGGCGCCACGGTCCGCCCCGCCAGCCACCGCAACCTGCTGACCTTCGCGCCGGATGGCGCGCGGGGCGTGGCGGCCTACCTCAATGGCGAAAAAACGGCCACAGCTTAGCCTCGACGAGCTGCACCAGCTCAAGTGGCTGCTCGGCGGCGTGCTCGTGCTGCTGTCGGTGTGGACCGTGTTTTACCTGGAGTTCGACGCGTGGGTGCTGATGGGGCTCGCGACGGCGGGCGTGCTGGCGGCGCTGGCGCGGCCGGAGTGGCCGGCGCGGGTGCCGGCGGGGCTGCACCGGCTGGTGTTTCCCGCGGTCGTGCTGTTTTTCCTCGGCGACCTGTGGGTGACCGGCGAGGTGCTGCCGGCGATCGTGCGGCTGGACATCCTGCTGCTCCTCTACCGCGGCACGAGCTACCGGCAGAAGCGCGACGACCTGCAGGTGATCGTGCTCGGCCTGTTCCTCATCGTGGTGGCGGGCGTCCTGACGGTATCGCTTGTCTTTGCGGCGCAAATCCTGGTGTTCACGGCCTGCGCGCTGGCGTTCCTGCTGGTCATCACCCTGGTGGAGACGGCGGAGGCGGGCGTGCCGCCGGCCGGGGCGGAGGCCCGGCCGCGCTGGGTGGACGTGCGCTGGGGCCAGCTGCTGGCCCGGGTGCGGGCGGTGACCGACGGGCGGATCGTTGTGCTCGGGGTGGCGCTGTTCCTCGGGGTGGTCGGGATCTCGGCGCTGCTGTTTCTGGCGATCCCGCGGTTCCAGCTGGAGAACAGCCTGTTCTTCGAGCGCTTCGCCGCGAAGAAGGCGCGGTCGGGCTTCACCGAGTCGATCCAGTTTGGCGAGGTGACGGAGATCCAGCAGGACACCAGCGTGGCGGTGAGCGTGGACGTGACCGATCGCTCGCAGCTGCCGGCGACGCCGTACTGGCGGATGCTGGTGCTGGACGAGTATCGCGACGGATCGTTCCGGCTCTCGCCGGCGCTGCGCCTGGCCAGCTTCACCCGCGAGCGGACCGGCACGGCGGTGCACGCCGCGGTGGGGACGCCGCCGGCGGCCCCGGGCGCGCCGGTGTTCTGGACCTTTTACCTGGAGTCGGGGATCAGCCGCTACCTGCCGCTGCTGGGGACGTTTGCGCAGCTGAGGTTCACGGAGATCCAGAATTACCGGCTGGGGGCGGAGCTGGGCCTGGTGGCGCTGCGGGACGAGCCGATGGCGATGACGGCCTATCGCGTGGAGGGCATGGACGCGGGGGACACGATGCCGGATGCCAAGCTGGTCGCGGCGTTGCGCCCGGGAGCGAGGCCCGGCCTAGTGCCGGTCCCGGCCCGGCTACTGCGGTTGGGCGTGGGGGAGGCGGACCGGGTGCACCTGCAGCGCCTGGTGCAGGCGATCACGGGGGGAGCGGACCTGCCGGCGGCCGAGTTCACCCGGCGGGCGAACCGCTGGCTGGGTCAGCGGCACGCCTATTCCCTCCGGCCCCAGATTGCACCCGGGCCGGGCGACCTGCTGGTGCGCTGGCTGGACTCGAGCGAAGGCGGGCACTGCGAGCTGTTCGCGGGATCGTTCGTGCTGCTGGCGCGGACGGCGGGATTCCCGGCGCGGGTGGTCACGGGCTTCAAGGGCGGCACGTGGAACGCGTACTCGAACAATTACACGCTGCGCAATTCCGACGCCCACGCCTGGTGCGAGATCTTCGACCGCGCGGCGGGGGTGTGGCGCCGGGCGGATCCGACCGTGGGCGCCGGGAACGCCCCGGCCGAAACCGTCCGCGGGGAGGCGGCGCTGGCGCGGCGGACGGACCGCAGCTGGTCGGCGCGGTTCGACAGCCTGCGCGTGTTTTGGTATCGTCGAATCGTCAACTTCGACCAGCGGACCCAGGTGGAGACGCTGCGGGCGGTCAAGCAGGCGACGGAGAACACCGGCCGCCAGCTGCGGGCGCTGCTGGCCGAGACGGTGGAGCAGGCCCGGGCCTGGCTGGCGGAACCCTGGGACGGGCGGCGGGTGGCGAAGCTGCTGGCGGTCGCGGCGGGGATCGCGGCCGCGGGGTGGGCCTGGCGGGAGTACGGCCGCGGGTGGTGGCGGGAACTGGGCCGCGGGTCGCCGGGGAGGCGGCTGGACCCGGTGCGGGCGGCGGCGGCGGGGTGGCTGCGCCGGATCGCGGAGAGCGGGGCGCGGGGGGCGGACGAGGCCGGCGTGTGGGCGGACCTCCAGCGGCTGCGGTTCGGGGCCCGGGCGACCTGGCCGGAGCCGTCGGCGGTCTTTCGGCGGGCCCGGCAGGCGGTGCGGACGCTGCGGCGCCGGCGCGCTACTCGGGCTTGATGGGCGTCACGAAGGCGGCCGGGTGGGCCTGCTTGTGGAAGTATTGCCGGAGGATCGTGCTGGCGATCGGGGCCGCGTAGCGCCCGCCGCCGTATTCCTCGTTCGGGGTGTCGCCCTCGATCGCCACCGCCACCGCGATCTGGGGCTGCTCGAGCGGGGCGAAGCAGATGAACCAGGCGACGTTTTTCTTGCCCGGGACCTGGGCGGTGCCGGTCTTGCCGCCGAAGCGCACGCCGGGGACCTGAAAATCGGGCAAGGCCAGGGTCTTGGCCGCGGTGCCGTGGGTGACGCAGCCCTCCAGCCCGGCGAGCAGGGCGGCCCGCTGCCGCGGGTTGAGCCCGATGGACTCGGTCTGCTGCCGCGGGGCGCCGGGCCGGTGCACCAGGGTGGGCCGGGTGGTGAGCTCGCCGCGGGCGACCGAGGCGGCGAAGCAGGCCATGCCGAGCGGCGTCACGAGCACGTCGCCCTGGCCGATGGCCATGTTGGCGGTGTCGCCGGGGAACCATTTCTCCCCCCGGACCCGATCCTTGTAGGCGGCGTCGGGGATCAGCATGCGCCCGGTCTCGTTGGGCAGCTCGATGCCCGTGCGCTGGTCGAGGTGGAAGCGCCGGGCCTCGGCCGCCAGGACCTCGGGGGTCGCGCGCCAGCCGGCCTCGTAAAAATAGATGTCGCAGCTGTCGGCGATCGCGTCGGGGAGGAGCACCTCCCCGTGGTGGCCCTTGCCGTTGTAGCAGACGAAGCCGCGGTTGAACTTTCGCAGGGTGCCCTGGCAGTCGACGATGGGCTCGTCCGGGTCGATCGCCCCGTGGCGCATCGCCGCGATGGCGGTGAGGATCTTGAAGGTGGAGCCGGGCGGATAGGCGCTGCTGATTGCCCGGTTGGCCCAGGCCTGGCGGGCCTCGATGTCGGCGATCGTGCCGTGGTCGGGGCGGGGGGTGAAGCGGGCCAGGTCGTAGTCGGGCTTGCTGGCCATGACCAGAACCTCGCCGGTCCGGACGTCCAGCGCCACGGCGGAGCCGACCAGGCCGTCGCCGGCGATCTGGGCGATGGCCGCCTCCGTGGCCCGCTGGAGGTCGAGGTCGATGGTGGTGACCAGGTTCTTGCCCTGCACCGGCAGGCGCTTCTCGAGCGGCGGGTTGATCTTGTACCCGGCGGGGCTGACCCGGAAAATCGAGCCGCCGGCCTCCCCCTGCAGGTGCGCGTCGAAGATCTTCTCGAGGCCGTCGCGCCCGACGGTGCCCTTCATCCGGAAGGTCTTGAGGTCCTCGCCGGGAAAGTCCTCGGCCCCGATGTCGTTCTCGACGCCGACGTAGCCGAGGGTGTGGGCCAGCGTCGCGCCGTACGGATAATACCGGGTGCTGGAGGCGTAGACCTGCAGGGGGGAGCGCACCGGGAGGCGCTCGACCAGCCGGGCGTAGGCGGCGGGCTCGAGGTCGTCGATCAGGGTGTAGGGCAGGAGCAGCTCGCGGGCGAAGTGCCGGCCGAGGTCCACCCGGTCCACCGCGCCGTCGCGGCGGAGGATCCGGTTCACCTGGTCGAGGTAGCGCTGGACGACGCTGACCCGCGCGAGCTGGTTGAACTGGTCGCGGGTGGGCAGGTCCTTGTCGCCGGCCTCGGCGAAGTTGCGGCGGATGATCCGCGCCTCGCTGATGAACTCGGACTTCAGCTCGTCGAGGTAGAGCACGACGGCGAAGCGCGGGCGGTTGCCGACGAGGAGGCGCCCGTCGCGGTCGTAGAGGTTGCCGCGCGGCCCGGGCACCAGGATGCGCCGCTGGTTCTGCATGCGCTCGGAGTCGCGGTGGTGCTCGGTCTTGAACAGCTGCTGGTAGGCGAGCCCGCCGGCCAGGGTCAGCAGCAGGACCAGCATGACAAAATAAAAGAAGATGACCCGCGGCTGGTAGCTCTTGTGCGACTCGACGAGGTGGCCGGAGCGGCCGGCGAGGTTGGTGTCCGTGGTGGCCATGGGCGGGGCTCAGGCGAGGCGGTCGCGCTCGACCCGGGCGAGCACGAGGGTGCGCGCCTGGAGCGCGAAAAACCACGGCGCGACGAGCGCGATGAACACCTGCGAGGCGGCCAGATCGAGGAACACCCGCGGCCAGACGGCGGCCGGGGCGGGCCCGCGGCCGATCAGGACGAAGGACAGCGCCAGGAACAGGGCGAGGTTGACGAGGAGCGCGACGATGACGCGGGCGACGGTCTCATCCCGGGGCACGCGGTCCCGGATGTTGCCGACCACGGCGTGGGCGGCGGCGAAGAGCAGCAGGTGCGTGCCGAGCCGGACGGGGGCGTCGGCGTCGCAGAGCAGCCCGGCGAGCAGCACGGCGGCGAGGCCGTCGCGCCACGGCAGCACCAGCGCGGCGTAGGCGACAAAGAGGCCGCCGGCGAACAGGTAGAGGTGGAGCGGCGCGAGCAGGTGGTTCACCTGCGCGAGCAGGGTCCAGAGGAGCAGCAGGGGGAGGAAGGTGGCGAGCGTGCGGCGCATGGGGCGCGGGGGCGGGGTGGGGGCGGACGGCGGGGACCAGCGGCCCGGCGCCTACTCCGGGTGCAGCGGCACGAGGACGGTGACCTCGGTGAGCGAGCTGAGGCGCGGGTCGAGCAGGACCTCGCCGTTCTTGTAGAGGCCGTCGAGGCTGGGCTCGACCCGGGTGACGGTGCCGAGGTTGAGGCCCGGGGGGAAGATGCCGCCGAGGCCGGAGGTGACGAGTCGCCGGGGCTGCGCGGCGCTGGCGAAGACGTTGAGCGGCACGAACTCGAGCACCCCCTTCGGAGGGTCGAAGGTGGCGTTGATGCCGCCCTGAAAGCTGATCGGCTGGGTCTCGCCCTCGATGACGGCGGCGAGCCGGACGCCGGGGTTGCTGATGAGCTCGACCACGGCGGTGTAGGCGTGGACCTCGGTCACGCGGCCGACCACCCCGCCGCTGAAGATGACCGGGGCGCCGAGGGGGAGGCCGTAGTTGGCGCCCTTGCGGATGACGAGCCGCTGCCACCAGCCGGAGAAGTCCCGGCGGACGACGCGGGCGTGCTCCGCGCGGTAGTCGGCGTAGGTGGGGAGCCGGAGCAACTCCTCGAGCCGGCCGATCTCGGCCTGCAGGCTCAGGTTTTGCGCGACCGAGTCCTCATAGGAGGCGTTGAGGCGCGCGAGGTCGCGGCCGGCCTCGATCAACTCGCTGTTGGTGTGGAGCCGGAGCGACCAGTAGTCCTTGAGGTCGCGGGCGTAGGAGGCGGCGACGGCGAGGGGGGCCTGCAGCTCAAAGAAGCTCGCCCGGGTGAACGTCTGCACGACGACCGGCACCAGCAGCCACGCGAGGACGACGACGGCGAGCGTCAGGAAGGGTCGGGCTTGATCGAGGCGTTGGGGCGGCACGGATGACCTGACGTGTGACGGGTGGGGCGGGACATGACAAGCCAACGCGCCCGGCCCCGGCGGGGTCCGCTTACACGTGCTGCATCAGCCAGGCGAGGTCGTTGAGGACGGCGCCGGTGCCGTTGGCGACGGCGGAGAGGGGGTCCTCGGCGACGGTGACCGGCAGGCCGGTTTTCTCGCTGAGCAGGCGGTCGATGCCGCGGATCAGGGCCCCGCCGCCGGCCATCACGAAGCCGCGGTCCACGAGGTCGGCGGACAGTTCGGGCGGGCAGCGCTCGAGCGTCACGCGCACGGCGTCGACGATCGAGGCAATGGTGTCGCTGAGGGCCTCGCGGATCTCCTGCGAGGTCACATGGATGGTCTTCGGGAGGCCCGCCACGGAATCGCGGCCCTTGACCTCCATGGTGAGCTCCTCGTCGAGCGGATAGGCGGAACCGACGCGCATCTTGATCTCCTCCGCGGTGCGTTCACCGATGAGCAGGTTGTAGGCGCGCTTCATGTAATTGATGATGGCGGCGTCGAGCTCGTCGCCGGCCACGCGG
>SESH01031639.1_pt1 | contig 11244 bp, 9 predicted proteins | sample 3171561 | NCBI WGS metagenome assembly SESH01 (sample SAMN10866947, study PRJNA518727) | freshwater metagenome | biome: subpolar coniferous forest; feature: holomictic lake; material: water; isolation source: holomictic Lake 442 2011 16.5 m and 2014 13 m | place: Canada: near Kenora, Ontario
TCGCAGAACTGCCCCGCGACAACGAACTGAATACAAAATTGATGGCGGTATTGTATCAGAATTTTTTGCGGAAGCAATGCTTCCCTTTTCACACCCTAAAACACGATCCTCCCATCGGGTTTATGCCCGCAGAAGGCGGTCCCAGAATGCGGTATTTTTAGTTTTGAGTTTTGACCTGATTAGCCTAGAATCTTGACTCTTCGTTCAAGGATCTATTCGAAACCAACGCTTTTATGACACATTAAAAGGAGTCACCCATGTATCGAGAACAGATCAAAGTATTGGATTGCACGATTCGCGACGGCGGGCTGATGAATAACCATGATTTTGACGACCGCTTCGTCCGCGCCATCTACAAGTCCGTTTCCGAGTCTGGGATCGACTATATGGAGATCGGCTACAAGAACTCCAGAAAACTTTTTCCTGGGGACAAATACGGCGCCTGGAAATTCTGTTCCGACGAAGATATCCGAAAAGTCACGGAAGGTATCCCCTCCAAAACCAAGATCTCGGTCATGGTGGATGTGGATCGCGTCGACCTAGATGACATCAAGCCAAAAAAGGAAAGCCCCGTCACCATGATCCGCACGGCGTGCTATGTCAAAGACGTCGACAAAGCAATCTTCCTTGCCAATCATTTCGCGGACAAAGGTTACGAAACCGCGGTGAACCTCATGGCCATCTCCAAAGTGCTCGAGGTGGAACTGACGGAATGCCTTCAACAGCTTGAGAAGGAATGCAAATGCAATGTGGTTTATCTGGTCGACTCGAATGGCTCACTGTATCAGGAAACCGTGGAGTATCTGATCAAGAAGGCGAAGAGCATCATCAAAACCAAAGAGATCGGTATTCACGCGCATAACAACCAGCAGCTGGCCTTCGGCAACACGATCGAGGCCATCATCCACAACGCAAACTATCTGGACAGTACGATCTTCGGTATGGGACGCGCCGCGGGGAATTGTCCGACGGAGCTGCTCTTAGGCTTCCTCAAGAATCCGAAATTCGATATCCGTCCCATCCTGGATGTGATCTCCAAAGAAATGATCCCCCTGAGCAAAAAAGTCGAGTGGGGCTATGTGATCCCCTACGCCATCACGGGAATCCTGGATGAGCATCCCAAATCCGCGCTGGAACTTCGCGAAAGCGACCAGAAAGATAACTACCGCGAATTTTATGACAGCTTCGCCGGGAGCTCTGAGGTCGAATAGCACCGCATCATATTTTAAATTAGGGGTATGCGGTTAATACTGTTAACCCCTAAAATTAAATGGAGAACAGTATAAACGTGGATCTCTGCCAATTCCGCAAACGTCCTCTCCTGGGGATCTTGCGTGGCATCACGCCTTCGGAATTGGAGCCTTTGTTCGAGGCGATCGTGCCCAGCGGCCTCCAAGCGGTTGAAATCACGATGAATACCGAGGGTGCGGCCGGACTGATCAAAAACGCGGTCAAGCATTACGGCGCGCAGCTCATGATCGGAGCCGGAACCGTCCTCACCTTGAAGGATCTCCATGATGCGCTTCGCGCCGGCGCGACATTCATCGTGAGCCCCGTCGTGGTCCCGCCCGTGATCGAATACTGTGTCCGGAATAAGATCCCTGTCTTCCCCGGAGCGCTCAGCCCTCAGAATATCTATGAGGCGTGGCAAAGTGGAGCAACCATGGTCAAGGTATTCCCTGCCGGATGTTTCGGACCGGACTATTTCAAGGAGATCAAAGGCCCGTTCCCCCAGATCGAACTTCTGGCCTGCGGCGGAGTGACTCCCGAGAACATGAAGGACTTTTTCGAGAATGGCGCCAGCGCCGCCGCGGTCGGCTCAAGTATTTTTCGCAAGGAATGGCTCGCCGCTAAAAAATTTCACCTCATCCGCAGCATGATCCAAACCTATCTCAAAGCACTGCCCTAACGTTTTTTCGTAATTTTCTAAGGATCCTTCTTCGCCGCTCGTTTTTCCCCCGCGAGGAAAAACTCCCTCGCGCCTCCGTCCTTGTCTTTCATTTCATTCCTAGAATGGTGACAAGGACGGCCCCAATTTCCACTCCTTGGAAATTGACAGGTATTGGGACCGGTCTCTCTCGGCGGGCAGAAGACCCGGAGGCAGCGTTCGAGGCTCTGGGAGCTTGGTCCTGCTTCGAAGAGCAGGTCCCAGGCGAGACCCGAAGGCGGTCGATTCTCGCGGCCCTGATTTTCAAAAAAAAAACGGATAATCAGGACAGCCCCAATTTCCACTCCGTGGAAATTGATTGGTATTGGGACAGGAAGAAGTGACCGCCGGTGACGACAGGCCTTCTGGCCCGCCACCTTGCCCGTTCGATCCTCGGAGCGCGTTTCAGGATCCCTAGAAATTCGCTCGTTAGGAATTACCCCTTATTATTTTTTACGGGGCGGCCGTGCGTTTTTTTTGAGGACGCTTTCCTTCGGATTCTCTCCTTCAAGCCGGCGGATCTCGTCGCGATAGCGGGCGGCCTTATCGAACTCGAGAGCTCGGGCGCAAGCCTCCATGCGCTGTTTCAGGAACGCGAGATAGTTTTTCGCCTCGTATTCTTTCCCGGACTCATGGACCACGTCATGGACGAATTCCTCCGCCTTTTTCCATTTCTCGATCCCGTCCTTGATCTCCTTTTTAATCGACACTGGCGTGATGTGGTGCGCGGTATTGTAATCCCCCTGGATCTTGCGACGGCGAAAGGTCTCATCGATCGCCCGCTTCATAGAGTCCGTTACCTTGTCACCGTACATGATGACTTTCCCGTTGATGTGGCGCGCCGCCCGACCTGCGATCTGGATAAGTGAGACATCGCTCCGGAGGAACCCTTCTTTGTCCGCATCGAGCACGATCACGAGCGATACCTCCGGAAGATCCAGTCCTTCGCGCAGAAGGTTTACGCCGATCACGCAATCATACTTTTTGAGGCGAAAATCGCGAAGGATCTCGACCCGCTCGAACGCGTCGAACTCCGAGTGGATATAATTTACTTTAATGCCAAGCTCTTTGAGATACCGGCTCAGATCTTCGGCCATTTTTTTGGTCAGCGTTGTAACGATCGTCCGTTCCGATTTTTTTGCGCGCGCCCTCACCTCGGCAATGAGGTCGTCAATCTGCCCTTCGGTCTTTCGGACCTCGATCTGAGGGTCCATAAGCCCCGTCGGGCGAATAACCTGCTCTGCCACATCCTTCACCCGACCCGTTTCATACGGCCCCGGCGTGGCGGAGACATAAAGGCATTGATTCATTTTGGCCTCGAATTCCGGGAAACGGAGCGGCCGGTTATCAAGAGCCGACGGCAAACGGAACCCATGATCGACCAAAACCTTCTTGCGCGACGCGTCACCATTGAACATGCCGCGAATCTGCGGCACGCTTTGATGCGACTCGTCGATGATCACGAGGAAATCCTTTGGGAAATAGTCGATCAGCGTGTAAGGCGTGGAACCCGCGGCGCGGCCGGAAAGATGGCGCGAATAATTCTCCACGCCGGAGCAATAACCGACTTCCTTTAGCATCTCCAGGTCATAGTAGGTGCGCGATTCCAGGCGCTTCGCCTCAAGGTCTTTACCATTCTCAGTAAGTTTTTTGACATGCTCTTTCATTTCCTGCTCGATCGACACGATGGCGGCCTCGAGGCGATCCCCCGGCGTCACGAAATGCTTGGCGGGATAGATCGCAAGTTTCTCGATCTCACGGATTGCCGAAAGCTTCACGGGATCGAGAAGGGTGATCCGTTCGATCGTCTGTGGGCCAAAATCAATTCTATAAGGATTTTGTCCGTACGACGGAAGTAGATCGATCCTGCCGCCGCGCACGCGGAATGTCCCGCGCCTGAGTTCGGTGTCGACTCTTTCATACTGAAGAGTGATCAAACTCGAGAGGAATTTATCCCGATCGGCGAGCTCGCCTTTCGTGATCGTGATGAGAAGTCCCTGCCAATCCTCCGGCGCGCCGAGACCGTAGATACAGGAAACGCTCGAGACAATAACGCAGTCCTTGCGTGAGAGGATGGAGCTAGTCGCGGAAAGACGCAAGCGATCGAGGTCTTCGTTAATCGAGGCGTCCTTTTCAATGTAAGTATCCGTGTGCGGAATATATGCCTCAGGCTGGTAATAATCGTAGTAGGAGACGAAATATTCGACGGCGTTTTCCGGAAAGAATTCCTTGAGCTCGGAATAAAGTTGGGCCGCAAGGGTTTTATTATGGGAGATCAGAAGTGTGGGTTTGCCAAGTTGCGCGATCACATGCGCCATGGTGAACGTCTTCCCGGACCCCGTGACGCCCTTCAAAACCTGTTCCGTTTTCCCCGCCCGGAAACCTTCCACCAGCTTTTGAATGGCTTGGGGCTGGTCACCTTTAGGCGTCATAGGTGAAACGAGTTTAAATGAGGTCATAAAATTCCATATTCTTTAATGTCTGTCGCTCATATATTTATTACGATCCTTTTTTATACGTTTTAAGGAATTTAATAACTTTTTCCAAAAATTCATCTCCGGGCTTTCCGGCTAACTCTTTTTCAGCATTCCGCAACGATGTTTCCCTTACCTCTACACGCAACTCTTCGAGAGTTTGGTCTTTATGCGCGTCGAGCCATGCTGTGAGATTATCAGAAGTAAGAACATAAAATCGCCGAAACCCCTTTGGCCAGTTTCCTTCAATCTGACCTTGAATAATGTCAAAACATGCTTCGCCAATAGTAGGAGAATGTGGATGCCATGACCCATCAGGAGATATCGCTACGATATCTTTTTCAAAGCCAGTAAACCCCAGAGGTTTATTATTATGCAGCTGAGTGAGAATTGCCGGAAAAGCATCAACGCCCCCCTTGCCAAGTGCATTTAGAGACGCCTCGACCTCTACCCCGGCAGCGAGATTCTTGCTGTATTGATCATAGTCGTTAGATCGAGGATCTTCGGCATAACAATGGGCATTCCAGAACCCGAACGCCAGCATAAGAACGAGTACGATTTTTATAACACTTGCGATGGATCGCGCGGAATTGTGTCGGACCATGGAATCCCCCTTTGTTTATCCTGGCGCCTATTATTGAGGGTCTTGGTAGCGTGTGACGTAGCGGTCCAGGACTTCCCGGATCATGCGCTGGTATTTGGTGTGAAACTTCTTGGCTTTGGCCCTAAAAAAATCCACACTCGCTTTTTTCAGAACGATTGTCACTTTTTCCGTTTCCTCGCCCGGGAACACCAGCTCTTCCGGAGGCGGCAGAAAATTCGCCACACGAACCAGTTCCCCCGCGGGAAAATCCGGATCGGATGGATCATCGTCTTCGTAACCGTCCGGTCCCTTTTTATTCCTTTTGATCTTCATAAAGTTTCCTCCCTTTTCTCCAGAATCCGGCTCCGATGATCCGGATCTTTTCTTGACGGTACGTGAATCTTACGGTCAGGACTTCGCCCAGAGCCTTCCCCAGTGCAAAGAACCTTTCTTCCGCCCCGCTGTGCCGGCGATCTTCAAAGATCCGAATATACGGATCCTTGAAAATTCCGGCGGCGGTTTTGAAATTCACGTTATGTTTCAGGATATTGAGCCGCTCTTTTTCATCGTCCCAAAGAAAACTGCCCCCGCCCTCCGGGATAAAAAGATACTCCGCTTCCTTAATTTTGTCCATACCTTTAGCCATATTTTTATATGTATTCAAAAGGGCCTCCCTCGATACTACGATTAGCTATAGTGCAATCTTAATATTACTTATATGCACATATAAAGTCAAGAAACCCGGGAGGCCCAGACAGCCATTTTTTTTAATCGATCAGAAGGGAGAAATCGACGGCTTTGACGGAATGGGTCAGAGACCCCACGGAAATGGTGTCGACCCCTGCGGCGGCGAATTTTCGGACATTCTCGAACGTGATACCGCCCGAGGCCTCAAGAAAGACCCCCGGAGCTTCCTTGCGGACGATCTCCACCGCGCGCTTGGCTCCCTTAGGCGTAAAATTGTCGAGCAAAATGACCTTCGGTTTCAATCCGATCGCTTCCCAGAGCTCGCCGAGACTTCGCACTTCGATCTCGAATGCGCTGGGATGACGCCGGAGTTTTTTTAGATCTCCATGGATCCGGTGATTCTCTTTAATAAAAATAAATTCATCGAGCCCTTGCCGGTGGTTCCGGCCGCCCCCCACCTGCACAGCCACCTTTTCCAGTTCTCGCCAGATCGGGGTAGTTTTGCGCGTGTCCAGAATAAGAGCGGGATATTTTTTGGCACGATTCACAAATTGACGCGTCTTGGTCGCGATCCCGGAAAGATGGCCGATGAAGTTGACCATGGTCCGCTCGGTTTTGAGGATCGACCGGATATTCCCGCGCATTTTGAAAACGGTCTTCCCGGGCCGGAGCTTGCCGCCGTTATGGATCCGGAATTCAAGCTTCACGGTCGGGTCCACGATCTTGAAGATCTCCCTCACAAGCCGCTCCCCGCAGAAAATGCCACGGGCCTTGGCGATCACGCGCGCCTCGCCCCGGGCATGGGCGGGGATCAGCAGATTCGAAGTCACATCCCCACGACCGATATCCTCATGAAGCGCTTCTTTAAGGAAGCCCAGCGTCCGGCGCGACACCGGCAAGGGATGCCCCGGAAAACCGATCTCAGAAACTTGCGAGTTGGGTCTGGTAGGATACAAGAAGCTTTTTGGCATCAGCGAGTTTCTCTTTCTCTTTTTCAAGGATCTCCTTCGGCGCCTTTTCAGCAAACGAAGGGTTCTCCACTTTTTTACGGATAGCTTCTATCCATTGTTCGGTCTCTTGGATCTTTTTCTGGAGCCGTTTCTTCTCCTCTTCCGGGTCCAGGATCCCCTCGAGTGAGATAAAAATATCAAAGGCCGCGAAGGAGTTGGCTGCCATCGCACCTTTTTTCTCGAATTCACGCACACATTGAAGTTCCGCGAGCCGGCCCAGGACTTTTACCTCGCGCTCAAATACGCGCACAGTCTCAAGGGTCGCCTGTTCCTTGCAAACAATAATGGCCTTAAGCTTATCGGTGGGGGCGATCTGAAAGCGCACCCGGAGGTCGCGAATACCGCACACCGCGTCCTGCAAAAGGCCGATGGCTTCCTGTGCTTTCTCGTCATGAAATCTCTTTTTCTCTTCATTCGGCCAAACGACGAACATGATGGATTCGGGCCAGGTCTTGGCATCCGCCGCCTTTTGCTTGAATGTCTGCCAGATCTCTTCCGTCATGAACGGCATGAAAGGATGCAGGAGCCGGAGCATCCGCTCGCAGACGAAGAAAAGGACTTTCTGTGTTTGAAGCCTAAGAGTGGCGTCTTCGGACAAAACCATCGGTTTCGCGAGCTCAATATACCAGTCGCAAAAATCATCCCACACAAAGTGATAAAGCTCGGTCGCGGCCTGGGCCAGGCCGAACTGGGTAAGGTGCTTCTCGATCGCTGCGGTCTTTTCCTCAAGGCGCGACAAGATCCAACGGCTTGGAAGGGATAGATCCATCTTTTCGAACTGCTCCGGGTCCGACGAAGCGTCCTTAAGATCTGCGAGCTGCATCAGCACGAACCGGCAGGCATTCCAGACCTTATTCGCGAAGTTGCGGCCGACTTCGAATTTCTCTCGGGAAAGATAAACATCCTGAGCCGAGAGCATCACCAGACTGTAGCGAAGGGCATCGGCGCCCATCTCCTCGATCACTTCGAGCGGATCGATAGAATTCCCAAGCGATTTCGACATCTTGAGCCCGGTCGCCGCGCGTACCGTGCCGTGGATATGGACCTGCTGGAAAGGAACTTCCCCCATAAACTCCAACCCAGCCATGATCATGCGCGCCACCCAGAAGAAAATGATCTCGGGAGCGGTCACAAGGTCGGACGTTGGATAGAATTTTTTCAGATCTTCAGTTTTATCGGGCCCGCCTTTGGCGAGGCTCGCCTGATTTTCAGGCGGCCAACCCAAGGTCGAGAACGGCCAAAGCCATGACGAGAACCAGGTATCGAGGACGTCGGGATCGCGTTTGATATCCTTAGAACCGCAGTGAGGACACTCTGTGATATCTTCGCGGGAAACAATCGCGCCATCAGACTGCAGACCGCAGACTGCAGACTGCAAATCTTTTGCTGTGGTCTGTGGTCTCTGGTCTGTGGTCTTTCCAGCTTGGGACTGTGCGCATTTTGCGCAGTACCAAACTGGAAGCCGATGCCCCCACCAGATCTGACGCGAGATGCACCAATCGCGGATACCACGCAGCCAATTCAGATAAACCTTGGTCCACCGATCCGGAGTGAAAACGGTTTTCCCCTGCTCATGAGCTTTGAGCGCTTTCTCGGCCAAGGGCTGCATCTTCACGAACCATTGCTTTGAGAGGTAAGGCTCGATCACGGTGTCACAACGATAACAGTGCCCGACCGCATGCAAATGCGAATCGCGCCGGACGAAAAGTCCCTGCTCTTCCAGATCCTGGAGGATCTTTTTGCGCGCCTCAAAGCGGTCCATGCCTTTGTAAATGCCACCGTGTTCATTGATCTTAGCATCCGGCGTCATGACATTGATCTGCTCGAGATGATGGCGATGCCCCATCGCAAAATCGTTCGGGTCATGCGCGGGAGTGACCTTCACAATGCCGGTCCCGAACTCGGGGTCCACGAAATCATCCGCGATCACAGGGATCTCACGGTTCAGAAGCGGAAGAATAACTTTTTTCCCGATCAGATGAATGTAGCGCGGGTCCGTCGGATGCACTGCGACTGCGGTGTCCCCCAGCATGGTTTCAGGCCGTGTCGTCGCGACCACGATATGATCTTCGCCCATTTTTTCATAGGGACCGCTCTTCCCCGCAATCGGATACTTAATATGATAAAGGCCACCCTGCATATCCTTGTGCGCGGCTTCTTCATCGGAAAGCGCGGTCTGGCAGCGAGGACACCAATTGATGATGTAATTCCCGCGATAAATAAGTCCACGCTCGTAAAGCGTGACGAACGCTTCGCGCACCGCCTTGGAAAGGCCCTCGTCCATCGTAAAGCGTTCGCGGGTCCAGTCGCAGGAAGAACCGAGTCGGCGGAGCTGGAGCGTAATGGTCGAACCGTGCTCGTTCTTCCATTTCCAGACTTCTTCGAGGAATTTTTCTCGGCCGACATCCCAACGGGTTTTCTTTTCCTTGGCGAGCTTTTTCTCCACCACATTCTGCGTCGCGATCCCCGCGTGATCCACGCCCGGCACCCAAAGCGTGTCCCGGCCCTTCATACGATTCCAGCGGATAAGAATATCCTGGATGCTGCTATTCAGCGCGTGGCCCATGTGTAAGATGCCTGTCACGTTCGGTGGCGGGATGACTATTACGTAAGGACGGACTGCAGACTGCAGACTGCAGTCCGCAGGTTTTTCTTTCGTTTTTTCGGTAGTCCGTTGTCTGCCCTGACTTCTATTTTCCTTTGCTTGATGGTAGTCAGGGCTGCCCCAATTTCCGCTCTGCTTCAATTGATCGGTATTGGGACTGTGGTCTGTAGTCTGAGGAGCGACCCCGTCGCTCCGTGGGCGGAAATAGCCCTTGGCTTCCCAAAGGGTATACCACTTCGTCTCGACTTGCTTAGAGTTGTATTGTTTGTCTAGATCCATAATTCGCGCAACGTACTACGCGCAACGCACAACGAAAGACACACGACGAAACCCTTTAGGTATTTACGTTGTGCGTTGACCGTTGCGCGTTGCGCGAGGTTTATCCCTTATGAAGTTTATACTCGATGGCTTCGACGAGGGCTTTCCAGCTGGCTTCGATGATGTTCTCGTGAACACCGACCGTGGTCCAAGCTTTCTGCTTATCCTGGAATTCGGTGAAAACGCGCACCTTGGCGGCCGTCCCCGCCTCGGAATTGACGACGCGCACTTTATAGTCGGTAAGATGGATCTCGGAGATCGACGGGAAGGATCGTCCTAGCGCTTTCCGGAGCGCGGAATCAAGCGCATTGACCGGGCCGTCCCCTTCCGCGGACTCCACATGCTCGACGCCCTTAGCGATCACACTCACATCCGCGACCGAACGAGGCTTGCCGGCACCGATCTCTTCCGTACGCACAGAAACAGATCCGGTCTCAAAGAACGGTTTAAACTTTCCGAGGACCCGCTGCACCAGAAGCTCGAAACTCGCCTCCGCCGCCTCAAATTGATAGCCTTCATATTCCAGACGCTGGATCTCGGCCAGGATCTTCTTGGCCTCCGGAGAATCTTTCTGGAATTTCATTTCAAGTTGCTGGGCCTTGATCATGATATTCGTCTTCCCGCCAAGCTCGGAGACCAGATAACGGCGATAATTGCCCACCGCATCCGGTTTGACATGCTCATAGGTCTTTGCGTTCTTCACCATCGCGTCTATGTGGACGCCGCCCTTGTGTGCGAACGCGGAGCGTCCGGTGAACGGCTGGCTATTCACGAGCTGCATATTGCAAACTTCGGCCACATAATGGGAAAGCGACGTAAGTTCCCTCAGCTTTGCGGGAGGAAAACATTTGACGCCCATCTTGAACTGCAGATCCGGGATGATGCTTGCGAGGTTTGCGTTCCCGCAGCGCTCGCCGTAACCGTTGATCGTCCCCTGTACGAGAACGCATCCCTCGCCGACCGCTTGGATGGAATTCGCGACTGCCAGCTCGGAGTCATTATGACAATGGATTCCAAGCGGCGTTTTTACGGAACGCTTCACTTTCAGGATCGCGTGACGCACTTCGTGCGGCAAGCTGCCGCCATTCGTATCACAAAGCGAGAGATTATTGGCGCCAGCCTTCGCGGCTTGCTGGAGCGTCTTCAGCGCGTATTCCGGGTTCGCCTTGAACCCGTCAAAGAAATGCTCCGCGTCATAGATCACTTCGATCTTCCGGTCTTTGAGATACGCGACCGTCTCATAGATCATGAGAAGGTTTTCTTTAAGAGTGGTCTTGAACACCTCAGTCACGTGCATATCCCAGCATTTCCCGAACACCGTCACAACCTTGGTGCCGGCATCCAGCAAGGCCTTGATCTGAGAATCTTCTTTGACCTTCATGTGGGCGCGACGCGTGGAACCGAATGCCGCGATCTTGGAATGCCGGATCCCCGCCTTTTTGACCGCAACGAAGAACTCCATATCCTTCGGGTTCGAGCCCGGCCATCCGCCTTCGATATAGTGAACGCCAAACTGATCGAGCCGCTTCGCGATCAACACCTTGTCATGCGAAGACAGACTGATCCCCTCAGCTTGTGAGCCGTCTCTTAATGTTGTGTCGTAAAAGAGGATCTTTTTATTTTTAGCCGTCATTTATTTT
>SESH01016925.1_pt1 | contig 11238 bp, 13 predicted proteins | sample 3171561 | NCBI WGS metagenome assembly SESH01 (sample SAMN10866947, study PRJNA518727) | freshwater metagenome | biome: subpolar coniferous forest; feature: holomictic lake; material: water; isolation source: holomictic Lake 442 2011 16.5 m and 2014 13 m | place: Canada: near Kenora, Ontario
CACGCCATCGTGCTGCTCTGCCTGACCGTCTCGCTGCTGCTTCGCGACCAGTGGGTCAGTTTTCTCAGGGCCGTTGGCGCGTCGTGCGAAAACGTGAACCTGGGCGCCAACTGGGTGGGTAAACTCCGGACCGCGCTGAACTTCCCGATCATCTGCATCATCTATATCCACGAGGGAGCAGAGGTCAAGTACCTGCCGGTGGAATTGATGTACGTGCTTGAGGCTGTTGCGCTCATAATCAATTTCTTCTCAGTGTATGTCTACACCCGCTCATACTGGCCGCACTTGCAGAAGGCCCTTGATCCACGCCCCCAACGCTGACCCGCCGTGCGCGCCGGCCGGTGCTGAGAATGCTACCGTTGGCCGGCCGGCCCGCTGATCGTGAAGACGGTCGTCCTGGCATTGTTCAGGGGGTTGTCATCCGTGGCACCGCTGATGGAAACGTCCGACGCCACCCGCAGCACGTTGGTGGGACCATCTCCCGGCAGGCGCACCAGGAAACGGCAACCCGCCGTCTCGCCCACGCCGATATCCGTGAGGCGTACGGCGTTGCTGAACTCGCCAATCATGACGCGCAGGTCCGCGCCCTGAAGAGCTTCCGTGCCGCGGTTCTGCACCGAGACGACAAGGGTCAGCTGCCCGTCGCCGGCCGAAGCGGCATCAATGCAGTTATCCGCAATGGCGGCGTCATGAATACCACTGGTTCCACGGTCAAGTATGCGGCCGGCGTTCAGGATTCCGCAGCCGTATTCCCGATCACGACCGGGCATACCGGCGTCATTGCTGTTCCGGAGCAGAACGTCAGTAACCTCGGCCGCGGTCAACCCCGGATTCCCGGAGATCAGGTACGCAAGCACCCCCGAAACGAGCGGCACTGCCGCCGAGGTGCCGCTCATCCTCATTGCTGTGTCTGCCGAAGCCGCTGCCCACACATCCAGCCCGGGCGCGGCAATATCCACCTCCGGCCCGCTGTTGGCGAAAGCAAGCCGCTTTCCCGACGCATCCACAGCCGTGACACCAATCACGCCTTCGTACCTGGCCGGATACGAAACCCCATCCGTCGAGTCGTTGCCGACGGCCGCGACGACTATTGCTCCAGCGGCAATCGCGCGCTCCACAGCCTGTCGGACAAGGGGGCAATCGCCACGGCTCCCAAGGCAGAGATTTATGATGCGCGCCCCCCTCGCGGTGGCTTCCTCAATCCCCTTTGCGAGCGTGAAGCTGTCGCCGCTGCCGTTGTCGCCCAGCACCTTTACGCTGATGAGCTGCGCCGACGGCGCCACGCCCTCCCTGCCGGGGATGCCGCCTGACAGTATGGCTGCGACCGCAGTTCCATGCGAGTTGGCTGTCCGGGCGCCGGACTGCGTTTCTCCGGTCATATCAACCCTTACCACGCCGGCTCCTTCCAGGCTCGGGCAACTGCCCACCCCAACATCAAGGACGGCAATCGACACACCCTCACCCCACTTCCTATGGTCACCGGCAATGCCCAGCCAGGCGAGTGTCTGCGGACCAAACCCGGCGCCGGGCACGCCACTGTCCGGTGTCACCGACCACTTCCCCGGGGCCCGTGGCTGCTCCACACGCAGGTTCGGGGAGTATTCGAAGGCGCCAGGCGTTTCCCGCTCAAGCCGCGAAACCTCCTCTGCGGACATGTCAACGATGCGAACACTGTTGAGGGACAGGAGGACATCGGCCACCCGGCCCCTGTGCGGACCGTCACTGCCGAGAAATTCCTGCATCGCCTCCCTGTCCTTGAACCGGAGGATCCATTCACCGGGCACAGAATTGGAACCGTTTACAATCTTCTCAACCAGCGCCTTAGTGCGCGGTTGCGGAGGCGCTGACGGTGCCGGTAGCGCAACTGGCGCGGGGTGCTCCCTCCACGCCTCGCTGCCGGCCACATACCTCACAACCGATGTCGAAATGACCTCCGACTGCATCTCCCTTGCTGGCGTCTCGGCCTGCCCGCCCCAGGGCGTGACCTCTTCACCGGGTTCCACCCGAGCCCGGATCCTCCACAGCAGGAACAGGCCGATTCCAAGCAAGGCCACACAGGCAGTTCCCGCAAAGAGGCGTTTCACAGATGCGCTCATGGAGAAATGATACCCCTTTTTCGGCCTGAACAAAGGGTAAATGGGGTAAATGATTGACAGAACGGGAGTTTTCGCCTATATGCGGTTCATCGGTTGTTTGGGCGGGCAAGCGCCGACCGATCCAGAACCATTGGCCAAACTGCTGGAGGAACACTTCTATGTCCGGTCACCTCTTCGCCAACCAGCCTTCGGGGCGTGATGCGCTGGAAAAGGCTGCGGCCGTGATCATCCCCGTGCCCTACGACGGCACAAGCACCTGGATCAAGGGCGCCGACAAGGGGCCAACAGCACTGTTGGAGGCTTCAACCCACATTGAGCTGTATGATATTGAGACCGGCTACGAAGTCAGCGGGAAGGGAATCTTTACCGATCGCCCCGTCACCGAGGACTCATCACCAGCCATGATGGTATCGGCTGTACAGAAGCGTGTCCGGAACCACCTGGCTAAAGGCAAATTCCCAGTGGTGATTGGCGGCGAGCACTCCGTAAGCATCGGGGCCGCTTGGGCCCATGCTGAGTCTTTCAAAAACCTTTCCGTCCTCCAGCTGGATGCCCACCTTGACCTGCAGGACGAATACCACGGGTCTGAGTACAACCACGCCTGCGTCATGAACAAGGTTGGCAAAGTGTGCCCGATTGTGCAGGTGGGAATCAGGAGCATCGCATCCGCCGAGATTGCGAACATGGACGAAGAACGGGTCTTCCTGGCTGAGAGGATCTGCGCCATGAAGAGTGATGCCGCCTGGATACGAAGAGTCCTGCCCCTGCTCAGCAGGAACGTCTATATCACCGTGGACCTGGACGTGTTTGACCCGTCACTGGTGCCATCCACCGGCACCCCTGAGCCCGGCGGACTGGGCTGGTACCAGGTCCTCCAGCTCCTCCGGACGGTGTTCGAGCGACGAAATGTCGTTGGCTGCGATGTTGTCGAACTCTGCCCCTCAAATCACAACAAGGCTCCCGATTTCCTGGCAGCGAAGCTTGTCTACAAGCTGCTGAGCTACAAGTTCATGGGCCGGTAGACACGGCGGAATTGTTCGGGTGGGACTTCTGGAGCCAACGGTCGGGATTGAACCGACGACCTGATCATTACGAATGACCTGCTCTACCAGCTGAGCTACGTTGGCAATGCATGCCGCTACTCGGCAGTTTCAGCGCTCTCTGACGGCAAACCCGCGGTCTTACCCTCCCCGGCACCATTCTTAGGTGTTCCGGATGAGGCCGCCTCGGGGTTGAACTTGATGCCGTACTTCTCAACAACAGCTTTTGCGTCACTATCGGTTTTCGAAAGGCTGAGTAAGTCGAAAATGACCGACTCGAGCTTTGTCTCCGCCTGGGCGGCCTGGCTGCTCAGGACAGCCTGCCTGTCCTGAAGCCTGATCAAATCGATTTGCTGCACCATTGCCATGGCGACCTGCCAGCCGAGGAACAAAGCAAGGCTTACAGAAAGCAGGACCAGTGGCCAGAACGGCGTGAAAACACTTGGTTTTTCTTCGCGGTGGCTCATTGCTTGGGCACCTCCGTCACGGTAGTGGTATTCTTCTCCACCTGCTTGACATCCGCGGCCGCAGCCGGTGCCAAAGTTTTGGAAGCAGGCACATTGTATCCGTGCTTTTGCAGCAGGTCCCGTATCGCGGTGTTTCCACCCTCAGCCGCACTGACAAGATCCAGTAGAACTCCACTGCTTATCTGCTGGGCCCGCGGGCCGAGAATGCCCTGGCTCAGCGCCTGTTGCTGGAGCTGCAGCCTGGCCTGTAGTTTCTGATTTGACCTTGCCACGACCATCAGCGCGACCGCCAGCGAAACGCAGGCGACACCAAGAAGCAAGACAACAAAATAAGGCCCTGACTTCATCAACAGCTCCCTATTGATCAATTCCGTAGCTTCGCTGGAACCCACCACACCTGACCTTCACCGGCTCCGCCAGGAGAACAGGTACAACGGGCGGACATACTATTTGGGACTCACCCGGCTCACAAGCTTTTTCTCGCACAGCCTCGCATCAACAACGGGGCCTCGCTCACAAATCGTGCGGCTGCGGCTGTCACAGCGGCCGCTTCCCGAGAATGGCGATCAGGAGCAACTCCAACACCAGCGGCCCTGGAATCCCGGACGATACCAGTTGTTCCCTTGCCCCCCCGACAAGTCCCCTCGCTTTGACAAGCTCCGCGATGGCGAACCTCTCCGCCTGCTCCGCAAGCTTGCAGACCCGGAAAGGCTTCATCGTGCGCGGGTCGTCCTTGCCAAGACACCCAAGCGCCTTTTCCATCGCCGGGTCAGCTGATTTCCAGATCGCGTCGGCCCACGACCCCCTCTTCTGCACCTTGAGCCAGCCCCGGTCGAGGGCCGTCCGCAGCACAATGAGCAGCGCAACTCTCTTTTCCAGCCCGGCAACAAGTCCGATCGGCGCTTCTTTCTGGAATATGAGCTGGCGAAGCACCCTCGATGCCTTTGACAGATCCCTCTCCATGACCGTGTCGGCGAAATCCCACGCGGCCGTCTCTCTTACGGCCGGAACGAGGGCCAGGACGTCCGCCCTTGTCACCTCGCGGCGCGCACCGGCATAGATCATGAGCTTTTCGACCTCGTTCGTGATCTGTCGGGTGTCATAACCGGCCCGCTCGACGAGGGCCTGCACCGTGTCCCTTCCGACGGTAGCGCCGGCCTTCTTGAATGCCTTTGTCGCAACATCCTCTGCCTGGCGGCCGACCTCCCAAGGCTTTTCCACGGTGGAGAACTCGAGCACCTCACCGCATCGCTCGCAGACCTTGTAGAGAGCAGATCTCCCGTCAAGCTTGGCCATGGTAATGAGAAGTTTGTGCCCCGGCTGCAGCCCGGCGCCAATCAGCGCGACAAGGCTGTCGACCAGAGGCTGCATGTCCGCCGACCTTGCCTTTGACCCCACCGAAAAGAAGTCGGCATCCCTCAACCAGACAACCTTTCCTCCCCCCATGAAGGCCATGGTCTGGAGCGCTTCCATGCATTTCCTCAGGCAGCGCATGGACTCGTCCGCGTTGACGGTGCGGCCTTCAATGATCTCAAGGCCAAGAGCCTGCTGGTCGGCCGGCACCAGGGCATCGACAATTTCCCTGGCCCGCGCACTTGCCTGGTACTCGTCATCGCCGCCGATGAGGTATACGTTGCCATGCGGAGCGGCGTTTGTCGCCTTGCCCCTGGACTCCCCACCTGCTACTGTTTTACCGCTCATGTCTGGAATATACACGAAGCTGTCTGCTGCAATCAAGACCGCCGGACCGGACCCGATACCATGAAGATCCTAATAACAAACACCCAGAAGTCCTTCGGGCTGGACATCGGCCGGATAACCCGCTTCCTCTCCAGGATGGCGGAGAACCTGCAGAAGGCTGACCCGGGCACAAAATGGAGCGAGGTGTCGCTCGTTCTCACCGACACCCCTGGCATCAGGCGAATCAATATGCGGTTTCTGGATTCTCCGGACACCACTGATGTAATATCGTTCAGGTATCTGCCGATTCCCGGCGATGACGCCCCTGCATCCGGCGAGGTCTTTGTCAATGTTGAGCAGGCAGTGGAAAGCAAGGCGGCCCGCGGAAACTGTTCGCGGGAACTGGCCCTCTATATCGCGCACGGGTGCGACCATCTCTCCGGCGAAGACGACGCCACCGCTGCCGGTTATGCCAGAATGCGTCGCCGGGAACTGCGCTGGCTCAGGACGGCGGCAGCCGCGGGCCTCCTCCGGAAGCCCCTCATTACGGGCGCCCGCCGCACACGCAAAGGTTCACGATGATAGAGAAGACCACCGGGATTGTCCTCCGGGTTTCGCCATTCTCAAGAACGTCCCACATTGTGACGTGGTTCACCTCTGACTTCGGAAAGGTGACCACGCTGGTAAAAGGCGCACAGCGCGTCAAAAGCGCATTCCTGGGGCAGTACGACCTCTTCTACACCTGTGAACTTCTCTTCTATTCCCGCGACAGGAACGGCATCCACATCATCCGCGAATGCTCCCCCATCGAAACCCGGTCACAACTTCGCGGCAACTGGCGGTCGGCAGTATGCGCATCGTACTTCTGCGACCTCGTTTCGCGCATGACTCCGCCACACTCACCAAGTCCGCAGTTCTTCCGGCTGCTGGAGGCAAGCCTTTCGTTCCTCTGCGCGAACGGAACAACGAGGTCTCTTGTGTCATGGTTCGAACTGAGGTCAACGGGAATAGCCGGATTCTCCCCGAGGTTGTCCGGCTGCACAAGGTGCGGCGCAGCCGCCACCACGCAGGGCGACTTCAGGTTCTCGTGCGATGCCGGGGGGATAGTATGCCCGTCATGCGCCGTGACAAACCCCGCGCAGTCCGCCCCGCTCGACGCCGGGGTCCTCTCCACAATGCAGGCGTGGCAGACTGCGGACCGCCCGGCGGACGTCGTGCCGATGAAGTGCCTTCCGGGGCGGCTGGTGGATATCGAGAGGATTCTCGGGATGTTCCTGGACTACCACGTGCAGGCCCTGCCCGCCGGGCGGTCAATCGCGCTGGAACTGCTGCCACTTGGAAACGGGGCAGCCTGAGAGAGCACTTGCCATCCCGAAGCGTGACTCAGGGGGCCTCGGCAATAGCCGTGACGTTCAGAATCGCCTTGAGGGGAAAAGAGCCGGCCTTGGGATTCCGCGTAAGGTCCAGCCTGCCGATGCGCAGCAACTGGGGTGACGCCTCGATACGACACAGCAGCTTCATCAGACCTTCCTGGTCACCGACCACTTCAAACCGTACGCTGGACTGCTCAAAACATCCCGTCCGCACGGACTCCTGTGGCTTCCTGTCCAGAAGACTGACCCCGCACCGTGCCGCCATCTGTTCAATCTCGGTGGACAGCGCATCGGTCGGTTTGATTGCCGGCACAGCGGGGATGTGAGCCTTGATGCTGTCGAACTTCGCCTGCACCTCGTCGGTCTTGGCGATTATGGAATAGTTCTGCTCGAGCCGCTTGGAATCATCCCTGATAACAGCCGACAGGTCCGCCAGCCTTGTGTGCAGGCGGCGCACCACGGCCCAGTTGCCAAAAGCCAGAAGGACCGCCAGGCAGCACAGCGCAAGCATCATTCTCTCGCGGGGAAGCAGTTTGTCCAGGTTGACGAACGCCATCACGGCTCCTTTGTGGCCAGACAGGCCAGTTCAAACTCCACCATGCCGGTCTTGGAATCGATTCTCTGTTGCCTGCTCACAACATTTGGATAGATGACGCTGCTGAGCTCGAGGTTCTGCCTGAGCAGGTCCACATCGGGGAATGAGCGGGCGCGACCCTTGAGAATCAGGCTGACTTCACTTTCAAATCCGATTGAATCATACACAACCGCAGGCGGTGTTTGCCTGGCAAGCTCAAGCAGGATGTTCACCGGCGCGCGGGTGCTGTCAAGCCGCGCCATGATTGTCCCGATCGTATCGCTCATCCGGTTGACTTTTGCCACCTGCGCCTCAGTCTCATTCAGCCGGGCGCGCAGGTCCATCACCACCTCGAGCCGCTGGTGCATCAGCACAATTGCCATGACCGACAACAGCACACCCACAGTCAGGACCAGCGTCCCCATGGCGGTCAAGCCCCTGGCCTTCACCTCCAGGTCGCGTCGCATCTTTACCGGCTCCGGAACCAGCGAGAACTCCATGGCGCCGGGATCAAGTGCCATGCTCACAAGCGGCGTGAGAGAGACACCCCTGCAGGTTTCTGATTTCAGGTCCGGCAGGCCGGGCCCCTTCTTGACATTCTGGAGAGAATCCAGCGACTGGGCCGCAAGCTTGAGGCGCTCTCCAAGCACCGCATCCAGGCCCGCGATGCCGGCTTCCGCCCCGGAGACCACGAGACTCTCGATCGGCGCGTTGGCCCCGGCCTCGCCGCGGTACGCATCAATGGCGTTCTCGATCTCGCGGGCCAGGGTCTCGCGCCACTTCTCGGGGGCCTGCTCAAGCTGGCGCGCCCCGACAAGAATGCTCTTCGTGAGGACGAGCTGGCCTTTCACCACAATCCCGAGGTCGGAATAGCCGCTATCCACGTCCAGCAGGACAACGCCGCCCTTCCCTGTCCGCCCGGCCTGGATCATTTTGTACCAGTTCAGCATCCCCTCGGAGCTGACGGTCATCCCGGTAACCTCCAGGCCGGCTTCCTCGAGAAGCCGGAAACGCTGCCGCATGATGCTCTGCTGCACCATGATGAGCATTATCCTCGTGTGCCCCTCACGACCGGCGCCTATCACCCTGTAGTCGGCAACAATCTCGTCGCGGGAGTACGGCGTCTGCTTCCCGACCTGCAGCTCGACCATGCCGGAGATTTCGGAAGGATCTGTGGAAGGGACCTCGAGAAGCCGCACATTTACGACCTGCCTGGGAAGGCAGGCCAGCACCGGGTTGTTGCCGAGCCGGAGCTTGTGGATGTCGGCGGCCAGGCCACGCATGAACTCATCGTCAACGGATTCAAACTTCCTGACGAACACCCTGGTGAGTGTAACCCCGTCACGGTCTCGCGTGGCCTGGATCAGCTTGATCCGGTCGTTCCCCGCTTCAGCAATGGTTACACACTTTGCCCATCGGCTATTCTTCATGCCAGGCCTTCATTTCCCCAGTCGTGCCATCGAACACAAAGGCAATCCGTCTCTCCACTGCGGCCCCATCAGGCAATCGACCCGTGGATATACCACAGAAATACCCGGCCTGTACAGCTATGAGGTGATGATTCAGCAACCACTCAAGTATCGTCCACTGGCCGCGCTGCGATGCGGACATCTCCCCTTCCCCGAAGAGCTGCTTTCTGATCGCGCGCTTATCGAGCGTTTGCAGGACATTCCCCGCATCCCTGAACTCAACAATACGTTTCACCAGCCCCTCCGCGTCGGCATCCTGGGCGCCATTCCTCGCAAGTGCCAGGGCCCGGAGCACCGCATAGTCGGCCGTGTTCAAGTTCACACCGGTGTTAGTGCCGTGAATAGTCAGGTGGTCGGCAATGGCGGAGAAGATGTTCGTATCCATTCCCCGCACCAGGAGAAGCTCCTCGAGGATGGTGATCCTCCCGTTGTGGACGGCGTACGCCCCATCGAGTGCCGTGTTCGGCCCGACCTCGCTCCCGCCGTCCCTCGCCTGCCCGTCTTCGTCGATCCAGTCCGCAATTGAAGCCGCAAGCTTCTCCGCATCCTGGTCGCTCAGGCAGGCCGCATCCCTGAGGAGCGACGTTACAAGCCAGCAGGTCACCTCGTTGGTTATCCCGTTGATGTTGATCCTGCCGCATTCATCGGCCACGCCATAGTTCGTGTGCACAACACCGCCGGCATCGCCAACAGTGTGGTGCACAGTGAACACACCGCCACCCACGGGAATGTCTTTCATGCCTGCCGGATTGTTATTCCACGCGGACAGCGCGCCGCTCTCCGCGTTGGTGCCGTGCCGGACCTCCGCCACGGCCGCAGCCACGCCGGCTCTCGCCGCCCGGTAGCACACCGCCCTGTTGGCGACATCCCAGGCCGCTGCCGCGCGGTTCGACACATGCGCGCACAGCGCAGCCGCCATGAGGCCGAGCAGGAGCACCGTCCACAGCGAAACGATCAGAACGCTCCCGCCCGACCGCTGCCCGCCTCTATGCACTGCCTTCGGCCTCATCGGGATCCTCTTTCTCCGCCGGCGTCTTCACCGGCAGGTCGATTGTCTTCAGGATGGTCAGCGGCCCGCCCCCGCCTTCCCCGCGAAACTCAAGTACGATCCTCAGCGCCGACGGCAATCTCTTTCGACTGCTCCAGGCGTCATTCCAGACTGCGGGGCCGCCCGGCGTGGCCGGAGGATCAAGATATGTGATCTTCACGGAATCGACACCTGTGATGACCGCGGCTGCAGTTCCTTCCCCCGCGCCACCCCCCGGGGGAAAGGCATTGATGCGACGGTTGAGTTCACTGGCCTTGGAGTCGAACGAGTACTCGATCTCGCAGAACCGCCGGACCCGCCCCTCTCCCGTGTCTTCCTCTGTGATACCGGTGAATGCCACCACGGAGTCTGAGCCGCGGAAGGCTATGGCGTAGAACGGAAACGCATTCCTGGCGTCCCTTTCCAGCTCCTCAAGCGCCAGCATTGCCTCGAGACGCTTGTCATCGTAGCCGCCAGCCCTTTCCCACACGAGTATGCCTGAGTACAGGGCCAGCAGTATTACCCCGCCGACCACCGAGAGGATACTGATCGAAACCAGCAGTTCAATCAGGGTCAACCCAGCGCATTTGCCATCATGACGCTTCATGCTCATGGACTTTCCACGACGTAGGTTGAAAGGGAATAGGCCGCGGCTTCCTTGCCCGGCAGCCATGCGGACACCACGATTTCGTTTACCGCCGCCCCTGACGGACGGGCCGCCGGGTGAATATCGACCTGCCAGGCAAATCCGTCGCCGGCGCCTGCCGCCTGGCCGGCCGCCATCTCGCCGCCGCATGCCATGCCGGAGATCTTCTCGTTCATGAAGGCTGTGGCCCTCATTCGTTCCCCTGCCGAAGACAGGGTCGACATGCACACGTCAAAGGCGGCCATGACGCCCACGATGCCGAAAGCGAGGATGGTGACAGAAACAAGTGTTTCTATGAGGGTGAAGCCGCCCGCACCAACGCTAGTCCTGTTTCCAGTTGGTGATGTCATCGGTGGCGCCATTGTCGTCAAACTTATTGGGGCCGGTCGAGTACAGGTCATAACCGGGTGTATTCTGTCGCGTCCCTGGATACTTGTACTTGTACTGGGCGCCCCACGGGTCAATGGGGTCGTTCATGAGGTACTTTGTCGTCCTCCCGGCAACCCCCTGTGGAACGGACTGCAACGCCGCAAGGTCCTTCGGAAACCCGCCTGTTTCGAGCTTGTAGAGCTGAAGGGCCGTGCCGATGGACTTGATCTCCACCTTCGCAATCCTGCTCTTGGCCGTGTCGGGCACATCGCCCAGGTAAGGCACCACCATGGCCGCGAGGGCTGCGAGAATGATGACAACTATCATGATCTCGATCAGCGTGAATGCCGATCGCGGGTTGCGCGTGCGCATGGTGCACACCTCCATGGATACAATACCGGCCTCAATACGTCACGAATATACAGCACAGCGATCCCAGCGTACACCCTTAAACTGTGGGAATTGAAATACGCGTACTGGAGATTGCCGGACCAGCC
>SESH01033641.1_pt1 | contig 11230 bp, 6 predicted proteins | sample 3171561 | NCBI WGS metagenome assembly SESH01 (sample SAMN10866947, study PRJNA518727) | freshwater metagenome | biome: subpolar coniferous forest; feature: holomictic lake; material: water; isolation source: holomictic Lake 442 2011 16.5 m and 2014 13 m | place: Canada: near Kenora, Ontario
GCAGGTGATGGCCGGACAGGCACTGTTTCGAGTGGCCGACCTGAGTCAGTTGTGGGTTGAGGGCGATGTGTTCGAGCAGGACATGCCGCTCGTTCACGTGGGACAGGAGGTGCGCGTGGAGTTCCGCGCGCTTCCCGGCGTGCAGCGTACGGGGCGCATCGCCTCGTTCGAACCGGTGCTCGACCCGGCCACCCGCACGGCCCGCGTGCGCATTGCGCTCGGCAACCCGGACGGTCAGTTGCGACCGGGGATGTTCGCCACGCTGCACCTGACGGCGGCCAAGCCTGCCGCGACCTTGGTCGTGCCGCGCGGCGCCGTGCTTTCCACGGGCGAACGATCGCTCGTATTCGTGCGTCGCAGCGACGGACGCCTGGAGCCGCGGCAGGTGGAGTTGGGCCTCTCCGACGACACGCGTGTGCAGGTGCTGCGCGGCCTCAATCACGGCGACGTGGTCGTGGCGTCGGCCACGTTCCTGGTGGATGCCGAGTCGAATCTGGGGACGGCAATGGGCGGCATGGGTGACATGCCCGGGATGGACATGACCGCACCCAAGCGGCTCGATGCCAAGCCAAGCGAGACGTCGCCGAGTGACGCCAAGCCAGCCACCGCCAAGCCGGCAGCACAGAAGGCGCCCATGGGGGACATGCCAGGAATGTCGCACGACATGGCCGACATGCCCGGCATGAAGCACGACATGAAGAGCATGCCGGGGATGAAGCCCGCCGCACCACCGACGGCGCCACCGGCGACGACGCCACGCAAGCGCCCACCGGGAAACTGAGCCATGCTGCGTCGACTCATTCAATGGTCGGTCACCAACCGGGCGCTGGTGATCCTGCTCACGCTGGTGCTGGCGGTGGGCGGCGGCTGGGCGCTGCGGCACACGCCGCTCGAAGCCCTGCCAGACCTCAGTGATGTGCAGGTGGTGGTGCAGACGGACTTCAACGAACAGGCGCCACGCATCGTCGAAGACCAGGTCACCTTTCCGGTGGCCGCCGAGTTGCTGAAGGTGCCGGGCGCCCGCACGGTGCGCGGGTATTCGTTCTTCGGCGTGTCATTCGTCTATGTGATTTTCGACGACGGCACCGACTTGTACTGGGCGCGGGCGCGCGTGCAGGAAACGCTCAATGGTCTGCGCACCAAGCTGCCGTCCACCGTGGCGCCCACACTCGGTCCCGATGCCACCGGCCTCGGGTGGGTGTACCAGTACGCGCTGGAAGACACGACGGGACGCATGGATCTCGCGCAGTTGCGCGCCGTGCAGGACTGGTACCTGCGCTACGCACTCACGGCCGTGTCGGGCGTGGCTGAAGTGGCGAGCGTCGGCGGCTTCGAGAAGCAGTATCAACTGGACGTCGATCCGGCGCGGCTGCAGGCGTACGGGCTTTCGATCAACGCCGTCATGACGGCCGTGCAGAACGCCAACGCCGACGTGGGCGCCATGGTGCTGGAGCTGAGTGAGCGCGAGTACATGGTGCGCGGTCTTGGCTACCTGAAGTCGCTGTCGGACATCGAGCAGGTGGTGGTGGGCGCCGACAACGATGGCACGCCGGTGCGCGTCGCCGATCTTGGCCGTGTGAGCGTTGGGCCGGCCGTGCGTCGCGGCATCGCCGACCTCGATGGGCGTGGGGACGCCGTGGGCGGCATCGTGGTGATGCGCTTCGGCGAGAACGCCCTGGCAACCATCGAGCGTGTGAAGGCCAAGCTGGCCGAGGTGCAGAAGGGATTGCCCCCCGGGGTCGTGGTGCACGTGACGTATGATCGCAGCGACCTGATCCAGCGGGCCATCGGCACACTGCGCCGCACGCTGATCGAGGAGTCGGTGATCGTCGCCCTCGTCTGCCTGGCCTTCCTGTTGCACGCACGCTCGGCGCTGGTCGCCATTCTCACGCTCCCCGTGGGAATTCTCGGCGCGTTCGCCGCCATGCGCCTGCTTGGCACCGGCGCCGACATCATGTCACTGGGCGGCATCGCCATCGCCATTGGCGCCATGATCGACGCCGCGATCGTAATGATCGAGAATCTTCATAAACATTTCGAACGGGCCATTCCGGACACCGGCGGAGGGGCGCGATACGACACGGGAGCCTTGTCGGTACGTGAGCGCTGGGCGCTGGTGGTCGCGTCGGCACAGGAAGTCGGACCGGCGTTGTTCTTCTCGCTGCTCGTGGTCACGGTGTCCTTTCTCCCGGTCTTCGCGCTCACCGGGCAGGAAGGGCGGCTCTTCAAACCATTGGCGCTCACCAAGACGCTGGCGATGGCCAGCGCCAGCCTGTTGAGCGTGACGCTCGTGCCGGTGGCCATGGGGTTGTTCGTGCGCGGCAAGCTCTGGCGTGAGCGGGCGAACCCCGTCAACCGATGGCTCATTGCAGCCTATCGGCCGGTGCTCGAGTGGGCTCTGCGCAGCCGGGGCGTGGTGCTCAGCGGTGCTATCGCCCTGCTGGTGCTCACCTGGATTCCGTGGGCGCGGCTGGGGAGCGAGTTCATGCCGCCGCTCGACGAAGGGTCCATCCTGTTCATGCCCACCACACTGCCCGGCGTGAGCGTGGCGCGGGCGCGTGAACTGCTGCGCATTCAGGATTCCATCCTCAAGACGTTCCCCGAAGTGGAGCGGGTGTGGGGCAAGGCGGGACGTGCCAACACATCCACTGATCCGGCCGGCATGGAGATGTTCGAGACCACCATCACGCTGCGGCCGGCATCGGCGTGGCGGGCCGGGATGACGCATGATCGGCTGATCGCGATGATGGACAGCGCGGTCCAGGTGCCTGGCATGCGCAACGCGTGGACGATGCCCATTCGGGGACGCATCGACATGCTGGCTACCGGTATTCGCACGCCGGTGGGGATCAAGGTATTTGGCCCGGATCTCGCCACGCTCGAGCAGTTGGCCCGGCAGATCGAGATGGTCGTGCAGGGGGTCCCCGGCACGCGGAGCGCGTACGCCGAGCGCGCCGAGGCCGGATATTACCTGGACATCGCGATTGATCGCGCGGCGGCGGCGCGTCACGGCCTGAATGTCGGTGACGTGCAGACGGTGATCGCCGCAGCCATTGGCGGCATGGTGGTGACGCAGACGGTGGAGGGACGCGAACGCTTTGGGGTGCGCGTGCGATATCCCCAGGAACTGCGTGACACCCCCGAGCGACTGGCGCGTGTGCTGGTACCGACGAGCCACGGGCTCGGTGCCGGCAGCACCGGACGCGCCGCGGGTGGCGGCATGTCGCCACAGATGCCGGCTGCGGTCCGCAGCAGCACGGGATACGTCCCGTTGGGGCAGGTGGCGACCATCACACGCACGGCCGGCCCCATGGTCGTGCGCACCGAGGGGGCCCAGCCCACCGCGTGGGTGTACGTGGACGTGGTGGGCGTGGACCTGGGACGATATGTCCGCGACGCACGGCAGGCGGTGGAGCGCGACGTGAAGCTCCCCACCGGGTATTCCCTGCAGTGGAGCGGCCAGTTCGAGTTCATGGAGAGCGCGCGAGCCCGGCTTCAGCTCGTGGTGCCCGCGACACTCGTGCTCATCTGCCTGTTGCTGTACCTGAACTTTGGGCGCATGGGCGAGACCGCCATCGTCCTGCTGTCGCTGCCGTTTGCGCTGGTCGGTGGTCTCTGGTTCACCTGGGGACTCGGCTACAACTGGTCGGTGGCGGTTGCCATCGGGTTCATCGCGCTGGCCGGCGTGGCGGCGGAGACCGGGGTCGTGATGCTGCTCTACCTGAACCAGGCGTGGGACGCGCAGTTGCGCGTACCCGGCGCGCGCACCGCGGGCGAACTCTACGCGGCGGTCATGGAGGGTGCCGTGGAACGCGTGCGCCCCAAGATGATGACCGTGACGGCCATCATTGCCGGCTTGCTGCCGCTGCTCTGGAGCGACGGGGCGGGGAGTTCGGTGATGCGCCGGATCGCCGCACCCATGATCGGCGGCATGGTGTCGAGCACCGTGCTGACGCTGTTGTTGATTCCCATCGCGTTCACGCTGCTGAAGGAGCGCGAGTTGCGGCGGGGCGGTGCCCGTTGAGGCACCGTGAATCCGGCGATCGTTTATCTTCCCTTGGCGGTGGCCGAATAACCATCGCATCACACCCTGTCCCACCGCCGATGCCCACCCGATTGCGCCCCACCCTGCTGCTGCTCCTCGCCCTCACCGCATCGACGGTGGCGTGCGACAACGCCGCACAGACGTCGGACGCCGAAAGGACCTCAGCCGCCACGGTCGTGGCGGCGCCCGTCTTGCCACCCTTCCAGCAGGAAATCGGGTCGGCCAACGCCGAGGTCACGCTGCCGGGCGCGTGGAAGTATGGCTACTGGCTGGTCGACAAGGCGGACACCACGAACGGGGCGTATCGGGCGTTCGAGTTCCTGTATGTGGGGGACAGTGTGGCCAAGGTGCCCCCGCGCCTTCTGCTCGTCATCCGGGCGTTCAAGAAGCCCGTGTGGGAACGGCTTGACGCCAAGCAACGAGCCACCTCCACCAAGCTGGCCGAGCGTGTAGACGTCGTGTACGCCTTTTCGATCGTGACGACCAATCCGTACCGCATGAACACGCCGGCCGCCCTGCGCGTCGACGCCATGATGCTGGCGCTGATCGCAGACAACAGTCCGTTCAAGATCAGGTTCAAGTAGGCGCCTGACAGGGCGCGCTTCGCGCGGCGTTTAGCGCGGCGCTTCTAGCGCGGCGCGCCTGTCGTATCGTGGAGCAGGCGACGCACGGCCGGCTCGAGCGAAGCCATCGCCAGCGGGCCGACCACTTTGTAGCGCACGCGCCCGGTGCGGTCGAGCAGCACCGACGTGGGGTAGCCCTGCACGCCACCGAACGCTGTTTCGATGTCGCGTCCGACGATCGCCACCGGGTACGTGATGTTTCGCTGCCGCAGGAACGCCCCGACCACATCGGGGCCAGCGCGGTCGACGGACAAGCCGAGCACTTCGAGTCCGTCCTGTCCGTGCCGGTTCGCCATGGCCTGCAGCAGGGGCATTTCGGCCCGGCATGGCAGGCACCAGGTGGCCCAGAAGTTCACCAGCACCACGTGGCCGCGCAGCGTGGAGTCGGTCACCGGCCGGGCGTCGAGCGTGGTAACGGAGAAGGACGGACGCTGGTGGTCACCGCTCTCGACGCCGACGAGCGCGCCCAGATGTGGAAGAAGGCGGGGCCCCAGGAAGACCACCACCAGCAACGTGATGACGTTGGCCGGGGTGATCCAGCGCCGCCAGCGCGGCGTGTCGGGCATCGGGGCGTTCATGCAATCAATCTACGCCCCCTCGCCAACGAACGGCCGGGATGTATCGTAGTGGGACGTATCACACGCGCTTGGCGGTCGGCCAGCTCTGTGCCGTTCCGTTAGCCGACCGGCTCGGGACCATCGAGCCCAGGCAAGATCGCCAAGCTCGTGGTGACCGACCTCAACGACAAGTTCAAGGATCGCCCGTGACCCTGCGTCAATTGTCCCGCGCTCTCGCGCTCTCGTGTGCCGTGGCCGGCATCGCCTTTGCCCAGCAGCAGCCGCTGACCCCCAACCAGAAGCTGGCCAAGGACGTCTACAAGGAACTCGTCGAGATCAACACCTCGGTCTGGACCGGCAACACCACACCGGCGGCCCAGGCGATGGCCAAGCGCTTCCGGGACGCAGGCTTCCCCGAAAAGGACATCTTCGTGGGCGGTCCGACCCCGAAGAAGCACAACATGGTGGTGCGCTATCGTGGCAAGGGTGGCGTGGGTGCGCCCAAGCCGGTGCTGCTGCTTGCCCACCTCGACGTCGTCGAGGCGCTGAAGGCCGACTGGTCCGACAACCTCGATCCGTTCAAGTTCACGGAGCGTGACGGCTTCTACTACGGACGCGGCACGGCGGACGACAAGGCGATGGCGTCGCTGTTCGTGGCCGCCGCCATTCGCCTGAAGAAGGAAGGCTACGTCCCGCAGCGCGACATCATCATCGCGCTCACCACGGACGAAGAAGGCGGCGCCTACAATGGCGTTGACTGGCTGGTGAAGAATCACCGCGACCTGGTGGACGCTGCGTGGGTGATCAACGAAGGTGGCGGCGGATCGCTGCGCGACGGCAAGCCGCTGCTCCAGTCCGTGCAGGCGGCAGAAAAAGTGTACAACGACTTCACGCTGCACGTCACCAACGCCGGCGGGCATTCCTCGGTGCCGCGCGCGGACAACGCCATCTACCAGCTGGCCGAAGGACTGGTGAAGCTGTCGAAGTTCCAGTTTCCGGTGGAGCTGAATCCCGTGTCACGGGCATTCTTCGAGCGGACGGCGTCGGCCGAGAAGCCGGAGATGGCAGCCGCCATGACGGCCCTCGCCAAGGATCCCTCGGACGCAGCAGCCGCCGCCGTCATTTCCAAGGACCCGCGCTACGCGTCGATGCTGCGCACCACGTGCGTCGCCACGATGCTCAAGGGCGGCCACGCCGCCAATGCGCTTCCGCAACTGGCCGAAGCCAACGTGAACTGCCGCATGGCACCCACGTCGTCCAAGGCATCGGTGCAGGCCACCCTGCAGCGGGTGATCGGCGATTCTGCCGTGGTAGCTGTGCTCGACACGAGCAAGGAGAATCGCGCCTCGCCGCCGTCGGAGATGCGCCCCGAGGTGCTGGGCGCCGTCGAGAAGCTCACGAAGGAAATGTTCGGCAACATTCCCGTGGTGCCGACGATGAGCACCGGCGCCACCGATTCGCGCTACTTCCGCGCGCTGGGCATTCCGGCGTTCGGCGTCTCGGGGTTGTTCAGCGATCCCACGGTGGACGCCCGGGCCCACGGCCGCGACGAGCGCGTGCGGATCGAGTGGTACTACAAGGCGCAGGAGTTCCTGTACCAGCTGACCCGGGCCTTGTCGTCCAGCGTTCCGATTCCGTGATAGCTTTGGCGAGCCCGGCCGGATGCCGGGCTCGCTGCTTTTCCCACCGTCCCACCCCGGCTGACATGTCCCTGTTGCCCCGTGTTCTTCGCATGGTGATGGCCTGCGCACCATTTGTGCTGCAGGCCCAGACGCACATCACTCCAACCGGCGCCGCTACGGTCGTCAGCACCCCGCCGGTCATCGACGGCAAGCTCGGCGATGCCGCGTGGCGCTCGGCGGCGGTGCTCGCCGGCTTCACGCAGCGGGAGCCCCAGGAAGGCGCGCCGGCGAGTGAACGTACGGAAGTCCGTCTGCTCACCGACGGCGAGGCGCTCTACATCGGCGCGTGGATGTACGATCGTGATCCCGCCGCCATTGTCTCGGGTGAAAAGATCCGCGACGTCACGCTGACCAACAGCGACTACTTCGGCATCCTGCTCGACACGTACAAGGACCGCCAGAACGGTTTTCTGTTCGCCACCACACCGGCTGGCGTGGAATACGACGGCCAGATCATTCGCGAGGGCGAAGGCGGCGGCGTAACGCCAACCGGGCAGAACCGAACCCAGTCGGGGGCGATGGGCGGCTTCAATCTCAACTGGGACGGGAGCTGGAAGGTGGCCGTTTCGCGCGATTCGGCCGGCTGGTACGCCGAGTTCCGCATCCCCTTTTCGACGCTGCGCTATGGCGGCGGGGCAAAACAGGGATGGGGGCTCAACCTGGTGCGCATGATCCGGCGTCGCAACGAGGAAGCATTCTGGTCGCCGGTTGCCCGTCAATTCAACTTGTACCGCATGTCGATGGCCGGTGATCTCAACGGCCTTCAGGTGCCCGTCCGCCGCGTCAGCACGGTCACGCCGTACGTGCTCGGCACGGCGCAGCACAACTTTTCCGCCGGGACCGACGCGTCCTATCCTGCGGCGGTCGGCGTGGATGCCAAGTTCGGGTTGACGCCGAGCCTGACCCTCGACCTCACCTACAACACCGATTTCGCACAGGTGGAGGTGGACGAGCAGCGCAGCAATCTCACCCGCTTCCCCCTTTTCTTTCCCGAGAAACGCCCGTTCTTCCTGGAGAACGCTGGGACTTTCGCGGCGGGTACGCCGCAGGCCGTGGACCTCTTCTTCACGCGCCGCATCGGCATCGACTCGATGGGTCAGCCCGTGAAGATCCAGGGCGGTGGCCGCCTCACCGGACGCCTCGGCGGCACCACCGTCGGGTTGATGCAGATCTTCACAGGGAATGATCCTGGCGTGCAGTCGGCGCAATCGTACACGGTAGCGCGCGCGCTCAAGGAAATCGGACGCCGGTCGCGGGTCGGCATCATCGGTGTACAGCGCATGGCGGCCGGGGGGGGCACGACGCCCGGCGGCGGGGCGATGGCGGACGATCACAACCGAACACTGGGCATCGACGGACGCCTGGGCCTCGGCGATGCATGGACCATCGACGCGTGGGGGGCGATGACCGAGACGCCCGGGCGCAACGGCGATGATCTCGCCGCGAGCACACGCGCGTTGTTCCTCACGCACGACTGGAACAGCAGCATCCGCCTGATCCGCGTGGGCGCGGACTTCAACCCCGAGGTCGGGTTTCTCAACCGGACGGCGGGCTACTCGCTCACCGAAGTGCAGATCATGCGCATGGTGCGCCGGCCAGAATGGAAGCATGTGCGCGAGTGGAACCCGCATATCACGGTTCGCGAGTTCTACGGCCTCGATGGCTTCCATCAGTCGGGGCAGTGGCACCTCGACTTCACCGAGGTCGCATTCCAGAAGGGAGGACGGTTCGGCCCCGAGGTCAACCTGTACCATGAAGGGCTGCAGAAGCCCTTCACGATCGCCAAGGGCGTGACGCTGCCGGCGGGGAGCTACGACTTCCCGAACCTCGGACTCGACTGGGAGACGAACCCCGCGGCGGCGGTGTCGATGTTGCTGCGCGGGGATTTTGCCGGGTTCTACAACGGCACGCGCAGCGGCGGCACCATGACGGTGACCTATCGGCGCGGCGCTTCCATCACCACCTCGCTGCTGCTCGACTACAACGATGTTCGCCTCGATCAGGGCAGCTTCATCAAGTCCATCATCGGCGCGCGCGTCGCCTACTTTTTCACGCCGCGCGTCTTCATCCAGTCGCTGGCCCAGTTCAACGACCAGGCCTCGGCGTGGACGACCAACGTCCGCTTTGGCTGGCTGAACACCGCCGCCACCGGCCTGTTCATCGTGCTGAATGACGGCGAGGGAGCCGACAGCTTCTTCCGGTGGACCCGCCCGCAGTCGCGCGCCCTGACCGTGAAATACACCAGGCAGTTCGGCACCGGCCAATAGCCCTGCATATCGCCCACGGCGCGCGCCACAGCCGGGCGGGAACCTCTGTGCATCACCATGCAGCGCCCCCGCATCTACACGCAGGGGGCGCTGCTTGTCTTTCGGGGTGCGCGGGGCATCAATTCAATCATCCCTGTACCCCGCCCTTATGACTCAAATTGATATCATCGGCGTTCCACTCGACCTCGGCGCCAGTCGGCGCGGCGTCGACATGGGCCCGTATGCCGTGCGCGCCGCCGGATTGCGCAATCAGCTGCTCGCTCTCGGGCACGCCGTCACCGACCACGGCAACCTCTCTGTCGCCGACCGCGGCACCTTCCCCCCCAACGCGCACGGCAACGATTTCCTGCCGACGATCGCCGCCGTGTGCGGTGAACTGTGCGCACGCGTTGAATCGTCGGTGAACGACCGGCACTTTCCCGTGGTCCTTGGCGGCGATCACTCGCTGGCCGCCGGTTCGGTGGCCGGTGCCGCGCGCGCGATACGCGCCCGCGGCGAATCGCTGGGGTTGCTCTGGGTCGACGCGCACGGCGACATCAACACGCCCGAGACCAGCCCCTCGGGCAATGTGCACGGCATGCCGGTGGCCCACCTGCTCGGCCACGGCGATCCGCGGCTGATGTTCACTGACGGCGCGGCGGTACGCGCCGAGCATACCGCGCTGGTCGGCATTCGCGACCTCGACGCCGGCGAGCGGGCGCACGTACGCGAGTACGGTGTGCATGTCTTCACCATGCACGACATCGACCGCCGCGGGCTGGCGAGCGTCATGGACGAAGCCCTCGCGCTGGTGACCGCCGGCACGTCGGGGCTGTGGGTGTCGTATGACGTTGACGCGCAGGACCCGGTGCACGCGCCCGGCGTCGGCACGCCGGTCAGCGGCGGATTCTCGTGGCGCGAAGGCCATCTCATCATGGAGATGGTCGCCGACTCGGGCCGCCTGGTCGGGCTGGACGTCGTCGAGGTCAACCCTATCCTCGACGTCTCCAACCGCACCGCCGAACTCGCCGTCGGGCTGGTTGCCAGCGCGCTCGGCAAGCGGATTCTTTAACGCATTCAGGCGCGCCGCACGGCGCGCCTTACTCGCGTTCGGTCAGCCGGTAGTCGCGCCCGCGAATTGCCACCAGCAGCGTGGGGACGATGAACAGCGTGATCGGCGTGGACAGCGCGAGACCGCCAATGACGGCCAGGGCCAGCGCCTTCTGCATCTCGCTGCCGGCGCCAAGACTCAGGGCCAGCGGGAGCAGGCCAAACAACGTGCAGAGCGTCGTCATGAGGATCGGGCGCAGGCGCACGGCGGCGGCCTCGCGAATGGCGAGTTCCAGCGGCAACCCGCCCTCTCGCATCCGGTGGCGCGTGAAGTCGAGCAGGATGATGCCGTTCTTCACGATGAGGCCCACCAGCAGGATCAGCCCCATGAAGCTCGATACGTTGAGCGCGGTGCCCGTGACGAGCAGCAGCGCCAGCGCGCCCACGAACGAGAGCGGCGCCGCGAGCAGCACGACCAGCGGCTCGATGAAGGACTCGAACTGCACCAGCATCACCGCCACCACGCTGACGGCGGCCAGCGCGAGCACCACGAGCAGCGCGGAAAATGCCTGCTGCTGGCTGGCGTACGCTCCCGCCAGTTCCAGACGCACGTTCGGCGGCGGCGGGTTGGCGGCGAGGATCACCTTGACGTCCCGCACGATGTCGCCCAGCGACCGCCCGGTGATATCAGCCGTCATGTCGATCATCTGCTGCTGGTTCTCGCGGAGCAATTCTGCGCGCGTCTCCACCGGCGTAAAGGTCGCCAGCGTGCCCAGCGGCACGGCGGCTCCACCCGATGACGCAAGCACGGGCAATGCATCGAGGCGCCGTGGATTGAAACGCAGCGCATCCGGCGCCCGCACGCGAATGCCGATGCTGCGGTCGTCCAGACGCAACGCCCCGGCTTCCACACCCAGCAGCGCGCCACTCACCTGGTCGCTCACCTGCGCGGGCGTCATCCCCAGCCGGTTGGTCTCGGCCGCCCGAATGTCCATGGCCAGTTCGGCGCTCGGCTCGCTGACGCCGT
>SESH01013581.1_pt1 | contig 11223 bp, 9 predicted proteins | sample 3171561 | NCBI WGS metagenome assembly SESH01 (sample SAMN10866947, study PRJNA518727) | freshwater metagenome | biome: subpolar coniferous forest; feature: holomictic lake; material: water; isolation source: holomictic Lake 442 2011 16.5 m and 2014 13 m | place: Canada: near Kenora, Ontario
GCCGCAGCCTAGCCTTATGGCGCGAAGGCAAGCCCGCGAGACGCTGGCACCCGCCGTCTCGCGGGGGCCAATGATTGGGTCAACATCAAAGGCCATTGGTATAACACAACGCCTATTTTGAATTTTGGCGGGTCATGTACGCGGTACAGCAGAGATTATTGAAGAAACCAAAAGGATCGGCGTGATGGGCCTGCATGATCAAGATTTTTACGCTTGGGCCAATGAACAAGCGGCGCTGTTGCGAGCCAGAAATATGGACGCTGCCGACATAGATAATATCGCTGAGGAAATCGCGAGCATGGGCCGGTCAGAAAAACGGGAACTTATCAGCCGTCTTGCTGTTTTGCTCTTGCACCTCCTTAAGTGGCAGTTGCAGCCCGAGCGGCAATGTAAGAGCTGGCGTCTGAGTGTTGAAGAACAAAGGCGCAAACTTCAACGGCACCTAGCGGATAATCCGAGCCTAAATTCAAAGCTCGAAGAGGTTATTGGGGCTGCTTATGGTGACGCGGTGCTTGATGCCAAGCGTGAGACTGATTTAGAAGAAGGGGTCTTCCTAGACTCCTGCCCTTGGGTCTTCGATCAAATTATGGATGCCAGTTTTTGGCCTGAAGGTTGATACCATTGAGGAACGAAAATGGGCACGAGCCTGTATGATCAAGATTTTTACGCTTGGGCCAATCAACAGGCTGCATTGTTGCGAGCCAGAAATATGGACGCTGCCGACATAGATAATATCGCTGAGGAAATCGCGAGCATGGGCCGGTCAGAAAAGCGCGAACTGGTGAACCGGTTGGCTGTGTTGTTGCTTCATTTGCTGAAATGGCAGTTTCAACCTTTGATGCAAGGGGCTTCATGGCGGTTGACAATCGGCAACCAACGGCTTGAGATATCCGACCATATGATGGATAATCCCAGCCTTAAAAGCCAGATCGTCGAAGTGATGACACGGGCCTATCGGCGAGTGACTGGAGAGGCCGCCCTGGAAACTGGATTGCCGCTTAAGACCTTCCCGCAGTCATGCCCGTGGTCATTTGACCAAATTATGGATGCCAGTTTTTGGCCTGAGTAGCAGTCTGACAAGATTTAGTAGTTGGTATTGACCCCGCCGGTCCATTCATTTGGACCGGTTTTTTATGACAGTTGCAGTCAACGGCAATTAAACAGATCGTAGTGTGATGCCAACGGCTCGAGACGAAGCCTTGTGGCTTTGTTATTCAGGGCGACTCCCGCAGCCTAGCCTTGTGGCGCGAAGCTAAGTGCGCTGACGCGCGAGCCAGGCGGCTCCCCGAACCCCACTATCTGCGCCATGACGGGCCTTTGACAATCTGGTTCGAGGCTGGCCAGCCAGTGACAGGCCGCACCATAGACGTTGAACCGAATTTGAGATGTCCGGCAAGTCGGAAAGCCCACCGCCAAGCACGATCGCATCCGGGTCAAGTAAATTAAGTACAACAGACAGTGCTCTTGCCAGAGCACTAAAGTATAACTCGAGGGCCTGAGTAGCTATGTCGTCACCAGACGCCGCTTTCAGGCCCACTTCCGCTGCACAAGCCGCGGTCCCCCCCAGTCTCCGGTGAATGTTGATCAGTCCGGTACCGCAGAGGATGGTTTCTATACAGCCCATTCTTCCGCACAAACATTGCACTGGTGGGCCGTCCTTTGGCTCTCGCCAGGGTAGTGGGGTATGGCCCCACTCGCCAGTGATGCCGTGGCAGCCGTTTAGGCAGTTGCCGTCAACTACAAGGCCGCCGCCGACTCCGGTTCCCAATACTGCGCCGAACACCGTCCTGGCCCCGGCTCCAGCCCCGTCAACCGCTTCTGAGAGGGCAAAGCAGTTGCCGTCGTTGGCTATCGCTACCGTCCTTTTGAGCCGAGTCGCCAGATCTGCAGCGAGGTTGCATCCCGAAAGCCACGGTAGGTTGAGCGCTTGCACGGTTCCCGCCACCGCATCGACGACTCCGGGCAGGCCAAGGCCGACCGGAAGACCGGCGGCACCGACCTCGTTTTCCAGTTCGATCACCAGCTTCGCCAGGGCTTTAAGTGTGTCTTCATAACTAGTTGGGGTGGGGAGGCGGAGTCGGGCTAGCTCGCGTCCATCGCCGTTGAGAACCAGCGCTGCAATCTTGGTTCCCCCCATGTCGATGCCGATAAACATGGGCGCGCTCCTTTTGGTCCTATTGTGCGACTTTATGGATGACTGATCGGGTGGTTGGCCGCACGGACTTTTTTTTAGGCCCCACAACATCATTGGCCGCGACGACTCCAAGGAGTATACGAATCATCTCTCCACACGGACACTTTCCATTGAGGCCATGATCAGCATCAGCCGCCGCATCGCCGAAGAACTGGGCGCCAGGGAAGCCCAGGTCGACGCCGCCATTCAGTTGCTCGACGAGGGCTCGACCGTGCCCTTCATCGCCCGCTATCGCAAGGAGGTGACCGGCGGGCTTGATGATACCCAGCTGCGGAACTTGGCCGAGCGCCTTGTTTACTTGCGCGAGCTGGAGGATCGCCGTGCCACCATCGTTCAGAGCATCTCCGATCAAGGAAAGATGACCGATGAGCTGGCCCGCGACATTGCCCTGGCCGAGACCAAGGTTCGGTTGGAAGACCTTTACCTGCCATACAAGGTCAAGCGCCGGACCAAGGCGCTGATTGCCCGCGAGGCTGGATTGGAGCCGCTGGCCGAACTGTTGCTTGGTGATCCCAACCGTATCCCCGAGTCGGAGGCTGCGGCCTACGTCAACGCGGAAAAGGGCGTCGCCGACGCCAAGGCCGCCCTCGAAGGTGCCCGTCATATCCTGGTTGAACGATTCGGCGAGATGGCTGAATTGGTCGGCCGGTTGCGTGGCTATGTCGGCGAGAACGGCCGAGTGGTTTCGACGGTCATTGCTGAAAAACAGGTTGAAGGAGCCAAGTTCTCGGACTATTTCGATTTTTCCGAATCACTGGGCAAAATGCCTTCGCATCGGGTGCTGGCGCTGTTTCGCGGTCGGGCTGCCGGCGTCCTTGATATCCGACTCGAGGTTTTGACCGATCCGGCGCAAACGCCCCATCCTTGCGAGGTGATCATCGCCGCCCATACCGGCATCTGTGATCAGGGCCGACCAGCCGACAAGTGGCTTTCCGATGTCGTGCGCTGGACCTGGAAGCTAAAGATCGGTCCGCATCTGGAAACCGACCTAATGGGCGAGCTGCGGGAACGTGCCGAGAACGAGGCGATCACGGTGTTCGCGCGCAACCTTCACGACCTGTTGCTGGCTGCGCCGGCCGGGCCGAAGGTAGTGGTTGGGCTCGATCCCGGCATCCGCACCGGGGTCAAGGTCGCGGTTGTAGACCGTACCGGCAAGCTGGTTGATACCGCCACCATATACCCCCACCAGCCGCGCAATGATTGGGACGGCTCGCTGGCGGTGCTGGCGGCGCTTTCACTGCGTCATCAAGCCGAGCTGGTCAGCATTGGCAACGGCACCGCCTCACGCGAGACCGACCGGCTGGTTGCCGATCTGATGAAACTGCATCCCCAGTTGAACTTGGTCAAGACTACGGTCAGCGAGGCCGGAGCATCGGTTTATTCCGCCTCTGAGTTTGCGGCGCTGGAGTTCCCGCAGCTAGATGTCAGCCTGCGCGGCGCGGTGTCGATTGCCCGGCGGCTTCAGGATCCGCTGGCCGAGTTGGTCAAGATCGATCCTAAGTCGATCGGCGTCGGCCAGTATCAGCACGATGTCGGGGCGCAAAAGCTGGCGAAGTCGCTTGATGCCGTGGTCGAGGACTGCGTCAACGGAGTAGGCGTCGATCTTAACACAGCGTCGGTGCCGCTGTTGTCGCGGGTGTCGGGGCTTAACGACACTGTTGCTCGCAACATCGTCGAGGTCCGCGACCGCGATGGTGCCTTTCGCTCGCGTGCTCAACTGCTGGAGGTGCCGCGACTCGGCCCCAAGACTTTCGAGCAGGCGGCGGGCTTCCTGCGGATTTGCGGTGGCGACAACCCACTTGATGGCTCGTCTGTGCATCCGGAAGCTTATCCGGTGGTTGAGCGCATCCTCAAGCATTCGCGCCGGCCGCTTGGCAGCGTGATCGGAGATACCGCCTTCCTGCGCGCTCTCGATCCCGATGACTTCACCGACGACCGTTTCGGCCGTCCGACCGTGGTTGATATCATCGCGGAACTGGAAAAGCCCGGACGCGATCCCCGCCCGGCCTTCAAGACCGCGACTTTTCAGGACGGCGTCGAAGTACTGAAAGACCTGCGCCCTGGTATGACCCTTGAGGGTGTCGTCACCAACGTTACCGCCTTCGGCGCCTTCGTCGATGTTGGCGTTCATCAAGACGGGTTGGTTCATATCTCTCAGTTGGCCGACAAGTTCGTCAAGGACCCACATGCTGTGGTCAAGACCGGTGACGTGGTTCGCGTCAAGGTACTGGAAGTTGATCTGCCGCGTAAGCGCATCGCCCTAACCATGCGGATGGATGAGCAGGCGACGCGCGCCGCAGCGGATAAATCGGCGGGGCACGCAGCAGCTGACCGTTCTGGGCCATCAGCCTTTTCTTCCTCTTCCTCCTCTCCATTACGTAACGCCAGTCCCGGCAGTACCAGCCCCGGCAGAACTGGCAGAACCGGCGGCAAGGGCAAGCCCTCGGCGCCGCCACCACCAGACTTGTCACAGCGCAAACCGGCGGCCAAGGCGGTGCTACAGCACGACGAAGGCCCCAATGCCTTTGCCGAAGCCTTCGCCCGCGCCCAAGAGGCTCGCACTCGGAAATAGGGGGCGGATTTGTACGTATAGGCGAGTTGCATTCCCGGCGTTATATCTCGTGGAATTCCTAGGAGAATTCCATGCCCTTGATCAGCGCCGCTGCAGCCACCCTCGCCGGTTTCCTGTGCCGTTTGCCGCCTCGGAGCGGCCGAACCGTCGCGTTGCGAGCTTTGTCGTGGTTGGTGCGTGGGCATCCGGTGCGCTCCCGGTTGGGAGTGTTCCTTGTCGCCGATTTAAGCGATAAAACCAATCTTTTCTGTCTGTTAGGCCAATACGAAACGGTGCCTGATGAGGTCGCCGCCTTGCGACCAGGCATGTGTTTCATCGATATCGGGGCGAATTGCGGCTTGTTCACAACGCTGGCGGCCAAGCGGGTTGGGGCGAGCGGGCTGGTGATTGCCTTTGAACCGTCACCCCGTGAGTTTCGTACCCTGGTTCGAAATGTCGGGTTTAATAACTGTGATAACGTATTGGCTTTCAATCTCGCGGTGGGTCAGAAAACCGGACGCATCCCCTTTGCATTGAATACTGGCGGACATACCGGCGTTAATTCGGTCGCTTCGAGTGGTCAGGGCAACGTCGAGCTGTTTGTCTTTGGCGACGCGGCGGTGTTGGCGCCCTTTGTCGATGGCCGCCCGACCGTGATCAAGATCGATGTCGAGGGCTTTGAGGTCAACGTGATTCGGGGGTTGGCGGGTTTGTTAGCCATCGTGGTAGTAGAGCGGGTCATCGTTGAAATCAATGGCGAGAACCTCGCCAAACATGGGGCCACTATCGCGGAACTTTATGGCGAACTTGCTGCTCTGGGCTTCTCCCCCCGCATCGGGATGAATGAAGCCGCCCAATATGACGAGGTCTTTATCCGCTGATATTGTGATCACTCTTGCGAGTGCGGAACCGTCAGTAATTGGTTGATCGGGGGGGCGTCGATGACGGCAATGGTTCCATCGGGCCAGCGGATTTCCACCTTGTCCACTTGTTTGGCATCGCCGAGGCCGAAATGGGCGATCGGTTCCATCTGGCTGAGGTAGCCGCTGCCAGCGCAAATGGCGCGGTACTGGGTGCGAGCGTGGGTCGAGCAAGTGACGATGGCACCGCGGGCGGGGGCACCAGCCGCAGTTAGCGGCAATACCCTCAGCCAGGAGTTGTTGCCGGGCGGGGCCTTGAACAGGGTTAGCGGCTGCGGTGTGCCGCCTTCGCCGTGATTGACCAGTAGCTCGAGCACGCCGTCACCGTCGATATCTGCGACGGCGGCGCCGGTGCTGTGGCTGCGCGGCTCAATGGCGTCGCCAGCGTCGATCTCGGTCCATTTCTCGTGGCGCAGCGCGAATAGTCGGTTGGGTTGGCCGTGGTTGAGGAACAGCACCTCCTCGAAACCGTCATTGTCGAAGTCGGCGGCGATCACCGACTTGTTGCGCGATGGCAGCGACAGGTCGGCCGGAGCCTCTTCGGCAAAACCGCCGCCCGCCCGTTGTAGGAACAAACGGTGGCTGCCCTGCCAGACGCCGCAGACCAGATTGAGCAGGCCGTTGCCGTCGGCGTCGAGCACGGTTACTCCGCAGCCATGCTGGCGGACGTCGGCCAGACCGCGCTGCTCTGCCACTTCCTCAAAGGTGCCGTCGCCAAGATTGCGGAACAAGCAGTTGGGTCCGGTGCCGACATGGATGAACAGGTCCATGCGCTCCGAAATCAGCGGCAGCGCTGCCATGGTGGTAGCACTAACCGAGATGTCGATACCGGCGTCTTCGGCGGCGTTGATTAGCCGGCCTTGGCCGTCCAGTTCATAAAGGGCGATGGGATCGACCACGTTGGCGACCACGAAGCCATAGCGGCCGCGCCCCAGTCGGTCGAGGCAGCTCGCCGCCTCTCCTGCCGCACCATTGGCGATTTCGGCATTTTCCGGCAGGCTCAGCAAGTCGACCCACAACTTGCCGAATGGGGCAAGCAGCCGGTCGGTATTACCAGGGCGGAGGTCGGCGTCATCGTTGCAGACGTAGATTTCCTCGCGGCCGTCGCCGTCCATGTCGGCGGCGATCATGCATGTGGTGAATCTAGAGCTGTCGGCCAGCATCGTGTCCGTCAAATCCGCCAGCCGTCGGCCGTCCCATTTAAGTATCCGGTTGGCCATGCCGTTGCCGGTGACCAGCAATTCGAAAATGCCGTCGCCGTCAATGTCGGTGACGGTGACGCCGTGTCCGGAATGGCTTCGCCGGTCGGCGATCAGCTCAGTACAGTCAATGAACATCGCCACGCTCACTCTTACTTAGTTACGGTTTCCACTGGGCCTCGGTCAACAGCGCGCCAGCCAATATCGCGCCGACAAAAGCCGTCCTCCCACTCCACCAAGTCAACCCCTTGATAGGCCCGGCGCTGAGCTGCCGCCACGTCGCATCCAAGCGCGGTTACTCCCAGCACCCGGCCGCCTGCCGCCAGTATCCGGCCATCAACCCCCCGCGTCGTCGCGGCGTGGAAGATAGTGACGCCATCGACCGAGCCGGCCCCGGTCAGGCCGGTGATCTCGGTGCCTTTGCGGAAATCGCCGGGATAGCCCTTGGCCGCCATCACGACGCAAAGCGCCGCATCATCGCGCCAGTTCAGCGTCACGCCATCCAGCCGCCCCTCGGCTGCTGCGACCAGCGCCGGCAGCAGGTCCGACTCGAGCCGTTTCATCAGGACCTGGCATTCCGGGTCGCCGAACCGGGTGTTGTATTCAAGAAGATAGGGCTTATTGCCGTCAATCATCAGTCCGGCGAAAAGTACGCCCCGGAACGGCCGGTTCTCGGCGCTCATGGCGCGTACGGTCGGGTTGATGATTTCCGCCATTACCCGCGCCGTTAGTTCCGGCGTCACCACCGGAGCCGGCGAATAGGCACCCATGCCGCCGGTGTTAGGGCCGGTGTCGCCGTCATAAGCCGTCTTGTGGTCCTGAACCGCGACCAGAGGCAGCGCGGTGGTGCCATCGACTAGGGCGAAAAAGCTGGCTTCCTCGCCGCTGAGGAATTCCTCAATGACCAATTCGGTCCCTGCCTCACCGAAACGCTTGCCAACCAGGATGTAATTAATGGCTTCTAGCGCCTCTTCAACCGTTCGGGCCACAGTCACGCCCTTGCCTGCGGCCAGCCCGTCAGCCTTGACCACAATCGGGGCGCCATGTTGGCGCACGAAGGCACTTGCGGCTTCTGCGTCGCTGAAGCGGCCATAGGCGGCGGAGGGGATGTTGTGGCGGGCGCACAAATCCTTCATGAAGCCTTTGGAACCTTCGAGTGCGGCTGCTGCGGCGGTTGGGCCGAACGCCAATATTCCGGCCGCGTTCAGCTGGTCGACCAGCCCCGCCACCAAAGGCATTTCGGGGCCTACTACCACCAGATTGATCTTCCGCACGACTGCGAAGGCTACCAGCCCTTCGATGGCGTCTGCAGCAATTGGCACGCATTCCGCGACGTCGCGGATGCCGGCATTGCCAGGAGCGCAATAGAGGGCGTGGCACAGTGGCGATTGCGCCAACTTCCAGCACAGGGCGTGTTCACGTCCGCCCGACCCGACGACCAGGACTCTCATGTGACTTCAACCTTTCCTTGCTGCCGGCCTGTCTTGTAACATGCCAGCATCATGACTCAAATCCCCGCTACCAACCTGCCTGAAATCACTGTCGGCGATCTTGCCCGGGCGCTCAAGCGCACGGTTGAGGGGGCATTCGGTTATGTCCGGGTTCGCGGTGAAATTTCTCAGCCCAAACGTCACAGCTCGGGACACATTTACCTGCGTTTGAAGGACGAAAGCGCGGTGATTGAGGCGGTGTGTTGGCGTCCGACCGCAGCTAGGCTGGGGTTGAACCCTGAAGAGGGCATGGAGGTGGTTATCACCGGCCGGCTAACCACCTATCCCTTGCGCTCGCAGTACCAGTTGATCATCGAGTCGATGGTGCTGGCGGGGCAGGGGGCTCTGCTAAAGCTGCTGGAGGAGCGCAAGCAGCGCCTTGCCGTTGAGGGTTTGTTCGATGCTGCGCGGAAAAAGAAGTTGCCGTACCTGCCCCGGATTATCGGGGTCATCACCTCGCCAACCGGAGCGGTGATTCGCGACATACTGCACCGTCTGGCCGACCGCTTCCCTTGCCATGTGCTGTTGTGGCCAGTCGCGGTTCAGGGCGAACAGGCGGCGGAACAGGTAGCGGCGGCGATTGCTGGTTTTAATGCATTGAAACCTGGCGGGGCTTTGATACCGGGTGGGTCGGTGCCTCGCCCTGATTTGCTGATCGTGGCCCGTGGTGGCGGTTCGTTGGAAGACCTGATGGCCTTTAACGAGGAAGTCGTGGTGCGGGCGACGGCGGCTAGCGTCATACCGTTGATTTCGGCGGTAGGTCACGAGACCGACACCACGCTGATTGATTTTGCCTCTGATCTGCGCGCCCCGACTCCGACCGCTGCCGCCGAGATGGCGGTGCCGGTGCGTGTCGAATTGCTGGCAACGGTGCTGGATTTGGAGCGTCGCAAATTGCGAGCGCTTGACCGGGGTTTCACCGAGCGGCGGACCCTGCTGGAGGGGTTAGCGCGCGGCCTGGGTGATCCCCGCGTCTTGATTGAGGAGCGCAGCCAGCGTCTTGACGAGCGCGGCGAACGTCTGGGGCTGGCCGTGGCAACCCTGAGCGAGCGCGGCCGGACCCGGCTTAACCAGCTGGCGGCCGGGTTGCGCCACCCGCGCGATCGGCTGTCCGAGGCGCGGGCGCAACTGGCAGCCGAGGCTCGCGCCCTGGAGTCGGCCTTGCGTCAGCGTCTGCTCACCGAAGCCGCCAGAGTCGAACGCGCTCGCAGCCGGGTCGATGATCTTGACGGGCGGATGCGGCGCGCCCAAGCCCAAGGTCTTGACCAGCTTCGGGTCCGGCTTGCCGCCGCTGGGCAGTTATTGGAAAGCTATTCCTATAAGGGAGTGCTGGCCCGTGGCTTTGTCCTGGTCGCTGCCGGTCGCCATCCTCTGACCTCGGTTGCTGAAGCTGTTCCTGGAAGCTCCGTCTCCCTGACCTTCCATGATGGTGAAGCCGTAGCCGTAATAGCCGGCCCTACTCCGCCGCCTCGCACCAAGCGTGCAGCGTCGGGGCAGTCGGGGCAGGGCAGTTTGTTTTGATGCGCTGTCAAGATGAGGCGGTTTGTGGCCCTGCCAGCTATGATACTGCCAGGCATGATATTGTTTGACTATCTGCCTCACTAGGTGGAAACTTGAGCAGGAGGGTTTCTTCATGGATGACGAATGTATCAAAGCTCTATTGGAAAAAGTGCTGGTGGCCATTGAGGTCATGAAGATCGAATTGTCTGGCGAAATCAGGCAGTTGCGGGAGGAGGTGCAGGTCGTCAAAGCCGATGTCAAGCAGTTGCATGTAGAAATGCAGATCGTTAAAGCCGACATGAAGCAGTTTCGGGAGGAATTGCAGGTCGTTAAAACCGATGTGATCGAAATTAAGTATCGCGTGGGTTCGAACTATCTGAAGCTGAGCGGCAAGATCGAGCTTGTCACCGACATGCTCTCGGCTCACAGGGATGACACCGAAGCGCATGGCCACGCTAACTGCAAGACTGGCTGACGAAAAGGCCAACGCGAAAGGGCCAATAGCCTTTTTGTGCATTTGAGCTGTCGCGTCGGAAATCCCCGTGTTACTATTGCGCGGTGAAAATTATGCGCTTAATTGAGGCTGGCAATGATTAATGCCGTGACGCTCCGTAATTTTGGGCCAATTTCTGAAATTGACTGGCGTGACTTGGGAAGACTTAATCTGATCATCGGCGAAAACGGGGTGGGAAAAACGTTTTTGCTAAAGGCGATGTACTCGGCAATCAGAACACTTGAGGATTATAGAAAAGGCAATAACAGGGTAGGTGCTGACACAATTCTACAGGAAAAGCTTTATTGGACGTTTCAGACAGAGCAAATTCAAAACCTAGTTAACCGCAATGGTGATGGCGATCTTGAATTCAATATGAACATTGATAGATCTAATTTTAAGTATAGTTTTGGTCTCGGGGAAATTGGTAGGATTTTGGCCAATTCAAGATCAATTGCGAATCGAGAAAGTAACTCGATATTTATTCCTGCTAAGGAAGTCATTTCTATTTGCCATATTATATTGAAGTCGAGAGATCAGGATAAGCTTTTCGGATTCGATGATACTTATCTTGATTTGGCTCGTGCGCTGAGTTTGCCTACGAGTGCGGGGCGGAATTTTGATGCGTTTTCTCAGGGGCGCCGTGATCTGGGGGACATGATTGGAGGGAGAATTGTATACAACACTCAAGAGTTGTGCTGGGAATTCAGGGTTGGGAATCAAAGATATGCCGTTGGTGCAATGGCAGAGGGCGTGAAAAAAATTGCGATTCTGGATACTTTGCTGGGCAATAGATATTTGGCGCCTAATTCTGTAATTTTCTTTGATGAAATTGAGTCGGCTTTGCATCCGAAATACGTTGGGAAATTGCTTGAA
>SESH01038480.1_pt1 | contig 11213 bp, 13 predicted proteins | sample 3171561 | NCBI WGS metagenome assembly SESH01 (sample SAMN10866947, study PRJNA518727) | freshwater metagenome | biome: subpolar coniferous forest; feature: holomictic lake; material: water; isolation source: holomictic Lake 442 2011 16.5 m and 2014 13 m | place: Canada: near Kenora, Ontario
TTCGTTCAGGCACTATTTAACTTACCGGCGCACTTGAAAGCGGGATGTAGACATACCCACTGGATGATCCTGCATAGTCGCCATGAAAAATGGTGTTATGACTGTGGGGTTAAGCAGTCTACAGAAAGCCAGACCCCTAGGCATCAACGGTAAATAAAACAAGGCTTCCATGCTCCCAAAATCAGCTCAAGAGATTATTGATATTATTGGTATTGCAGATGCTGAAAAGCTGATTAAGAATCATGGTGGCTCTACATTCTTTATTTCAGACACAATGATGATTGGTTTTGATCTATCTGATCGTGCTTCTGCAGCATTGCTGGCAGGTTTTAAGGGTAGCTATCTCTATATCCCAAAGTGTTATAAATTGCTTATGGATAAGCGTAACTCACAGATCAAGGCCGATAGATTAGCTGGCCATAAAATACCCGAACTGTGCAGAAAATATAATCTTACTGACCGGCGTATTTTTGCAATCTGTGCCGCTGTAATGGTTGATCATAATCAGGTTGATTTGTTTTCAACGTGAAGTGCTTCACATTAAATTAAGCATCAAATTTGAGTATAGTGAAGAAAACTTTTAAGGATGCAGGGTATGTTTGGAATAGATGATGCAATAGCTGCCGGATCAAACATGGTCAGTGCAATAGTTACCCGGATATGGCCGGATGCTACCGAGATTGAGAAAGCAAAACTAACTCAAGCAACGCAAGAAATTCAAAATGAGTACGCCGTTATTTTAGGGCAACTCGCAATCAACACGGAAGAGGCCAAGTCACCCCACTGGTTTGTTGCGGCAGGCCGTCCAGCGGCTATATGGGTGGGCGTGTTGTCGCTGGCGTATTCTGGAATCGGTGTATCACTAATGACGTGGGTCGCTGTCTGTTTTGGTTTGCCGCCCTTGCCGATTATTGATGTCGCTACACAGAGCAATTTACTTTACGCATTATTGGGCGTGGGTGGGCTTAGGACGGCTGAAAAGATTAAAGGTGTACAAACTATGCGGGTGGGCAAGTGAACGAACATGCCGAGCGTATATCGTCAGTATTACAGACTACCACTTACTCTGTCAGTGGCGGCTTGGTTGTCAGTGATTGGCTATCGATACTTGATCATCATGCAGCGGCTTTCGGTGTAATGCTTGGGACATTGACATTTTTAACTAATCTGGCTTTTCAGTGGATGAATCATCGAGCGATAGCTAAGAAATAATATGGCGGCAAAGCCAAAAGGGAGGCCATCAAAACTATCTGATAAGCAATGGGCAGAAATACAAGAACGGCTCCTTGCTGGCGAGTCGGCATCTTCTTTGGCAAAATTGTTTAAAGTTGGAAGGTCAACAATAACAGATAGGTTTTCCGGCATTAACGGAAAAATAAAAGACGCGGCTAATCAGATACTTGAGGTAGAGAATACCCTTTTAACCTTGCCAATTTCCGCCCGCGTTTCCGCCATGTCATTAGCTGACGAATTAAGGGCTATTTCTGTGCATTTAGCTGGCGCCGGTAAGCTTGGGGCAATGACATCACATAGGTTATCAGGAATGGCAAATCAGCAAGTGGATAAGATAGACGAGGTTAATCCAAGCCAGTCAACAGACGTGCTTCAAAGCATAGCGATCCTGACCAAGTTGGCCAATGATTCAAGTTCTATCGGTATGAATCTGCTTAATGCCAATAAAAAGACCATCGAAGATATGAACAAGAACGATGATGAGCCGCCAGAACCAAAGCAAATAGTGTTTAGGGTGGTTGACGCAAGTGCATAATTCACCAGCTCTCAATATTCAGCAATCAGAGTTTATTCAATTGCCGCATAAATTTAAAGCCTATGTGGGTGGTTATGGTTCTGGAAAGACGTGGGCCGGTTCTTCAGCAATGTGTGCGCGGATATGGAGCAATCCGGGCATTAATCAAGGTTATTTTGCACCCACTTATCCGCATATACGAGATATTTTCTTTCCAACGATTGAAGAAGTTGCTAGTGGTTTAGGCTTAACCGTTGACATCATGGAATCAAATAAGGAAGTGCATTTTTATAGCGGGCGTAAATATCGAGGGACAACGATTTGCCGCAGCATGGAGCGACCACAAACTATTGTTGGCTTTAAGATTGGTCATGCTCTCATCGATGAGCTTGATGTATTGGACCCAAAGAAGGCACAGCAAGCATGGCGCAAGATTATTGCTCGCCTACGGTGGAAAGACGCAACTAATGGTGCTGATGTAACGACTACGCCAGAAGGGTTCAGGGAGACGCACCGGTTATTTGTTGCAGAGCTAGCCAATAAACCAAACCTATCAAGCCTTTATGGATTAGTCCAGGCATCGACAAGGGCAAACGCTAAAAACCTGCCGGATGGTTACATACAATCACTAATTGACACTTATCCAGCCGAATTAATTGATGCTTACATTGATGGCAAGTTCTGTAATTTAACCACTGGTACAGTTTACCGGTCATACAATCGCCAGCGATGCGAATCGTCCGAAACAATACAGGGCAATGAACCGTTGTTTATTGGCCTTGATTTTAACGTGGGAAAGATGGCTGCAAGTGTTTATGTACAGCGCTCTGCTAGCTGGCATGGTGTGTCAGAACTACATGACGTATTTGATACGCCATCAATGATAAATGTCATTAAAGAGCGATGGCCAAACAATCGAATAATCATCTATCCGGATGCGTCCGGTGGATCAAGAAAGTCAGTTAATGCCAGTGTTTCAGATATTGCGTTGCTTAGGCAGGCAGGTTTTGAGGTTCGGGTTAAGTCCACCAATCCATTTGTTCGTGATCGAATACTCTCAGTCAATAAACAGTTTGAAGATGGGAAGCTATTCATTAACTCTCGGCTATGTCCCACGATGGCCAGTAATTTTGAACAACAGGCCTACAGTGAAAATGGGGAGCCTGATAAAAAGAGTGGGTTTGATCATCAAAACGATGCGTCAGGCTACCCAATCGCTTATGAGTTCCCAGTTATTCGACCATTCCAGACAGCACAAATTTTAGGACTATAAATAATGAAAGGCGACATAGTAAAAAAGCTTGATACACGACATCCAGACAGCGAAGAAATGTTGTGTACCTGGGATAAATGCGAGGATGTACGCGAAGGTCAAACAGCGGTGCATAAGGCCGGTGAAAAGTATTTGCCACGCCTATCCGGTCAATCTGATAAAGACTACAGCGCCTACAAGCGCCGGGCTGTGTTTTATGGTGCGATGAGTCGAACCGTGGATGCTTTCAACGGGATGATTATGCGAGTTGCACCCACGGTTGATAACCCCTCACCTTATCTCGATGACGTAACCAATCAAGATGAAAGTTTGGTCGAATTTACCAGTGAGGTGCTGGAAGAGTTATTGGTGTATGGGTTTGGCGGGATTTTGGTGGAACATTCACCATTGGCAGTTGGCGTGATTACCTTGGCACAAGCTCAGTCGGCAGGATCACGGCCTTATTTGGCACTATTCGACTGTGATTCAATCATTAACTGGAAGATGCAAGGGAAGCGGATTATCCAGTTAGTGCTTGAAGAAGATGAATATGTAGCAACCTCAGAATTTGAAGGTGATGAGCAGTGTTTTTACCGGGTATTAGATTTAGATGAGGCCGGAAGCTATAGGCAGCGCAAATTCATCAAGCTAGATAAAGAGCCAGATAAGTTTATTCAGGTAGGCGATGACATTTACCCGTTAATGAATGGTTCCCCACTTAAAGAGATCCCGTTTTATTTTTTTGGTGAGTGCGACGAATTGCCGCTGTTGATAGATTTGGTAGATTTGAATATCAGCCACTACATGACAACCGCTGATCTTGAAAACGGATGTCACTATACGGGCATTCCTCAGCCTTGGCTTGCTGGTGTGCAGCTGCCAGACGGCGTGACTTTATCAGTCGGCGGCGTAAATGCCTGGGTGTTTCCCGACCCACAAGCCAACGCGCAATATTTAGAGTTTAGTGGGCAAGGCTTGGGTGCATTGGAAAAGCGTCTTGAGCTGAAAGAAAAGCAAATGGCGGCATTGGGTGCCAAGATGCTCAGTGATTCGGTTACAGCGGAAACGGCAACGGGCGCAAGCCTACGCAGTACCGGTGAATTTAGTGTATTGGCGCAACTATCTGATCAAGTCTCTAAGGTATTATCCCGTGCATGCAGTTTTATGCACCAATGGGCAGGTTTACAGCCAGTAGAGATAAAACTCAATACCGATTATCTACCGGCCAAGATGACACCGCAAGAATTACAGGCATTAGTAGCAGCTTGGCAAGCAGGCGGCATTTCAAGCATGACCTTGTTCAATAACCTGCAGCAGGGTGAATTGATAGCTAATGGTGTGACGTTTGAGGACGAACAGGCGCAGATAGCAGAACAAGCGCCTGTGTTGGTTGCACCTATAGCGGTTAAGGTAGGAGCATGATTAACTTAATACACGGCGATTGTCTGGTGGAAATGGCGAATATACCGGATGGGAGTATTGATTTAATCGTAACTGATCCACCTTATTACTCTACAAATCTTGCTTTTGATAAAGCACCTAAAATCGACCTTAAACAATGGCTAATCGACTGCAAGCGGGTTTTAAAAGACACCGGTATTCTGGTATCGTTTTGTGATTTAAATTTATTGATTGAACTGAAAAGCCATAAAGTTTTTAAAACAGCTTATGAAATAGTCTGGGAAAAATCATTGGCCGTGGGTTTTTTAAATGCTAATTTACGGCCAATGATGGCGCATGAATTTATTATCGTTATGACGAATGCGCTTAAAAAATCGACGTATAACGCTCAGAAGATAGCCGGAAAACCTTATAAAAAAGAAAGAACAGGCCAACCTGCCATTTATCGTGCATGCAGAAATAACGCCGTAAATAACACTGGCGACCGCCATCCTCGTTCGGTGCAAAAATTCAGTAACAATAACAACAAGTCATCGCACCCCACACAAAAGCCCATTGATTTATGCCGATGGCTGGTAAATTCCTACTCCCACGCAGATGATGTCGTGCTGGATTGTTTTATGGGCGCGGGTAGCGTAAAGATAGCCGCTCAATCAACAGGCCGTCGATTCATAGGTATTGAACTTGATGCTGGATATTTTGAAATAGCAAAAAACAGGATTGAGGCGGAAAGTGCCATTAAGTAAGGTTCTATTTGATTCAACCATTGAGCTACATTTTGACATGGAGCGTGTGGCGATTGAATCACGGGCTACCATTGTCAAGTTATTGCAGAATCTTGAAAAAGAACTGATTGCCAAAGTAGCCGATGGCGTAACTGATTGGAGCAAGGCACGTATTGCTAAACAGCTCAGTGAAGCGGATGCGGTTATCAGGCAATACTACGATGATGCGGCAGGTATAGCCAGAGATACCACCACCAATGTGGCGCAAGTGTCAGCCAGTGCCACAGCGACTTCATTGAGTGCAGCGGTCGGTGGTCAAGTGGCTATTGGGGTATTGCCCACGGCGGCTTATTTGGAAACTTTAGCCGGTAACACAATCATTCAGGGGGCTGTGCAAGCCGATTGGTGGAGTCGTCAAGCCGGTGATACCGCGTTTAAGTTTCAATCAGCAGTCAGGCAGGGATTAGTTGCAGCCGAGACTACACCGCAAATTGTCAGGCGGGTGCGTGATGTGATGGACTTATCCAAGCGCAATGCTGAAACCTTAGTCCATACTTCGGTTCAGTCAGTCGCTAATGCCACACGCGAGAAAATATTTGATGATAATAATGATGTAATATCAGGTAAGGAATGGAGTGCGGCCTTGGACCGTAGAACCTGTCCGACATGCGGCGCAAGGGACGGCAAGCGATGGGATACGAAAGGCCAGTCGATAGGTCACTCGATACCTTACACCATGCCGCCACAGCACTTCAGGTGCCGGTGTTCAATGGTTCCCGTGCTGAAAACATGGGCTGAGTTGGGTATTAATATGGATGAATTGCCTGAATCTACCCGCGCCTCGATGGAGGGTCAAGTAACTGATAAGACGTTTGCTGACTGGCTCAAGCGTAAAGAGACTAGTACACCGGGCTTTGCAGATAATACGCTTGGTAAGGGGCGTGCAGCGTTATTCAGGGATGGCAAGATAACTATGGATCAGATGATAAGCGGTGGTAAGCCGTTGACGTTGAGTGAGTTGAAAGGGAAGTATGGAGAGACTATAATTAAGCCAATGAAAAACGATGCTTATGAAATAGCAAAAAATGGCGGAAGAAATAAAGGATTTTTTAATCAATGGGAAAAGCAGAAAAATAGTAAAATTGAAAAATCAATTAGGTCTCTGTCAGCTCAGGTTGATATTCATAATGAAAAAATAGATAATCCTAAGAAGCATATTAATAGGCCTATTTCAGATCACGAGTTAAATTATCTTATGACAATTTATTGGCCTAAAGAAATAAGAAACTTTAAGCAGCAAATTAATATTTTAGAAGGAATATTGGGAGAAAAACATCATGTTAAAAAATAAAGACGCTTTAGTTGTTTTAGAAGAAGTGGCTAATTCATTAAAAGAATCAGCAGAGCAAATAGAATCTTCTTCTGAATTCGATGCGGGAAGGAGAATGGCTTATTATGAAGCCATTTCAACGATACTATCTCAATGCGCTGTTGCTGGAATATCTACATCTGATATAGGGTTAGATGGCTTTGTTCCTGAAAGTATTTTAGGTGACAAGAAACAAGCAGCATAAACTAATCAACTCCCCAACACCCAAAGCCAGCTTAACCGCTGGTTTTTTTATGCCTGAAAATACTGTGAATACTGTGAGTTAAATACTGTGAATACTGTGAGTTTTTAAATTCGCACCATTGACAAAATTCCTTAGTTGTCCTTAGTGCCGTTTTTTTATGCCTGTCACTTTTCCACTATGAAGCCCTTCATATTAATTTATCAAGCAATGTTCAATAAAATAATAATCAAATCGTTACGCGATATTCACCGGCCAACGGCCTTCAAATCCCCACGGGACTATAAATGGACATTACACCAGAAATACAAGCGGTCATTGACGCGGCTGTTGATAGCGCAAAAGCAGGCTTACAAGCGAAAAATCAAGAGTTGCTTGATAAAAACAAGAAGCTCATGATGGGCCAAGAGATTGACCCGCAAACCGTGATTGATCTTGAGGCGCAAATTGACAAACTGCAAGGTGATTTAAGTACGGCTCACAAGTCAGGCAAGGAGTCAGTTAAAACGCTGGAAGCCTTACAAGCTCAGTTAAAAGCTGAGACAGGCTTCACGCAAAAACTTTTAATCGACAACGGCCTAACTGACGAACTGATTAAGAATGGCGTAGCGCCACAGTTTTTAGCAGCAACAAAAGCCATGTTTGCAGGGCAAGCGCAAATCATTGCAGACGGCGATACTAGAGTAGCCAAGATTGGTGATAAATCAGTATCAGACTTTGTAAAAGATTGGGCAGCCTCAGACGATGGCAAGCATTTTGTAAGCGCACCCGCTAACGGTGGTGGCGGTTCTCAAGGTGGCAAAGGTAGTGATACCGGCGCAAAAACAATTTCACGCGAAACGTTTGATTCGAAATCACACCCAGAGCGGGCGGAGTTTTTCAAAGCAGGCGGCGCGGTTACAGACTAACCACTTACAGGAAATAAAATGGCGAACGTATTAACATCACTTGCGGCTGATATTTACAAAGCAGCGGACATCGTAGGCAGAGAGCAGGTGGGTTTTATTCCATCAGTTACCATTAATGGCGGCTCAGAAGCCGTTGCTTTGGGTGACACCGTGCGCTCGTTCTTTACGCGCACACCTACCGTTGGCACCATTACACCTTCGATGACGATTCCAGAGGGTACAGACCAGACGGTCGATAATAAGACCTTAACGATTGACCAAACCGCATCGGTTAAGATTCCTTGGACGGGTGAGGACATTAAGCACGTTGAAAATGGTTCGGGTTACAGCTCAATTTATGGCGACCAAATTGCACAAGCCTTACGCGCAATCATCAACCAGATTGAGTCCTATATTTGGCAAAAAGCGTATCAAGGCGCATCACGCGCATTTGGAACAGCGGGAACAACGCCATTTGCTGCCAACTTCAACGAAGTCGCTGAATTGCGTCAAATACTGATTGATAACGGTTGCCCAGATGATGGTCAATTGACGTTGATTATGAATACCCTTGCAGGTACAAAACTTCGCAATTTGGCACAACTGCAATCTGTAAATTTAGCTGGTAACGATACCTTATTACGTCAAGGTCAGTTGCTTAACCTACAGCGCGTCATGTTGAAAGAGTCTGCCGCTCCTATCTCAGTAACAAAAGGAACTGGCGCAGCTTACACAACCAGTGTGGCAGGTTTTGCAGTCGGTACGACATCAATCCCAATTATTACCGGAACAGGTACTATTTTGGCCGGTGATGTGGTGACTTTTGCCGGTGATGCAAATAAATATGTGGTTGCTACAGGTGTAGCAGCGGCGGGAACACTTGTAATTGCTGACCCTGGCTTACGCATAGCAATCCCAGCAGCAGCCACAGCGTTGACAGTGGGTAACATCTCAACCTCGAATGTAATTCTTCACAAGGGCGCTTGCGAGCTGGCTATTAGACCAATGGCATTGCCACAAGGCGGTGATGAAGCGGTTGACCACATGACCGTGCAAGACCCTTGGACTGGCATTTCGTTCGATGTGTCAGCGTACAAAGGCTATAAAAAAGCCATGTTCGATGTGTCATGCGTTTACGGTGGCAAGCTATGGAAACCCCAACACGCAGCAATCTTGCTGGGTTAATCGGAGCGCTTTATGGAACTAGAAACAGTCCGTATTGTTAGCCAGTCACCAGAGGAACAAGGCGAATTCGTTGTCATCAATAAAGATGATTTCGATGAAGCAATCCATGTTCTTTATGCAGTAACAAAGCCACAAAAGTAGTTGATAAACGATGCCTATTCTAACGAGTGGGTATTCTTTAAAAATCTAATTGGAATCATTATGGCCGCCACGTTAAATTTACCGATTATTGAAAAGGGCGCGACATACCGTCACAAATTGGTATGGAATGATTCCTTGGGCGCACCTATCAATTTAACGGGCGCAACGGCAAAGATGCAGGTTCGGTCTAGTGTTGCATCACCTGATATTCTGCTTGAATTAAGTACTGAAAACTCACGAATCATCATTACACCATTAACCGGAACGCTTGAATTAATCATATCAGCTACTGATACAGCGCTATTATCTGGCAGGGGTGGTGCTTATGATTTGGAGATAGTCCAAGCAGGTGCAACGACTCGCCTAATTGAGGGTAAAATCGTATTTAAGGATGAGGTGACTCGATGACTGATACCTTAACCGTAACGACTACTGATACCATTGTTTTAACCGTCAATGAGCCCACAGTTATCATTTCGGAGACTCAAGGGCCACAAGGAATACAAGGCCCTATCGGCTTAACCGGCTTAACCGGAGCAAATTCAACGGTAGTTGGCCCACAAGGTATTCAGGGTTTAACCGGGCTAACCGGCAATACCGGAGCAACCGGAGCGCAAGGCCCACAAGGTATTCAAGGATTAACCGGAGCAACGGGCGCAGATTCAACTGTTGCGGGGCCTACAGGCTTAACAGGTAATACCGGCAACAATGGTCCGCAGGGATTACAGGGCATAACCGGAGCAACGGGCCCGACAGGTATGTCAGGTGCGGGTATTATTGCTAGCCAGAATATCGCTATTACTTCCACGATTTATCCAGTTGTTAGACCCTCACTTAACCTAGACTTTGCCAACAGTAAACAGCTTGACCCAAGGATTACATTTAACAGGGGTACTACTGCCACTTATTATGATGGTAAGACGACTGCTAAGGCTGAGGAGAATTTGCTAAAAGGGTCTAATGATTTTGGTACGGCCGCCACTTGGGTGCCTGTTAATGGTACAGTCGGCACAGGTGTAACCGCACCGGACGGAACAATCAGCGCATATAGCTTTACTGCTACAGGTGTAGCAACTCTATATCAAACACTAACTACTTCTGCTTTACCTTATACGCTTACTCTTTATATCCAACGTGTAACAGGTACAGGTGCGGTTAATCTGACATTAGATGGTACTACGCTAACAGCTCAAACCATAACGGCTTCATGGGCTAGATATACACTAACCGTTACACCTACAGCGGCATCTCATACCATTGGCTTACAACTAGCTGTATCTGGTGATGTAGTCAATATCTGGGGCGCACAACTAGAGCAACGATCACAAGCCACAGCTTATACACCAACAACTACAGCAGCGATTACAAACTATATACCACAGTTAATGACTGCACTAGCAGGTGTAGCACGATTTGACCATGATCCTATTAGTGGTAAGAGCTTGGGTTTGTTGATTGAAGAGGGTAGGAGTAATTTACTAGCTACATCATCTGGCGCTACCCCATCGACTATAACAAACTCAAATTATGTTGCCAATGCAGCTATATCCCCATTAGGTACATTAACTGCATCTAGCTATGCGCCTACGGTGGTGGCTGGTTTATGTTCATTTGGCAGTACACCAATAGGATTAACAGTTGGAAACACTTATACAGCATCTATTTTTATAAAGAATAATGGGTTAGATTATTTAACTCTCTACATGGGTGGCGCCGGTGCAGCAAATAGAGTCGGTATAACAATTAAACTAGATACTATGACGACATACAGTACCTATACTGCTGGTACTGGGATAGTACCAGCTGGAATAATATATACCCCAGTTGGTAATGGTTGGTATAGGGTAGCTTTTACTTATATTGCTATCACAACATCGGATTCAATTACTCTAAGAACAAGCAACTCACCATCTACAATAGCAAATGGTATATCTGGTATATTTTTTGACGGGTATCAGATTGAAGCAGGTGCTTTCGCCACAAGCTACATACCAACCACTACAGTCGCAGTACCTAGAGCAGCAGATCAAGCTAGTATGACGGGGGCTAATTTTAGCTCTTGGTATAATCAGAGTGAAGGGAGTTTGTATGCGGAAGCGCAATCATTAAATGCTCAAGGTAATATCGCTAGTATTACTGATGGTGGAATAAGTAATACATTTAGAATTGGTGTAGCAGGTGGTAATTTGTTTACCGCTTTAACAAACGCTAGTATAGCGGCATCGAATTATTTGCCGACAACAGGTAATCAATATAATAAGCTCATATTTTCATGTACTTCAAGCTCTAATCTGACTTCTAGTA
>SESH01073321.1_pt1 | contig 11196 bp, 13 predicted proteins | sample 3171561 | NCBI WGS metagenome assembly SESH01 (sample SAMN10866947, study PRJNA518727) | freshwater metagenome | biome: subpolar coniferous forest; feature: holomictic lake; material: water; isolation source: holomictic Lake 442 2011 16.5 m and 2014 13 m | place: Canada: near Kenora, Ontario
ATCGAAACGGTCTTTCTGATGCCCAAGGAGAGTTTCAGCTACATCAGTTCCAGCACCGTGCGGGAAGTGATGGAGCGGGGTGGGGATATCAGCGATTTCGTGCCCGCTGCGGTCAAAAGATATATCCAGAAAGAAACACAAAAGCTGAAATAAGAGGATACTGTGGCCATTATCATCCAGCCCTGGCGGATCCCTGAAGAAGGGGCGGAACTCGAAGGAGAAGAATCGGGCGACATTCTCTCCCTCGAGCCTGACAGTTTGATTCAGCCTGAAGGTCCTGTTCGCTATATTCTTCTTGCGCAATATGTTACGCATGAATTGATCGTTACCGGGGAGGTTTACGCCCGGATTCGTTTCGCGTGTTCCCGTTGTGCGGATCCTGTTCTTCTCGAGGTGCGCGATTCCAGGTTTTTGGTCGCGCGGGAGGTGGAGAATCTTCATGATACGGTGGACTTGACGGATGAAGTTCGTGAATCTATTATCCTCGCCTTTCCAAGTTACCCGCTATGTCAGTCCGACTGCCGAGGGCTGTGTGTGCAGTGTGGGGTGAACCGGAACAGGGAGCATTGCGACTGCAAGCCGCTGGCGAGAGAGAATTGGACTGTTTTGAGTGGTCTGGACAAGATTGAGGTGAAAAATGGCCGTACCCAAAAGGAAGAAATCTAAGAGTAAAACCCGCATGCGGAGAGCCGTGCTCAAGGCACGTACGACCACCGTCAAGGCCTGTCCACAATGCGGGGCTTCCCAGCAATCCCACCGGATCTGCCCTGCTTGCGGATATTACCGTGGGCGGCAGGTGGTGACAGTCGTCGCTGACTGATTGCCATGCGTATCGCTGTCGATGCGATGGGGGGCGACTTTGCCCCCGCGGAGATCGTGGCTGGGTCCGTCGAGGCAGCCAGGGGTCTGAAGGATTTGACCACGCTTTTCCTGGTAGGGCAGGAAGAGGTCATTTTCAGGGAACTGAAGAAGCACGGCCGCATTCCCGGGAACGTGGTGGTCCGTCACGCTTCGGAGGTGGTGGGCATGGAGGAGACTCCGGCCCTGGCCATTCGAAAGAAGAAGGATAACTCCATCAGCCGTTGTGTGGAGATGGTCAAGGCTGGCGAGGCCGATGCGGCCGTTTCTGCCGGAAACACCGGAGCCATGGTTGTGGCGGCGACGCTTAAGCTGAGGACGCTGGAGGGGATCCAGCGTCCGGCGATCGCCACGGTGATGCCCACTTCGGGGCGTCCCCTGGTGTTGATCGATGCCGGGGCCAATACGGATTGCACTCCCGATCTGCTCGTTGAATTCGCGGTCATGGGCAGCGTGTATGCGCGGGAAATCCTGGGCCAACCCAAGCCGATCGTGGGATTGCTGAGCATCGGCGGCGAGGACTCCAAGGGAAACGAGATCAGCAAGGAGGCCTTCAGGCGGCTGACCTCGGCCCCGGTTAATTTCCGCGGCAACGTCGAGGGACACGATGTTTTCCGGGGCGAAACGGACGTGATTGTGTGCGATGGCTTTGTGGGGAACGTGGTCCTCAAGACCAGTGAAAGCGTTGCTCATGCGATCAGCAAATGGTTGAAGAAAGAGTTTACGGCCAATCCCGTGCGGATCTTTGGGGCTTTGTTACTGAAAGGCGCATTGAAGTCCATGAAGAAGAAGATGGACCCGGAGTTATTCGGCGGAGCGCCCTTGCTGGGGGTCAACGGCACGTGCATCATCACGCACGGCTCTTCCACCCACACGGCGATATTTCACGCGGTGCGTGTGGCGTGCGAGTCGGTCGGGCACCATGTCAACCAGCACATTGTGGAAGAATCCAGGAAGTTGAGTAAGTCGACATGACCAGTTCCCCTTCATCCTTGAGTCAGGCCCCCGCCGGTTTTTCGGGGGCGGGTGTTTCCGTGGCCATTGTCGGCACGGGTTCCTACGCGCCCGAGAAGGTGTTGACCAACGCCGATCTCGAGAAGATGGTGGATACCACCGACGAGTGGATTGTGACCCGCAGCGGGATACGGGAGCGGCATATCGCGCGGGAGGACGAGGCCACCTCCGACCTGGCGACCGTGGCAGCCCAAAGAGCCCTGGAGCAGGCGAAAGTGGCGCCGGAAGACGTGGACCTGATCATCGTGGCCACGATCACACCGGATATGGTTTTCCCCAGCACGGCCTGTTTCGTGCAGAACCGGTTGGGGGCCAGGAACGCCACGTGTTTCGACCTGGAAGCGGCGTGCTCAGGATTCCTTTTTGCCGTGAATACAGCCAGCCAGTACATCAAGACCGGCGCCATTCGCACGGCACTGGTGATCGGCGCCGAGAAGCTGAGTACGGTCATCGATTGGCAGGACCGCGCCACTTGTGTGCTTTTCGGCGACGGAGCGGGGGCGGTTGTGCTCCAGGCCTGCGCGCCGACCGAAGGTATCTTGTCGACCGTGACCGGCTCTGACGGGGCGCTGACGGAATTGCTTAACCTGCCGGGCGGCGGGAGTCGGCACCCGACCTCACCCCAGACGATCGAGCAGCGGCTGCATTACATGAAAATGGTGGGCAAGGACGTGTTCAAGCATGCCGTTCGCGCCATGAGCGAAGCGGGGCGTAAGGCCATTGAGCAGGCGGGCTTGACCATTGATCAGATCGCCTGCGTGGTGCCGCATCAGGCCAACATGCGGATTGTCGAGGCGATCCGGGATCGCATGGGGGTCGGGCCTGAGAAGTTTTTCGTGAATCTGGACCGGTACGGGAACATGTCGGCCGCCTCGATTCCGGTGGCGCTCGATGAAGCGGTGCGGATGGGGCGCATCCAACGCGGCGATGCGGTCCTGCTTGTGGCCTTTGGCGGCGGTTTAACATGGGCTGCCATGGTCATCCGCTGGTAAAAGCACGTGATTAGGAGGGTTATATGAAGAAGAGAGCAGTCGTATTTGCTGGGCAGGGCGCCCAGTTTGTCGGGATGGGCAAAGATCTGGCCGCCGCGCATCCCGAGTGTCAGGCGCTTTTCGACCGGGCCAATGCCGTGATGGGGTTTGATCTGGCGCGCCTGTGTGCCGAGGGCCCGATTGAGGAAATCACCAAATCGGACAATTGTCAGCCCGCCATCTTTGTTGTTAGCGCGATCTGTTATACCGCTCTGCGCAAGCTTTACCCCGAACTCGAGATCGCGGGCGCCGCCGGCCTGAGCCTGGGGGAGTGGACGGCGCTTTATGCCGCCGGTGCGCTCTCCTTCGAGGACACGGTCCGGATTCTGAAGGCGAGGGGCAAGTTCATGCAGGCGGCCTGTGAGGAACGGCCGGGCGGCATGGTGAGCGTCATGGGGCTGCCGGTGCCCGAACTGGAGAAAGTCTGTGCGGCGGCGGGCGTCCAGATCGCCAATCTGAATTCTCCCGAGCAGATCGCATTGTCTGGCGACAAGGCTCAAATCGTGGAGGCTGAAAAATTGGCCCAGGCAGCCGGCGCCAAGAAGACCGTTATGCTGACCGTCGCGGGCGCCTTCCACTCCCGATTGATGGAGTCGGCGGCCGCGAAACTGGAGCAGGAACTGGCGGGAGTCGTGTTCCACGCCCCCACCATTCCGGTGGTGTCGAATGTGACGGGCTTGCCGCACGGGACTCCGGAGGCGATCAAGCAGGCGATGGTCAGACAGGTGACCTCGTCGGTGCAGTGGGTGTCGGGGATCGAATGGTTCAAGCGGAATGGCGTGACAGAGTATGTCGAATGCGGGCCGGGCAAAGTGCTGTCCGGATTGATCAAGCGCATTGACAAGGAAGCCTCAGTCCAGAGTATTCAGGATGCGGCGACGTTGGATAAGGCGGTTGCAATCCTGAAGGCATGAAAATACAAGGAGAGATCCATGGGTATGTTTGAAGGGAAAGTGGCGCTGGTGACGGGTGCGGCGCGTGGAATCGGCCAGGCTATCGCGAAGAAACTGGCGACGGAGGGGTGCGATGTGGCGCTGTGCGATCTCAAGGCCGAGTGGTTGGCCGAGACCGTCGCGCTGATCGAAGCCGCCGGGCGTAAAGTGAAGTGTTTTGAGGCGGATGTGAGTCAGGCGGCGGCCGTCGAAGCCGCTGTGGACGGGGTGGTCGAGGCGTTTGGCAAGGTCGATATCCTGATCAATAACGCCGGTATCACGAAGGACACACTCATGATCCGGATGTCCGAGCAGGACTGGGATGCCGTCATTTCGGTGAATCTGAAGGGGACCTTCCTTTTCACCAAGGCGGTGGCCCGCCCGATGATGAAACAACGGTCTGGCGCCATTGTGAATGTGGCCTCAATTATTGGCTTGATTGGTAATGCGGGGCAGTGTAATTACGCAGCCTCAAAGGCTGGCGTCATTGCCCTGACCAAATCAGCGGCGAAGGAGTTGGCGGCGCGCAATGTGAGGGTGAATGCGGTGGCGCCCGGGTTTATTCAGACCCGGATGACCGATGTGTTGCCTGAGGATGTGCGTGGAAAGATGCTGGATCTCATTCCGATGAAGCGGTTTGGCCAGCCTGAGGACGTGGCGAATGTGGTGCTGTTCCTGGCGAGCGACGCTGCCTCGTACATGACAGGTCAGGTCCTGCCGGTTTGCGGCGGAATGGTGATGCAGTAGTGTAAAAAACAGTAAGGAGAAGAAGATATGGCACTTGAAGACAAAGTCCGGGACATCATCGTCGAGCAGCTTGGCGTGAACGCCGAACAGGTTACTCGCGAGGCCTCTTTCATCGAGGATTTGGGCGCGGATTCGCTGGATACAGTCGAACTCGTCATGGCGTTTGAAGAAGAGTTCGGCGCCGAGATTCCGGACGAGGATGCCGAGAAGCTGACAACGGTCGGCACGGTTATCGATTACCTGAAGGGTAAGGGTTTCGGCGCTTAAGTCGCCATGGTTTGAGAATGGGGAGATGGCAACATCTCCCCATTCCTTTATTAGGTTCGGTTTGGAATGGCCAGCAAGGAGTTGCCATGGACACACGCAGAGTTGTTGTCACCGGGTTGGGTGTGGTTTCGCCGTTGGGATGTGACCTCGGCGTGTTTTGGAAGAGGATTTGTTCCGGGCATTCCGGCATCCGGCGGATCACGCAGTTCGATGCTTCGGCCATGGCCGCCCAGATCGCCGCCGAGGTGGTTGAGTTTGAAATCGACAAATTTATAGCCAAGAAGGAGCAGCGCCGCATGGATCCCTTCTGCCACTACGCCGTGGCGGCTTCCAAGCTGGCGCTGCAGGATTCGGGCCTGACGATGAGCGCGGAGGACCCGACGCGCGTCGGGTGCATGATCGGCTCCGGCATTGGCGGCTTGCAGACCCTCGAGGAACAGCATTCCATCCTGATTAACCGCGGGCCGGACCGGTGTTCGCCGTTCATGATCCCGCAGATGATTGTCAACATGGGGGCGGGTTTGGTGGCCATCGAGCACGGGTTGAAGGGGCCCAACTATTGTGTGGTTTCGGCCTGTGCCAGTGGCGCCCACTCCATCGGCGAGGCGATGCGGCAGATTCAGCGCGGTGATGCCGATGCGATGGTGGCCGGCGGCGCGGAAGCCACGATTTGCCCACTGGGCATTGCGGGGTTCTCCGCCATGCGCGCGCTGAGCACGCGGAACGACGCTCCCGAGAAAGCCTGTCGTCCCTTTGATGCCGGACGTGATGGATTCATCATGGGCGAAGGCGCGGGGATCGTTGTGCTTGAGGAGTACGAACACGCCAGGAAGCGTGGAGCGAGGATTTACTGCGAAGTGGGCGGTTACGGCGCCACCTGCGATGCCAGCCATATCACCGCGCCGGCAGCGGGAGGTGAAGGAGCGGCTCGCGCCATGAAGAATGCGATCCGTGACGCCGGTCTTGTCGCCGAGGACATCGATTACGTGAATGCCCATGGCACGAGCACGCCGCTCAACGACAAGAACGAGACCGCCGCCATCAAGGGCGCCTTGGGCGAGCATGCCAGGAAGGTGATGGTCAGTTCGACCAAGTCCATGACGGGGCATCTGCTTGGCGCCGCCGGCAGTCTTGAGACGGTGATCTGTGCGCTGGCGCTTCAAAATGGCGTGGTTCCCCCGACGGTGAACTACGAGACGCCCGATCCGGAGTGCGACTTGGACTATGTTCCCAATGTGGCGCGCCAGGTGAAGATTCGCGCGGCGTTGAACAACTCGCTGGGTTTTGGCGGGCACAACTGCTCGCTGTTGCTGAAGGCGATGTAAGCAGGGGACCCAGGGTTCCGGGCTCAGCTCCGGGGCCCTGTTTTCTTTTTTGTCTTCCTGCCCCTGATCGTACCCTTCCGGGTCTTCTGCTCGCTGAGAATCTGTTCCAACTTCTGCAGCGGTAATCCAACCACGGTGGCCAAATCGCCATCGATTCGTTCCACAATCGTCGCCGAAAGAGGATCCTGAACGGCGTAGGCGCCCGCCCAGAGGAGAGGGCGCGTCCGGCGGGCGAAGGCGCGGAGGCGGGGCGGGGACCAGTTGCGCAAGCGGACCCGGGCCGTATCCACGACGGTGACCGTCCGGCGCCGACCGTTCCGGCCCAAAGTTGGAAAAATAACGCAGGCGGCGCTGCTGATGCGATGAGTGTGGCCGCAGAGCTGGCCCAGTATGCGCGCTGCGCCGGCCAGACTCGCCGGTTTCCCGATGATACGCCGGCCGAGGATCAACGCGGTGTCGGCTCCGATTACGACGGCGTTGGGATACCGCTGGGCAACGGCCTCCGCCTTCAGTCTGGCTAGTTCCAGAACGTGGAATTCCAAAGGGATGCCTGCTCCCGGGGCGGGTTCCTCAACCTCGGAGGGAATCTGCCTGAATTGGTACCCGGCTGCCGTCAACAGGGCGGCCCGACCTTTGGATTGAGAGGCCAAAATAAGTGCTGTCATCAAGATGTCCTTGCGTCGCTGGCAATACCTTCATATAAGGCAATGACCAAAGTTAAGGGAAGACAAAAGTTCTGCAAGGAGTCTGGCATATGGCCTCATTTAACAAGGTGATGTTGATCGGGAATTTAACCAAGGATCCGGATCTCAGGACGATCCCATCCGGTATCAACGTGGCTGATTTACGGCTGGCCATCAACGAGAGCTACACGGACAAGAGCGGGCAGAAAGTCGAAAAGGCCTGTTTTGTGGATGTGGTCGTCTGGGACAAACAGGCCGATCTGTGCAAGACCTATTTATCCAAGGGCAGTCCCGTTCTGGTCGAGGGAAAGCTTCAGATGGAGGAATGGACCACCAAGGAGGGGGAAAAACGGAGCAAGTTGCGGGTCCGGGCCGAGCGTTGCCAGTTTCTAGGCTCCAAACGGCCGGGAGCGGAAGGGGCACAAGGCACGACCGGACAAACCCGCCGACCCCAGGCGTCTTCCGCGGTGCCGCCCTCACGGGAGGATACGGGCACCGCCGAAGATTCTAACGAACAGGCGCCCCCCGATGGGGACACCCCGTTTTGAGAGACCGTTGATTCCGACGATCACTCGCGCCCACGGTACCTACCGCGCGGCTTTCTTGGCCTTCTTCGCCTCTTTCTTTTCCTTCATGGTTTTGGCGGGGGCCTTCTTGGTTTCCTTTTTAGCGTTGCGCTCTTTGCCCATGATCACTCCTTGAATTGAAGGTTTGTATAACCGGTCTGTAGGATGACGAAAACCGGCGGCAAAAGCAAGGGCGGCGCATCCCCATTCAAAATAAACAGGGGCTGGACCCGTTCTTCCTTTGCATGGCGGACGTGGGTCGACTATGCTGCCCCCCGTCGCCAGCGGCTTCGATAGCCGCCTCGTTTGCCGGCAAAACGCGGGCCGGCATCCGGGCATGGTATTTAACAACATGGAGGAAATGGCATGAATGTAACGGGTAAACTGGTGGAGATCTTTGAGACGGTGAAAGTCAAGGAGACCTTCCAAAAGCGTGAGTTCGTCCTGGAGTATGCGACCAACCCGAAGTATCCGGAGTTGGTCAAGTTCGAGGTGGTCCAGGATAAGTGCGCGCTGCTGGATGGATTCAAGGTGGGACAGGAAGTGTCGGTGGAATTCGATCTGCGAGGGCGCAAGTGGACGGACAAGCAGGGGGCGGTCCGATATTTTAATACGCTGCAAGCCTGGCGTATGAGCCCGGCGGAGGCTGCGGGCGGCACCGCGTCCCAGGAGCAGGACGGGCCTCCCGATGCCGACACGACGGACTATGGATCGGACAAGGGCGGAGATATGCCGTTCTAAGAGCAGGGCGGTCCGTATGTTTGTGACCCTTACCCTGAACCCCGCCATCGATCAGTCGATCGTGGTGCAAGGGGAACTCTCGCTCGGGCACGTCCACGCGGTCATCGCGGAAATCTGCACCCCGGGTGGAAAAGGCGTCAATGTGGCGAAGAGGCTTGCCTCAAACGGCAGGCCCGTCACCGCCGCCGGTCTGCTCGGAGCAGATCGGCTGGCATTTTACGAAGCGGCACTGATCCCCATGGGCATCACCTGCCGCTTTCTTGTCGTGCCGCATGACACGCGCGTCAATCTCATGATCACGGATGGCCAGGGGCGGGAGATGAAATTCAACCGACCGGGATTTCCCGAACTGGCTTTTGATGAGCCGGCCCTGTTCGCTTATGCCGGTTCTCTCGCGCAAGCCGGCACGGTCGTCATCCTAAGCGGTTCACTGCCCGCGCGGTTTCCGGCGGACGCCTATGCCCGCCTGCTCCGCTGCTTCCGCGAAGCAGGTTGTGTCACCGTGCTGGACACCTCGGGTCCGGCGCTGACTGCCGCCCTGCGCGAAAAGCCGGACGTGATCAAGCCGAATCGCGGGGAACTGGAATTTGTTCTCGGGCAATCACTGGGCTCGGAAGAGGTCATGGTGTCTGCCCTGCGCTCGCTCGCGCAAGTCCATGAGGCGGTTATCGTCTCCGATGGAGCGCGCGGCGCGTGGTTCGCAAGCCGGGACCGGGTATGGTTCGCCTCCGCGCCTGTCGTGCCGTGCGTGGATACCACGGGCGCCGGCGATGCCCTGCTAGGGCAGTTCTGTGCGGACTACTTTCCGCGGCGTGCGATCACGCCCGAGCTTGCGGCGCGGGCGGTGGCGGCGGGCGCCGCCGCCGTGGAACAGTCCGGCACACCCGTCATGGCGCAACAACGCGTGACCGACCTCACAGGGGAGGTCCGGATTTGTGAGATGACCGGCGGACCGGGCCGGGTTGGCAGGAGATAGACGACATCATGCAAGCGGACATGTATACCTGCTGTATATCCGACGAGAGTGACGGGTTTAAGACCCGGGAGGAGGCCTTTCTGGACCACCGTTGCGTCGTGGTTTCCCGTTCAGGCCTCAGCATTACGGAAGCGCATCTCATTGAAACAGTGCCCCTCCTTGACCGGACAGAACGGCTGCTGATTCTTGGAAATCGAACCGGCGCGCTCGGGATGATCGCGGTCCAGTTTAACCCGGGACTCCAGGCCGTCGTTTCGTCGTTGGACTTGTTCCACCACCACGCCGTCGAACGCAACCTCCTGCGTAACCGTGCCGATCGCATCACCGCCCGTTGTGAGTCCGATGTGGCGGAGCGCGATGTCTTTGACGCCGTCTGTGTTCAGGCCTCAAAAGGTGCGCTGTCCGACGAGTTGATCCAGGATCTGCTGCAGCAGGCTCATTTGGCGCTCAAGACCGGTGGACGCTGTTTTGTGGCCGCGGAGGAGCGGAGCCCCTGGCTGGCGGAACAGATCAAAAAGATTTTTGGCAGCTGCTCCCTCCAGGGCAACCGGAAGGATTCCACGCTGCTTATCGGGAAGAAGAAGCAGGAGCTGACCAAGACCAAGGTCTTTCGCGCCGAGTTTGTCATGACTCTGCCGCACGGGCTGCCCGTCACCCTCGCGACCGTTCCCGGTGTCTTTGCCCACCGGCGGGTGGACCCCGGCGCGCAGGCCTTGGCGGAAGTGGTTCAGACCCGGCCCGGGGATGCCATCCTGGATATGGGTTGCGGCTGCGGGAGCGTAGGCATTTCGTTGGCAAAAAACCAGCCCACCGCCAGCGTGTGCTTCGTCGATTCCCATTCCCGCGCCACCGCGATCACTGCGGAGAACTGTAGGATCAACGGAATCGCCCGACATTCGATTGTCCTGAGCGACCAGGGTTTGCCGCCCGGTCCGCGTTTCACCCTGGTTGTCGGGAATGCGCCTTATTATTCCAATAACCGGATTGCCGATCTATTTATTCGAACGGCTTACGAAACCCTGGTGCGGGGCGGGCGGGTCTATCTGGTGACCAAGAGCGCGGCGCATTACGTTGAGTCTATGAACGAATGGTTCGGCTCGACCGAAATTCTGCACCGGCGCGGATACCAGATCGTTAAATCGGTGAAGCCGTGAACTGTCGTATTGGCTGCGCTGCGTGCTGTGTGGCAGTTTCCATATCCTCCCCCATTCCCGGGCTGCCGCAGGGAAAACCGGCCGGCTTACGGTGTGTGCAGTTGACGGAGAACGGACGCTGCAAGCTGTTCGGGCACGCCGATCGTCCCGAGGTGTGTGTCCGGCTGAAGCCATCGACGGAGATGTGCGGACAAACCGACCCCCAGGCCTACGGTTATCTGGCCTGGCTCGAGGATGCCACCCAGCCCCCGCGTGTCGGGTTGGCTCCCTCGTTTGGATGAGGTCATGCCGGCGGGCGCGCCTCTATGTCCCCCAACGAGCCAAGGTCCTTCAGGGATATCTTGTCGTTTCGATCAGGGTTGACCTCGATTGTCTTCCTGATCAACCGGCTCAGGCGTTTGAAGTCATCCGGGATGCGGGTCTTGAGATCATTGAGCATGTGGTGCGCGTCGAAAGCGGCGACGCTGATCAGGACCAGCGTCCCTGTCCCGGCGGCGCACATCAGGCCCGCATAGTCGGCCGGCGTTTTCGGGTCACGGATGTACATCAGATCCGGCGCCAGAAATAGACTGTTCTGAATGCCTTCCGCGAGGGAGGCGATATCGGTGCCCACATCCACCTGGATGGCCACCGAATTTCGATGGCGTAGCAGGAAGGAGAGGTTCTGCTCAAGAACATAGATGACCATGCTCTTGGTTTCGTTGATCCTGGCAAGGGAGGAGTAGAGCAGGCGCGACAGGGCGTCCATCGACGGGCCGGTGAACATCACGATGCCGCCGTTGGGTTGGGTCAAGGCTTCATCTATCAGTGTCGACTCGTCGGGACGGGCAAGCAGGCTGTCCAGTTTCGGGATGTCATGGGACATGCGCTGAACCGATACAAAAATACTCCCGCGCTGGGTG
>SESH01092613.1_pt1 | contig 11181 bp, 6 predicted proteins | sample 3171561 | NCBI WGS metagenome assembly SESH01 (sample SAMN10866947, study PRJNA518727) | freshwater metagenome | biome: subpolar coniferous forest; feature: holomictic lake; material: water; isolation source: holomictic Lake 442 2011 16.5 m and 2014 13 m | place: Canada: near Kenora, Ontario
AGGGCGGTGATAATTGCAGAGGGGTGTTTCATCATGCTGAACTTGACCTGTTCACAACGAGTTTTGGGGTTCAAGGACTCTAGCACGTCGCGGCGCCCCTGTCTTGTCGCCAGAACGGGTGACAAGAGACGGAGCATGGCTCACGCGAGGCACGAAAGGGTCTGAGGCTGCGCCTCGTTAGACTTGACCCCGATGGGGCTTCCGCCTGCCACTACGTCATGGCCCTTCGCGTTCCATCGCTGAGCATTCCCCAGCCAGCTTTCGCGCCTATGGCACCTATTCTTGTGAGATGGCGACAGGCGGCTGCAATCGCCATCTCCGCGTGTTTTTGTGGGTGGCCCATCATATCGAATGCAGCGGTCGCGGTGACGGCCGACAGTGGTCATACAGTGACAGTCTGGCAGACAAAAGACGGTCTCCCGTCCAACCGTGTACGCGCCCTGTTGCAGGATGCCACGGGCTTCCTGTGGATCGCCACATTTAGCGGAGTGGCGCGTTTCGACGGTGTCCGGTTCCGGCACTACGACGTCGCGAACTCACCCGGTCTGCCAAACAACCTCGTCAATGCGTTGTTTGCCGACCGCTCCGGACGGATCTGGCTGGGGCACGACACCGGCGACGTCACCGTCTGGGACAACGGTGCCTTCCACTCCATCGCGACCGATGCCTCGTGGCTGGGTTCGCCCGTCGACCGATTTGCGGAGGATCTCCATGGCACCGTTTGGGTGCACAATCGCCTGGGTTGGCTTCTGCCTGTGCGAGCCCTGTCCCCCGGAGCGGCGCTGCACACCGCCCACGGCCAAAGAGTCAGCGACATGATCAGCGACGACGGCGGCAACGTTTGGTTCGTGGGGGCCACGGGGGTTTTTCTGCTGGATGCCACGTCCCCCGACACTCGCATCGCCCCGGAAATTCCGCTGCGGGAAACCACCCGGCTGCAGCTTTGCCCGGCGCGCGCCGGCGGCTTCTGGATCATTGGCGCGTCCTCCGCCCGACGCTGGACCAACGGCCGCTGGACCGGAGAAACTGTGGCCACCCCTGTGAGTGCACGTCTGGTCTTCAACCGCTGGATTGAAATCAAGGATGGCTCTCTGGCGATCGGCACATTCGACGACGGTCTCCATGTCTTTACTCCGCAAGGGAAGCACCGCCATTTCGGTTCCGCCGAGGGCCTCCCGGCCAGCTACGTCAAGGCGCTGGTGGAAGACCGGGAGGGCAATCTCTGGGCTGGTGCGGGCGACGATGGACTCTGTCGCCTTCGCCCGAGTCTGGTCGCCATGGTGGGCCCACCCGGCGGTTGGCAAAAACGCGCCGTTCAAACCGTGGTGGCCTCGCGCGACGGCAGCCTCTGGGCAGGGACGGAGGGCGCTGGGATCTTCCGCCTGCATGAAGGCGAATGGACCCAGTTTGATCAGCGAGCCGGCCTGCCCACTCCAGGCGTTAGATCCCTGTTCGAAGACCGCAGGGGCCAGCTTTGGGTCGGCCTCTCCGGCGACCCTTTCGGACGCCTCGTTCAGGGTCGTTTTCAGCCGGAGTTCAGCCACCCCGACCTCGCACAGAGTTTGGCAGTGTTTCAGGCCGCCGATGGACGGATGTGGTTCGGCGGGTTGCGCGGCGCGGCCTTCCTCGTAGACGGCAAGCCGGAGTTTGTTTCCTCGGACCAGACGCCGCTCAGCCAGGTCCGGAGTTTTGCCGAGACGCCCGACGGTGCCGTGTGGATGGCCACCTTGGGCCGGGGCCTGGGACGTTATCACAACGGCATCCTCAAGGTTTTTCGCCGGGCCGCGGGCCTGCCCAGCGACTACCTTTGGTCGCTCCACGCCAGCGCAGACGGCACCTTGTGGATCGGCACCTACGACCGCGGACTCGTCCGCCTCCGGGACGGGCGATTCAGCCTGATCGGCACAGCCCATGGGCTGCCGGGCAACATGGTCGGACAAATCCTGGAGGATGCAGAGGGCGATCTCTGGTTGGGAACCAACGGCGGGATCGCGCGCGTGGGGCGAGAGGAACTCGACCGCTGCGCCGACGGGAAGAGCTCCCGGGTCGCCGCCACCACCTTCGATCTCAGCGACGGCCTCTCCACGCTTGGTCTCGCCGGCGGCGCACAAAACACCGCCTGCCGCGCCCGCGATGGCACGCTCTGGTTCGGCACCGAAAAAGGTCTCGCACACCTCGATCCCCGCCAATCCCGCCCCGTCCATCCGCCGCCGCCCGTCGCGATCGAAGCCTATCGTATCGACGGAGCGGAGACGTTGATCGCCGGCACGGCCGCCCCGCCAATGATGACCGTGCCGCCCGGCTCCCGCCGCATCGAGATCGACTACACCGGCTTGAGCCTCAGCGCGCCGCATCGGATTCGTTTTCGCTACCGGCTCGACGGTGCCGACCGGGACTGGACGGAAACGGAGAGTCGCCGGACTGCATACTTCAGTTATCTGCGCCCCGGCGATTACACGTTTCGCGTGCAAGCGGCGCAGGACAACAATTCCCTCCCCGCCCCCGAAGCCACCCTTCGCCTGCGCGTCGTTCCATATTTCTGGGAGACCGCCTGGTTCGCCGCACTCGCCAGCGCCTCCACGCTTCTGCTCGTTGCCGGGGTCGTCTGGGCTGTGCTGCACGTCCGACACCGCCGGCGCTTGGAACAAATCGAACGTGCGCGCGCCATCGAACGCGACCGCACCCGCATCGCACACGATCTGCACGACAAGATCGGCTCGGGGCTGACCGAGCTCTCCTTCCTCTCCCACTCCGCCCTCGCCGCGACCGCGGAGCCCGAGCGAGTCGCCACCCACATCCGCGACATCCAGGGTGCGACGACGGAGATGACCGAGGCGATCGACGAGATTGTCTGGGCGGTCAATCCGAGCCACGACTCACTCGAGAGCCTGCTCTCCTACCTTGGCCGTTCAGTACAGGAATTTGCCCAGCGCGCCGGTCTTCAGTGCCACATCGATGTTCCCATCGATCGCGAGCACGTCGGCGTCTCGGCGGAGGTGCGCCATGAACTCTACCTCGCCCTGCGCGAGGCGTTGCACAACGTGGTCAAACACGCCGGTGCCACCGAGGTGCGGTTCTCCCTGCAGCGCACCGGCACGGAGCTGGTCTTCCTCCTCGAAGACAACGGCCGCGGGCTGCCGGACCGCCCGGCCGACGATGCGGCGTCCCGCAGCGGCGTCGGCCTCGAGAGCATGCAGCAACGGATGGCGCGGCTGGGCGGCAGCGTCACGTGGTCCGGCCGCGTCGGCGGCGGCACGGTGATCGCCTTCCAAATCCGGGTGCCCGCGACTTCGGCCGCGTCACCCGAAGTGGTGACATGACAAAACGCGTCGCAAATGCGACCCTGCGGCTCATGGCAACAGTCGCACTCGTCGAGGATGATCCGCGGACGCGCCGCCTGCTGGCCGGCGTGCTCGGCGATGCGGGCTTCGCCTGCGGCCCGGTTTGTCCGGACGCCGCGACCGCCCGGGCCCTGCTGCCCGCCGCGCGACCCGACATCGTCCTCATGGACATTGATCTTGGTGGTACCAGCGGCATCGAGTGCGTGCGGAACCTCAAACCCCACCTGCTCCAAACGCACTTTGTGATGCTGACGGTGTACGATGATGCGAACAACATCTTCGACGCCCTTGCCGCCGGCGCGGTCGGCTATTTATTGAAACGCTCGGCGCCGACGGAGCTCGTGCCGGCGCTCCGCGAAGTGCTCGACGGCGGCTCGCCCATGACGAGCAGCGTAGCCCGCAAAGTGGTGCTTTCGTTCCAACCCGCGCGGGGCGGCCCCCCGGAAATCGAGCAACTCTCCGAGCGCGAGCGCCAGGTGCTGCAATTGCTCGCCCAGGGGAAAATATACAAGGAGATCGCGGACCTGCTGGGCGTGAGTCAGAACACCGTTCACTCGTACATTCGGCGTGTCTACGAAAAGCTGCACGTGCGCTCCAAGATGGAAGCCGTGGCCAAACTGACGGCGCGGTGAGGGCGCGGCCGAATACTCCGTCGGCCCCGCTAATTTCAAAGCCCCCACGGACTGGGTCATCACAAGCCGATTGTCCCATCGCACCCTAAACGAACGAGATGCCGTTTGGGATTAGTCGCAGCTCGAAGATTAATTTCTCGCTGTCGTTGGATTGGGGTTTCCAATCGAAGTTCAACAATTCGCGCCACCTTCCCGGCGCAGTGTGCATTGTGCCAATGCCCCCGCTCGAAAACAACCGATGGTTCTCCGAGACCGTGCAACCCCACGAGCCGGCTCTGCGCGTCTACCTGTCGAAACGATTTCCCTCCCTGCCGGACCACGAGGATTATTCCAACCCTGAGGCCGTGGCACGGCGGGTGGAGTTGCGCGACGGTTCGATCATCCACCTCAATACCGGCAGCGAACTTCGGGTGGACTTTTCCGCCCGCGAACGGTGCGTGCGACTTCAGTCGGGCGAGGCCTATTTCGAAGTCGCCCACGACGCTTCGCGCCCCTTTGTGGTGCTCGCCGGTGGAGTCGTCGTGCGCGCGATCGGCACGGCCTTCAATGTCCGCTTGGCTTCGGCAAACGTGGAGGTGCTGGTCGAGGAGGGGCGAGTGGAGGTTGCTCCCGTGGTCGCCGCACGAGTCGCGGCCGGAGCGCCGGCGCCAGCTGCGCCCCAACTGGGCGCCGGGGAGCGGACCCAGGTGCCGCGAGCGGATGCCATAGAGCCACCACAAATCGAACGCGTTGAGAGACGTGAATTGCGCGAAGCCCTTGCCTGGCATCGTCAGACCGTCGTCCTTGCGGATATTGCACTGGAAGACGTCATCGCCCGTTTTAACCGGCGCAACGAAATCCAGTTGGTGCTCGCCGACGCCGAACTGCGAGGACGACGGGTGGGCGGCATGCTCTTCCTCGATCAGGTCGAGGCCTTCGTCGCCTTGCTCGAACAGGGTGGCGACATCGTCGCAGAACGCCGCGGTTTCAACGAAATCGTGCTGCGCCGCGCACGCTGAGCGGCCTGCCCTGGCAAAACTTCCGTCGGAACCGTGTTTCACACCGGCCCCAAACATATGGGCTTTGATCCTATTGCGGGCGGAAAACTCCCGGCCCAGATGATCGCCACTTCTTTTGGCGGGAGACTAATCCGTTTCGGCGGCGCCTTCGTATTAGTATTAAGAGCCCTCTTCCGCATGCTGCTTTCCACATCGTTACCGTCCCGAGTCGTCACCAGCACTCTATGCTGTGCGCTGGCCGCGACGGCGGTGGTGGCGGGAGCCAACGCGGCGGAACAGAAACGCAGCTACCGCTTCCCCCGGGGCGATGCAGCGACCATTCTGGCGCAATTCGCCACGGAATCCGGCCGGCCGATCCTCTATATGATGGATCAGGTGCGTGGCGAGAAGACCAACGCGCTGGCGGGAAATTATACTCCCCGCGAAGCGCTGGACCGCCTGCTCGCCGGCACCGGCCTGGTCGCCGTGCACGATCCCATGTCGGGAGGTATCATCGTGAACCGGCGCCCGGCCCCGAGTCCGCCGGGAAACAAAGGGGAGATGGGCTCGGAGAAGTCGCGCGCCCCGCCGCTGTCGCCCGCGCGACTGCCCGATGAATCCCCAACAACTCCACCGAAACTCAACAAATCTCCCCCTGTGAAGACCAGAACCTTTCTCACACTCCTCGTTGGCTGGCTTCGGACGACTGGCGCGGTCGACGTTCAGAACTCCGGCGCCGGCGCGAAAGCCTTCGAAACGGCCAGCCCCGTGATCACACTCTCACCCTTCGAGGTTCGCGCGGAGGACGACACCGGATACCAAGCCGGCAACACGACGAGCGGCAGTCGCCTCAATGCGCGGCTCAAGGACACGCCGGCCTCCGTCTCGCCGTTCACGCCGGAATTTCTCGCTGATATCGCGGCGACCAATTTGCAGGAGATGCTCTCCTATGCCACGAACATCGAAGCCGAACTCGAAGACGGGCAGGGGGGCTTCAACAACGCGCCGGGGCGCGACTCCACCGGAGGCGATTATTTGTTTCGGGTGCGCGGCATCATCGGGGGAGTCTCGCGCGACTTCGTTGACGCCACGGCGCCGAACGATCTCTACAACGTCGAGCGCGCCGAGGTTTCGAGCGGCCCCAACTCCATCCTCTTCGGCCTCGGGCCGGCGGGTGGCCTCGTTTCCATCACCGGAAAAAAAGCCAACGTCCGCCGTTCCCGCGGCAGCGTGAAGACCGTCTTCGCCGAGTACGACTACCGGCGTTTCGAACTCGATTACAACCAGGTCGTCCTGCGCGACAAGGTCGCGCTCCGCCTGCTCGGTCTGCACCATACCGCCGAAGACTGGCGCAAATGGACGCGCGACGATCAGGATCGGTTCACCGGCGCTGTCACCGTGAAACCCCTTAAGCACACCTCGATCGACGCCTCCTTCGAAAGAGGCACGCGTTACAGCAGCCTTGCGATAACCGGCAATGCGGTCGATCAACTAAGCCTCTGGTTCGCCAACAACCGGCCGACCGCTGACGGCGCCGCCGTCGCGGGCACGGCGCGCTACAACACCACCAACAATCGGTTCACCCTCTACGACCACAGCGGCGTCATCTACAACCTGAAGGGCGAACTGCAGAGCAGCAGCCGCTACGCGTCGGCGACGCTCGCGGATGTCGCGCTGGCCCCCAATCAGTACAACTACATTGGTCCCGGCGGTTTGCGCCGGCAAGATTTCGACAGTTACAACGTCAACGTCGAGCAGCGCGTGCTGAAGGATCTCACCGTCGTCGCCTCGTTCTTCCACAACGAGGGCCGCATCACCACCAACGGAGCCAACACCGCGCTTCCGGAGCTCCGTGGGGATCCCAACCTCACCATTCCGGCGCCCGACGGCAGCACCGCCACGGTGGCAAACCCGCGTCGAGGTGACCTTTACATGGATACGACCTGGTTCCGGGACGGCCTCGTGACGACGAACGACGTGCGACGGCTCTCCATCGCCTACGAGTTCAACCTCGGCAAGTGGTTGGGCCGCCACCGGGTTGCCGGCATGGGGGAGCATTCCGAGCAGGAGCGCCGCCGCCGTTGGAAGGATGAGATTCTCGTCGATGAGAACAACGTGCCTATCACCAACGCCACCAACCCCGAGGCGGCCCAGAACCAGCTCAGCCGCCGCCAATATGTGAACGAGGGCGATTTCAGCACCTACTACGTCGGCGACCCACGGGCGGCCATCGCGCCGATCACGTACGGCGGCCGGCAGCTTATCTCGAACTTTGTCTCCCGCACCAAGGCCAACGCCCATGCGTTCAAGGAGATCAACACCTTCATGTTGGCTGCCCAGAGCTTTTGGTGGAATGAGCGCGTGGTGACGACCTTCGGCTACCGGGTCGACGACGTGAAGTTCCGCAACGAGGGGGAATCCCGGGTGGCGAGCCCCACCGATCCGCGGGTGACCTCCCGCCAGCTCACGCTCAACGAGTGGGATTTAAACGGTAATTACACCTTGAATACCTACAAGCCGAAGACGATCACCGCCGGGGCGGTGTTCCACGCGAGCAAGCGCCTGGCCGTCTTCTACAACACCTCCGAGAGCAACGGTCCGCCGCGCTTTGATCGTACGGTGCTGCCCAATGGCGGCGTGCCGCCGCCCATCACCGGCTCGGGCCAGGACATGGGCGTGATGTTCGATTTCTTCGGCGACAACCGCTACTTCGTCCGCGGAACCTATTACAAGTCTGACCAGCTCAACGACGCGAGCATCACCCCCGACACAACCACGGTTTCCACCTCCGGCCAGCTGGGTGGCGACAATCTGCTCAACATTCTCCAGGATCTGCGCGACGCCGGGAAGATCACGTCGGCGCAGTACGACGCCCAGGCGGTGACATACAATGCCGGCATCATCGATATCTTCACGAAGGGCTACGAACTCGAGTTTGTGGCGAACCCGACGCCGAACCTCACTCTGCGACTCGGTTACTCGTACACCGATCGCCGGCGCGGCAACTTGCTGAAAGAAATCCGCGCCTATTTTGCCGAAAAGACCCCGGAGTGGCGGCGCTTGGCCGGCAACGACGCGACTCTGCTCGCCTCCATCAATACGGAGATTGCGACGGTCGAGAGCGAAATCGCCGGGCTGACCACGCGGCAGTCGGCGCCCTTCGCCAACCGACCGCACAAGGGAACCTTCACCGGCCGCTACCGCTTCAGCGAAGGACGGTTCAAGGGACTTTTCACCGGTGCGTCGTTGCGCTACCAGAGCAGCAATTTCGTCAGCACCAACACGGCGACCAACACCGACTACTGGGGCACGCCGACCCTCTTCTGCGACGCCTTTGCCGGCTACCGCACCAAAGTGCCGTGGCTCAAGGCGCCGGCGACGTTCCAACTCAACGTCACCAATCTCACCAACTCCTACCTCGTCGGAGTCGGCCGCTACAACGCCGCCTTCAACGGTCTCCTGCGCGTGTACCTCAACCAACCGCGCGCCTACCGGTTCACGGCGACGTTCGAGTTCTGAGGCGGGGTCGGCCGGTTGCTAGATCCGATCTCATTGAAAGCCGAGTTTCTCAGGAGTAATAATATCCAACCATGAATCATGCAATCTCACGTCGGCGTTTCCTTCAATCTGCACTGGCTGGAGCGAGCGCGGTCAGTTTTCCCCAATTTGTCATCGGGAAGGACCAGCCAAGGACCGATAAAACCAAGAAATCCGGCAAGCCCGCCTCTTCTGAAAAAAGCAGAATTAATATCGCCTGTGTCGGCATCGGCCACATGGGAAGCGCCGCGGTGGCAGCGGCAAGGCAGGAGAATCTGGTGGCCCTCTGCGACGTCGATTGGCGCGAGGATGAGGCCATCTGGGGTGACCGCATGCCGGCGCAATTCGTGGCCGAGAATCCCCAGGCAAAAAAATTCAGCGACTACCGGGAAATGCTCGACCAGCTGGGCGACAAGATCGACGCCGTTTTCATTTCGACGCCCGATCACAGCCATTTTCCGGCCGCGCTGGCCGCGATGGAGAAAGGTAAGCACGTGTTTGTACAGAAGCCTCTCACTCACAATATCTGGCAGGCGCGCACGCTCCAAAAGGCAATGCGCCGTTACGGCGTGCAGACCGTCATGGGCAATCAGGGACGCTGCTCCGAGGGAATTCGCCTCATTAAGGAATGGTTCGATAGTGGCATTCTGGGTGAGGTCCGCGAGGTGCATTGTTGGACCGATCGCCCCATCCCCCCGTGGTTTATCAAGTCCGCCAGTGTTCCCCCGGCCGCCCAAACAGTGCCCGCGGGACTGGATTGGGATCTCTGGCAGGGGCCTGTGACAGCCCGGTCGTATGCTGCCGATTACCTCCCGCAGCGCTGGCGCGGTTGGTGGGATTACGGCGTCGGATCACTCGGGGACATTGGCTGCCACTGCCTGGACGCACCGTTTTGGGCGCTGCAGTTGGGTCTGCCGACCGCGATTGACGTGGAACTTGAAGAGCGCGCGAACCACCAGTTTACACCTTTTGGCGCGCACGTAACCTATCAGTTTCCTGCCCGGGGGGCCCTGCCGCCGGTCAGTCTTCACTGGTGGGAAGGCAAGCCACGTCCGAAAAAACTGCCTGGCATGAACAAACTCCCCGGTAACGGCATGTACATGATCGGCTCCCGGGAAACCCTTTACCATGAGGGTATGCGCCCGAACAGTCCCCAGCTGTGGCCGCGGGAGCGCATGGCCGCCTATACGGACATCTTGAAAAGGAGACCACTTCCTCGTGTCGCCGGGGGACCCTTTGAGGAACTGATTCGTGCCATCAAGGGTGAGGGTCCGACTCCGGGGTCGAACTTTGACTACGCCGCCCCCCTGACTGAAGTCGTCCTGCTCGGCGGATTGGCAATCCGCACCGGTAAACGTATCGAATGGGACGCCCCGCAAATGACGATCACGAATCAACAGGGCATGGAGGATTACATCAAAGAGCCGCCGCGAACCGGCTGGCGCTACGGGGAGGGCCTCTGGACGGCATAGGACCGCAGGAAAAAAGCCGAACATGCATTATCCACGTACTCTGATTCTCGCCGGCACTTCTTTACTCTTGCTGTGCTCTTCTGTTTTCGCGGCCGGGCAGATGCTCGTCTCCTCAAACAAGAGCCAACCGGATTCCAGGCGCCCACGCGTCGACAGTGACGCCTTCATCGGAGATTTCCAAGGTGCGATCCGAGGCAGCGACGGCACCGAATCGCCTATTGTTGGGCAGGTCATCGCCCAAGGCGGCGACACCTACAAGGCCGTTCTGCTCGCCGCGTTTGACCAGAGGGTTGCGCCAATCGCCGTGCTAACGGGAAAGGTGCAAGGTACGGCAGTATCTTTCGGCAGCGGAGTTTCGCTAGAAGGCAACCGTTTTCACGGTAAACTTACCGGAAGAATATCTGGAGATTTGGACATGAGCCGGATTGAGCGTCGTTCGCCTTCGCTCGGCGCTAAACCGCCTAAAGACGCCATCAGTCTTTTCGACGGGACGAACGCAGACCAGTGGGTTGGGCTCGATAAGAGCAAAGCACGAGAAGTACCCCTCGGCTGGAAAATCGTCCAGAACGACATGCTGGAAGTCGTACCTGGATCGGGGTGGGCCAAGACCAGGCAAAGATTTCGGAATGTGCGCCTTCACCTCGAGTTTCGCATCCCCCTTGTTCCGAATGCCCGCGGACAGGCCCGTGGCAACAGCGGGGTCCACCTGCAAGGCCGCTACGAGATTCAGATTCTCGACAGCTACGGACTGGAAGGCCTCGATAACGAATGCGGCGCTCTATACAAAGTGGCGCCGCCGCGCGTCAACATGTGTGCCCCGCCGCTGCAATGGCAAACGTATGACATTGTGTTTTACTCCGCGCGATATGATCAGCAGGGCAGGAAAATCGTCGGACCACGCATCAGCGTCGTGCACAATGGAGTGGCTATCCACAAAGACGTTGAGATTCCCGGACGGACGGCCAATGCGCCGATTGCCGAGGATGCCGATCCAGGCCCGATTATTCTACAGGATCACGGCTCGCCTGTGCAGTTTCGCAACATCTGGCTTGTTGAACTGCCCGACAATCCTGCGCGCGGCTGAATAGCCGAATCGCCAATGGGGTCAGGGCGAAACATGCAACGAGCCGAATCGCCAATGGGGTCAGGGCGAAACATGCAACGAGCGGCGATGGACCTGGGCGCGCATACTGCCGGGGCGGTCGACCTTGAGGGTATTGGC